>SL_3KL_010_SEDDRAFT_10001415_pt1 | contig 21763 bp, 21 predicted proteins | sample SodLakKL_010_SED_2_FD_10381 | JGI IMG/M metagenome (IMG submission 10381) | reverse complement strand
TTCGAAGAAGTCCTCGGAGCGCAGGTGCTCGTCGCGGTCCGAGTTCCCCGTGTCGACGCTGGCAACGGAGATCCGGACGTCCACCGAGGAGGCGGCCGGGTTCTCGGGGTCGTAGTTCAGGTCGATCTCGTACTCGTGAAAGGTGCCCGAAACGGGGGTGAAGAAGTGGTTCACCTTGAAGTTGACCTCGGTGTGGGCGGTATCCACGTTCCAGGCGGTCTGCGCCCCTGCGGGGACGGCCACCAGGAGGGCGGTGGCCGTAAGGGCCACAGTGAGCCGAGGAACCAGGGAACGCCCAGCCGCTGCGCTTCGGGAGAGAAGGGCGGTGAGGGCGTTCAGGAATCGGGAAGGGTTCGGAAATCGGGAATGTTGAGGCATCTTGAACATGGTCCGGGACTCCTCTCAGATGTCCATGGTCTCGGCACGGGCCGGTGCCCGTGGCCTGAGACGGGGTGGGATGAATGGGCGTGAGGGCACGCCGCCGTCTTCACCCACCGAAGCCGTATCCCGCCGGGAGGGTTCCCGAGGTCCGGGAACGGGGTGGGGTCCCCATGGATTCTGACGGGGGAAGGCCCTCTGTCCCCAGCGACGTGACGTGCCGTCGCCATCCTCTTGAAACCCGTGCATCATGACCTGGATCACCACCATCGACGAGACCACCGCCGAAGGCGAGTTGGCCCGCATCTACCGGGAGATCGAGAAGGGGCGAGGGAAGATCTCCAACATCATGCGATCCCAGAGTCTGGCGCCCGGGGCCATGAAGGCGCACATGGACCTCTACATGGAGCTGCTGTTCGCCCGGGGCGGACTCTCCAGGGCCGAGCGGGAACTCATTGCCGTGGTGGTCTCGGTGGAGAACGGATGTGCCTATTGTACCGAACACCACGCCGAGGCCCTGGCAGCATGGTGGCGGGACCGGGAGCGGGTCGCCCGGTTTCGGGAAGATCCGGATTCCGCCGGTCTGAGCGAGCGAGAAGCGGCTCTGGCCCGGTTCGCACGCACGCTGACCCGGGAGCCCTCGGCGTCAGGCCGGGCCGGGGTGGAGGCGCTGCGGGCGGTTGGACTGGAATGCGAGGAGATCCTGCAGGCCACCCTCATCACCGGCTACTTCAACTTCGTGAACCGCATCGCCGAGGGGCTCGGGGTCGAGGCGCCGCCGGGTGAGATCGGCGGGTATCGGTACTGAGCGCCCGCGGGCGCTAGCGATGCTCCGGATTGGGATGATCGAAGCGGCAGCCGGCATCCCAGGTGGAGCGCTGGTTGCCGTGGGCCGGTATCCCACCCTGGTCCTTCAACATCCGCGCCGCGTGGAGGAGGTTCCAGGTCATGAAGGTGGTGTTCCGTTGGGTGAATTCGTTCTCCGGGCCACCGGAGTCTTCATCCAGGTAGGAGGGGCCGGGGCCCGCCGGACCGATCCATCCGGCGTCCGCCTGGGGCGGGATGGTGTACCCGAGATGTTGGAGAGCGTAGAGGATTCCCATGGCGCAGTGCTTGATTCCGTCCTCGTTTCCGGTCACCACGCACCCGCCAACCCGACCATAGTAGGCATACTGGCCCTGGTCGTTGAGAAGGGCGGAGTTGCCGTAGAGGCGCTCGATGACCCGCTGGCAAATCGAAGATTTCTCGCCGAGCCAGATGGGCGTGCCGAGGATCAGGATGTCCGCCGCCATGACCTTGTGGAAGAGATCGGGCCAGGGATCCCGCTTCCAGCCGTGCTCGGTCATGTCGGGGTACACGCCCGGCGGCAGCTCCAGATCCACCGCACGTACCACATCCACCGCGACGCCGTTGGCATCCATGATGGCCTGGGAGACGGCCATGAGGCCCTGCGTGTGGGAGGGACTGGGCGAGCGTTTCAGTGTACAGTTGATGAAGAGGGCGCTCAGGTCCGAGAAGTCCCAGTCATGGTTGGCGCACTCCTGAAGTTGCCGGGGGGTCAGCGTCATGGGTCGGCTCCGTAGTGGGGAAGGGGGGTAGCGGGAACAGCCGGGGGCTCATGATGATAGCCGTGCCGACGCTTCCACCTCCGCAATCCGTCATGGTCTGTTTCGGTTCCAGGATACCTTCGCCTCCATGATGTCCGACTCCCCTCCGCCCTCCACCCTGGCCACCGGAAGTGGGTCGCTTCCGGCCCTGACCTCGCCCCTTGCACGGGTTCTCGGTCTGATTCGAGGCGGCTCGCTGGATGCCGTGGCGGTGCTCCTGGCGGGCCAGTGGGCCGTGGTTGCGTGGGCTGGTGTGCCTCTCCCCCCGGAGGCCATGTTCTTTCTGGCGGTGGGCATCTGGCTGGGCTACAGCGGGGACCGGATCGCCGATTTGCAGCGGTCACCACATCTGGCCCATCGCACGGTGCGACACGGCTTCCACCGGCGGCATCGCCGGTCGCTGGTTCTCCTGTGGGGGACCCTGTTCTGGGATCGTGGCCGGCGGCATTGCTGCTTCTCCCTGCCCGGGCCGTGGCGCTGGGTGGCCGGCCTCGCTCTGGCGGCGGCCCTCTACGTGGCCCTGGCCCGGCGGCGCCCGGATACGGTCCTGAAGCCCATGGCTGCGGTGCTGCTGCTCACCGGCGCGGTGCTCTGGTGGCCTGTAGCGGTGGGATCCGGGATGGGCCGGGCCGGGTGGGTGGCCACCGCACTCTTCGCCGTTGGCGCTGCACTGAACCTCTGGGGATTGAGACGTGGTCGCTTGGCTGGAGAGAGAAATGTCGCCGGGATACCCACCCCGGGTGGGCCGGAGCTGGAGCGTCGGGCGCTTCGGGCCGACGGCCTGCTCCTGATCGGGCTCCTCCTCCTGGGCCTCGCCGCACCGTGAATGATGGCGGGATGGACATGGGAGGCTGGGATCGGTGGGCCCCAGTCTACCATCCACTGGAGCGCCTTCTTCTGGGGCGAAGCCTTGAGCGCACCCGGTCCCAGGTGGCGGCCATGGCGGCGGATGAATTCAGCGGGCAGGGGAGGGGTTTGGCTGCCTTTCCATGGCTGGTGGTGGGGGACGGAGATGGCCGGGGTCTGTCCGCCCTCCTCCGGGCACTCCCGGACACCCCGTTCGTATCGGTGGACGGGAGCCGCGCCATGCTCCAACGTGCCTGCCGACGGGTGTCGCCTGCCGATCGGAGCCGGATTCGCTGGATCCACCGCCGGCTCCCGGACCCGCTACCGGCGGGAGCGCTGGGGGCTGCCGGCCTCGTCACCACCTTCTTCCTGGACTGCTTCACGCCCGGTGAACTGAGGGCGGTCTGGAGTCGGCTCGCCGGGGCGCTCCAGCCAGGCGGTATCTGGATCGTGGCCGACTTCACCCGGCCCGACTCGCTGCAGGGGGGACCGCGACTTCGCCAGCGCCTCCTTCTGGCGGTCCTCTATCGGGCCTTTGGGTGGACCACGCCCATGCGGGCGCGCCGCCTTCCGGACCTGGCGGCGCCCTTCGCAGAGGCCGGTTGGAGGCGGGTTCGGCTCTGGAGAAGCCCGGCGGGGCTCACCACAGTCACGGGGTGGCGAAAGCCAGGCTGACCGGCCCATCATCGAGCCGCGATCTCCCGGGGGAGTTCTGGGAGCCAGCCCAGCTCGAGGACGCCCCACAGGCCGATGAGGATGGCCTCGGCGGCATCATGGCGAAGGGAGGTGGGGCGGGGTGCCCCCGACCACTCGATGACCCGCCGGGCCAGAACATCCGCTTCCGCCTTCGCGTCGGAGCCCCGCCGTCGATGTCGCGGAAGGAGGAGGGTGGGACGCCAGATTCCCGCATGCACCTGGCGGACCTTGAGTCCCCGGCGCTCTCCCTCCCGGATCCAGGGCTCGGCCACCTCACCGCCTCCTTCCACCACGACCCATCCTACCCCCGGCTGATCCCGGAACACCCCATGGACACCGCGACGTAGGCGACCGACGGATCCGAAGTTCGTGGAACGGTAGGCCAGGAGGCGGCCATCAGGTCCGTACCGGGCCAGGCCGGCTCGGAGTCCTGCATCCACGGCCAGGAGCCCGCTCTTCGGCGGGGGCGGCTCCTCGGGGAGCCGGGTGGGGGGCAGGTCCCACGGCGCGGTTACCGGTTCGAAGGTGGAAGTCAACCGGGAGCCGGCTGGGGGCCTCCGTCCAATTGGGGTCCGTCTTCAGCGGCGGGACGACGGGACGGGGCTCTGGAGGGAGCGGAAGGCGAAGGGCGCACCGGGTCCGGGGCGCCCTTGAAGACAGCGGAGGTGCGGATGGCCAGGCGTCGGATCATGGGAAGCTTGTCGATGAAGAGCTTCCCGTTCAGGTGATCCACCTCATGCTGCATGCAGACCGCGTGCATCCCCTCCAGATCTCGCTCGAAGGGGTTGCCCGACCGATCCACCGCCCGAACATGGAGTTGCGTGGCACGAACCACATTTCCAACCACGCCGGGAATGGACAGGCAGCTCTCCTCGACCATGCCCATGACTTCGCTGGACAGGATCTCGGGATTGATGTAGAGCTCGGGCTTGGATCGGCTCCGGGAGAGGTCCATGACCACGATCCGCCGGAGGTCACCCACCTGCGGGGCCGAAAGCCCGATTCCGGTGGTGGCATAGAGGGTCTCGAAGAGCTCATCGATCCGCTGGTGAAGCGCCCCGTCGAATCTCTCCACCGGTGCCGAGACCAGCCGCAGCCGGGGGTCCGGGTACTGCAGGATCGGCAAGGCGGGCATGGGAACTCTCCTGAGACGGAGGGAGGGTGGAAGATCAGATGGTGGCCGAGACTTCCGTGTCTTCCGGTTCTCGGATCGGGGAAGACGCCGAGCTGTGCGAAGGGGAGGAGGTATGGCCCTCGGACACCTCCGTTCGTCGTCCGGACACCCGTCGTACCAGAGGAATGATGGCGACGATGGTGACGACGAGGAAGAGGACCTCGATGGCAAATACCGCCACATACCCGCTGGCCACCTGATCGAACCCGAAGAGGCTCCCCTCCGGTCCGATGACGAGCTTCACCACGTCGCGGGTCACCCCGGCGATGGCAATGGCCACACCGGCCACCGTCGCCTGAACCGCTCCCCATGCCCCCAGCGCCAGCCCTACCTGACCCGGAGCGGCCCGGTTCATGGTGGCGGTGAGGGTGCTGTGCCAGAAGAGGGCGGCACCGAGTCCGATCAGGAAGTTGCCCACCAGGAAGAGTTCCAGCACGCCGAGGGGGCCGGCGAACATGACGAGAAGGAAGGCCGGGATGCCAATGATGGCCGAGTAGAGGGACCAGCGGTGGGGCTCACCACCCCGACCCATGACCACAGCGCCGGCCCAGAAGCCGGCGAGACCTCCGGCGGCAAAGAGGGCCGTGAGGCGGGTGGTTCCCGCCACCGTCATACCCAGGACCTGTCCGCCGAAGGGTTCCAGGAGTACATCGGCCATGCCGAACGCCAGCGTCCCGATCCCCACGATGACCAGGTGCAACAGGGCGAACTCGCCCTTCCTGAACTCGGCCCAGGCCTCGGAGAAGGTGGGATCGCGTTCGGGCTCTTTGGCACGGAGATGGCGCGGTCGCCGCGTCTCCTGTTTCCACATGGAGATGGTGTTCAGGATCAGGGTGGCCACGGCGGCTCCCTGGATCACCTGGACCAGACGCCCGGGGGTATAGTCGGCCAGAGCTGCCCCGAAGATCAGGGCGCTGACGATCATCCCGAGGAGCATCATGACATACATGAAGCCCACCATCTTGGGGTGGGACTTCTCGGGCGTCAGGTCGGTGGCCAGCGCCAGGCCCGCCGTCTGGACCGTGTGGACCCCGGCGCCTACCAACAGAAAGGCCAGTCCCGCCGTACCGATGCCCACCCACGCCGGCGCCGAGTGAGCTTCGCCCTGACCCGCCAGCACCAGGAGGGCGAAGGGCATGAGAGCGAAGCCACCGAACTGCACCAAGGTGCCCTTCCAGATGAAGGGGACCCTGCGCCAGCCCAGTTCGGAGCGGTGGGTATCGGAGCGGTGGCCGATGAGGGCCCGGAAGGGAGCGGCCGCCACGGGGAGGGCGATCATGAGCCCCACGACGGTCGTGGGGACGCCCAGTTCTACCACCATGACCCGGTTGAGTGTCCCCAGGAGCAGAACCAGGGCCATTCCCACCGACACCTGGAAGAGGGACAGTCGAAGGAGCCGACCTGCCGACAGGTCCGGGGTAGTGACGTCGGCGAAGGGGAGGAAGCGCGGGCCCAGGGACACCCACACGTCGGTCAGCTTTCGTCCCATCCGGTCCATGCCTCTCCCTGGGTCCGTGAGGTGGGGAGTACAAGTGAATCCGGTCCGCCCCCGGCACCAGGTGCCAGGGGCACCGGAGGTGGGAGCGGACCGGTCCGCCCGCTGGGGCGGAGTCCTACGAGTCCAGCAGAGTCACACAAGCCATTGCCAAAAGCCTCCAGGCCTCAGCGCCGTTTCGACTTGGTCAGAAGCGGCAGTCCAAAGCTGGTCGAACGATTTGCCTTCGGTTGCTTGAGCAACGGGATTCCGAAGCTGGAGTTCCAGGAGCCTTTGCGCTCCTTCAGCAGCTTCATGCCCAGCTTCGAGGAAAAATGGAAATGCGGGCTGGTGAGGTCCGGGAACATGGCCGAGAAGTAGCTTCGACCTCGTGTTGAAAGCGCCGGAAATCCCAGCAGATCCGAGAAGGGAGCGGGGTTGCGAGGCTCGACATACGGAAGCGATCCGCCGTCCACCGGGCCGAAGCTGTCCATGATGCGCTCGACCGACTGACCCTCTCCAAAGTAGGGGCTCACTGCCACCACGTAGTTTCCACGTTCTGTGCCCAGGCGACAGGCCGTGGCCTGCACCGAAGGCATGCCCTTCAAGGTCGCCGCGTTATCGGTTCCCGGAGAGAGCAGGGAGATCCTTTCGTTGCCGATCCCGTATTCCCGAAGCCCGTCCACGGCCGCCTTGGCCTGGTCTTCGGTGGCGTACATCCGTCCGATAATCATCGTCTAGCAGCTCCACAAGTTGTTGGGTCACATCGTTACGGCAGTCGCAGTCCAACAGCCGCCCTTGAGGGGCGCTTAGTCGACCGCAACCTATGCGACTCGACGCGCGGGGAAAAGCCCACGTCGCGGGCGATGTGATCCCGTCCGGGCGTGAGGTGCCACCGTCACTTCGTGACCCACCACGTCGGATGTGGGAAGCGAGAATGTCCTGGCCCAGACCCGACTCCGTGACCTCTGATGGCCACGGAGCCGGGAAGCGGGCTTATCCGCCCCAGAAGGCGGCGAACCACTCGACGTTGCTGAGGATCGAGAAGTGCACGATCAGCGAAATCGCCGCGACAGACCCGAGAAACAGCGGCAATCCCACCGTCGGCTTCACGACACACCAGATTCTACCCTGATTCATGGTCGTCTCCTTAGCCTATCCATGGGGTGGGTTAGCCAAACCACGGAGTAAAGATGAATGCGAGAATGTGCGCAAGCACGGCAATCGCGAAGAACACACGCGCTCCGTCAATCACATGCTTGTGCAACTCTTCCGACTCGTTGATGGTCAGGCCGGTTGGCCAGACGCGATCCGGGTCGTCCAAGTTGTTCGACATCGGAATCCTCCATGTCTATGAGAGTGTGACAGGCACCTGCGGGCTCGCGGCTCGCCGGAGTCCTTTGTCCAGCCCGCAATGACAATGTAGGAAGCGGCTCCTCCGTTTGTCAAGAAAAATTGTCACACTGTGGTGTCACAGGAACTGGACGGCCCTGCAGGTGCGTTCAGGTGGCCCTCCAAAAGCGGTTCTCGAGGTGGCCGGGCGGGGCCTCCAGGCCTGGCAGGGCTCTATGGTCGGTTCGGCTGGTCGTGTTGTCCAAGACTGCTCCTTCCGACGGGATGATGACGGGATGATGCGGAGGCGATTATGGGGAGATGACGAGTCGGATCGGAACAGCGATGCCAGGGGGGAGTAGCGATCGCAGGGGCGGACGGATTCAGACCGCTCCAATCGAGATGGCCGGTTCGGATCTCGTTCGATTCGGCCCCCGAGGGAAAACCCTGGATCAGGAGAAGCACAGTGACCAAGAACATTCATCCTGTAGAGCGTGGCGTCCGCGTCTTCGGCGGACTCTTCCTGGCCAGCATGGCCTTCTGGGGCCCATCCAGCGCATGGTTCCTGCTGGGTCTGGTGCCCGTGGCCACCGGACTCGTGGGGTGGTGTCCGCCCTATCAGCTTCTGGGTATCAACACCTGCCCCCGGAAGTCCTGAGTTCGTGTGGGACGGAGGTCGGGCAAGCCCGGTATCCGTTGCGCGGGGTTTTCGGATCCCCTCGGGATCGGCAGGTTAGAGATTCACGGGGAGCTTGGAGCGCATCTGGTCTCCTGCTTCCCCGCCAACGGTCCCCTCAGCGTACTTCCGGAGAACCCATGCTCGTCCGACACCGCTTCCTCGCCGCCGCCCTCCTTTCCGGTTTCGTCCTCATCGGGTGCGGGGGAGACGGGTCCGACCCCGAGCCCGACACGGGCACTCCTGCCATGGAGCAGGGCGCGCCGGGTGAGCCCGGGGGGATCGATCCGGAACTCATGGCCCTCATGACCGAGGCCCAGGATCTCCAGACACGCATCGCACCGGCCCGGGACCAAGCGTTGGAAGACCCGGACCTTTCCTCCCGGTTGGAAGGGCTCCAGGGCCGGATCAACGATGCCCTCGAGGAGAGCAGCGGCGACCTCGTTCAGGAGATGGATGGTCTGGAGTCGGAGTTCGAGGCCGCCCAGGCTGCCGGCGACGAGGGACGCATGCAAGAGATCGCCATGCGGGCCCAGGTGATCCAGATGGAGTTGCAGTCGGCGCAGCAGGAGATCATCGACCGGCCGGAGATTCGTGAGGATATCGAGGCCTTCGAGGCGCGGCACCGCGAGCTCATGATCGAGCTCGACCCTGAGCTGGAAGATGCGCTGGATCGCCTGGAGGAGATCATGGAGAGGCTTCAGAACGAAGCTCCCTGACGTCAGCCCCGTGCCATCACCCTCCTGATGGGAGCCCCCGTTTCCGAAGGAGCCGGAGCCCTGTGAACGTCTTCCCAAGTCTTCTGATTCCGGCGGTTATCGCCCTGCTCCTTCCCCTGGCCCTGCCGGCCCAGGAGTTATCCGAACCGCCTCAAGTCCGGGGGCCCGGCGAGTTCACCCTTGAAGAGCTTCTGGACGTGGCGTCCCAGGTGGGGCAGGGTGTACCCGTCTGGTCTCCCGATGGAGGTACCCTCACCGTGGCCGGGCGAGGTCGTCTCTGGACGGTGCCGGTGGACGGGGGGGAGCCCGAGGCGCTGCCCCTGGAGCGGGCCTCGTCCCCGGCCTGGTCGCCGGATGGGTCCGTCATGGCCTTCCTGTCCCCCACGCCTGAGGGGAACGAGATCTGGGTCTGGCGACCGGACGGCGCCGAGGAGGCTCGTCCCCTCACCCGTCTCGGGTCCCGGATCGACTTCTTCTCATGGTCTCCCGACGGGTCGCATCTGGCCTTCCACGGTTACCGGTATGGCTCTCCCGACATCTTCACCGTGGAGGTGGACAGCGGGCGCGTCCGGCGGCTCACGTCGGATCGCCTCTGGGAGGTCTATCCCACCTGGACGCCCGATTCCCGTCAGGTGGTCTTCGTTCGCATGGACGAGCGCTGGGTGGATCACGATGTCTGGGTCGTGGACGCCCATGGAGGGGAGCCGCGACGGGTGGTCCGGGACCGGGAGTTCTTCGACTACCGCAGGGGGCAGGAGTTCGGGCCGGCGCAGGTGCAGCCCGGTGGCGACCTGGTCCTCTTCCGTTCCCACCGGAGCGGGTGGTTGAATCAGTGGTTGGTTCCCCTGGGCGGAGGGGAACCCAGACCCCTTTGGAGCGAGGAGGCGGACCACAATGCCCAGAAGCCCTTCCGGGGCTATGCTGCGTGGTCCCCGGACGGTGGCCGGGTGGCCTTCACCTCCAACCTCAATGGTACGCACGTGTTGCGCGTGGCGGATGTGGCGACGGGAGAGGTTGAGACGCTGGTGGAACCCGAGATGGGTATCGTCGCCAATGCGGCCTGGTCACCGGATGGCGGATGGATTGCCTACACCCTGGATACGCCCCGGACGCCGGAGGATCTCTGGGTCGTGGACGTGGCGTCGGGAGAGGAGCGCCGCCTGACCTGGTCCCTGGACGACCCGGGGCTGGAAGACGCCCTCTTCCTTCCCGAGAAGGTCACCTATCCGAGTACGGACGGGCTCACCATCCCCGCCTACCTCTATCGACCGCCGGGGGTGGAGGCCCAGGACCCGGCCCCCGCCATCGTGTGGATCCACGGCGGACCCACCTCCCAGTTCGACGACAGTTGGCGACGGCACTGGCAGGTCCACTATTACGTGAAGCACGGGTACGCCGTCCTCCTCCCCAACATCCGCGGGAGTTCGGGCTATGGCCAGGAGTTCGAACTCCTGAATCGGGGGTGCTGGGGACACTGCGACATGGAGGACGTGGAAGCCGCAGTGGGCTACCTGCACCAGCTTCCGTGGGTGGACGCGAATCGGGTGGCCGTGACGGGAACCAGCTATGGGGGCTTCATGAGCATGGCTGCCACCACCTTTGCCCCCGACCTCTTCAGGGCCTCCTTCCCGACGCTCACGGGCTACGGGGATTGGGCTCGGGCCTACCAGGAGTTCTTCAACCTGGCCGAGGTGAAGCTCCTGGACTACGAGCTCGGTCCCCTGTCGGAAAATCCCGAGGTCTACCACCGTACCTCCCCGATCCACCATGTGGACCGGATACGCACACCGCTCCTTCTGGTGGGAGAAGAGGGAGATACACCCATGGCGCGTTTCGCCGCCCAGGTGGCCCGTCATTACAAGCCGGTGCAGTATCTGGGATTCCCGGGCGATGCGGGCAGTGGGACGAATCGATTGGACTGGATGCCTCGGACCCTGGAGTTCCTGGAGATACACCTCCGACACCTGGAGGCCGCCCCAGGGGTAGGAACCTCAGATCATCCGGAATTCCGTCCCTGAAGCCACCGAGTACGCCATGGGCATTCTCCTCTCCTGGATCATCCTCTCACTGGCCGTCTGGCTCACCGCCGTTCTCCTCCCCGGGGTCCACCTCCGGGACTTCTGGAGCGCCTTCGTGGTGTCGGCCCTGTTCGGGATCCTGAACTTCCTCCTGGGCTGGATCTTCTTCACCCTCTTCACCATCCTGACCCTGGGGGTGGCGCTGCTCCTGGCATTTCTGACCCGTTGGATCATCAACGCCATCATCCTCAAGATCGTGGCGGCGCTGACGGATCGACTGGAGATCGACGGGTTCGGCTGGGCCCTGCTGGCTGCCCTGGTCATGTCCGGACTTGGAACCGCCGGCCAGTGGTTGCTCATGTCGGCCATGTAGGGAAGGGGCACCCTGCCGTCAGCGTCGCAGTTGGGATCGCTCCAGAGGCTGCTGGATGACCAGCTCCAGGATGTCTCCCCCTGCTACCTCCCGGGGGGGGAAGGTGAAGCGGCCGCCCATGGCCGGTTCGATCTGCACGGACAACCGGCCATGATCGGCCCACGGGAAACTGACCCGGGTCACGGAGCGGGCCTGCACGGAACCCAGGTCCTGGTTGAATCGTCCTGCCCGGACCCGGATGACGACCTCCTGCTCCATGGTGTTGCGAACTTCCATGAAGACCATTCCAGGGCCTGAGGAGTCGAAGGGATCGGGGCCCGAAGGACCGGCGCCCATCCCCATGCAGGCCGGCGTGGAGAGGCTGAGCCCTGCCATGAACAGCGAGGCCGCCAGGAGGTGTGGACGCATGATGAGTCGTGGACGACGGGAGTGCGGCATGGAGGCCTTGGATCGGGCGGAGGGGCGGGGTGTGGCGACGCCCGTGCGGAGGCGCCTGATGGAAAAGTTACCGCACCACCACGAGTCTCAGCCACCATTCGGAGCGTCCCGTTACACAGTGGGTTTCCGTTCACCGGCGTCCCCAACCACAACGGGAGCAGGGGGACGGAACCTGCGGTTTTGGAGGTGGAGCATGCGAACCCGGAGGTGGAACGTGTGGTGCCGGATACCGGGCGCCCGGTGGCTCGGTCCGGCCGTGGCAGCGCTGGTCCTGTCTGCGTGCGGGGGTGACGGTGGGCCCACCGGTGTGAACGACGACACGCCCCGTGCCAACGAGCCTCCCCTGGCCACCTTCCAGATGAGTGGCTTCGAAGGGTCGGCTCCCTTCAGCGTCACCTTCGACGCGCGGAGCTCTTCGGACCCCGATGGCGAGATCGTCGACTTCGGGTGGGAGTTCGGTGACGGCGCCACCGCCAGCGGCGAGGTGGTCCGTCACACGTATCAGGATCCGGGAGCCTATCGACCTCGGCTCACCGTCACCGACGATCGCGGCGCCCAGGCCGTGGCGGTGGATTCGCTGATCCTGGTCTTCGCGGCCCCCGGTGAGGGCTCCGGCACGGTGGCGGGGCTGGTGTGGCGCGACCGGGAGGGAGACGGAGTGCGAGGCGCAGGCGTTCAGGGGATCCCTGGCGCCCGGGTCTGGCTGGATCTGGACGGCACCGGTGTTCGGGGTCCCGGTGATCCCCTGACGGTGACGGACCGCCGGGGCCGTTTCACCTTCGACGGGGTCCCCACGGACCGACCGGTGGAGGTGCGGCAGGAGCTGGCGCTGGGCTGGACGAACACGGCGGCAGAGTTGCTGGATGGGAGCCCAGGTGAGGATCCGACGGCCCCCCGGGCCGGTTGGGGGGCGAGTCCCGGCGAACCCCCGGCCCGGATCATCGATGGCACTCCGGTGCCCGGTGGGGAGTTTCCCTTCATGGTGGCTCTCCTCCGCTCCGCCCTTCCCGACAACCCGGACGCCTTCACCTGTGGAGGTACCTTCGTCGCCGCTCGGTGGATTCTGACGGCGGCCCACTGCGTGGTGGACATGAGCAGTGGACAGCTTCTTTCGCCGTCTGCGTTCCAGGTCCTGGTGGGCACCGGGGAGCTGGGATCCGGGGGGGAGCGGATCCCACTCCGGGCCATTCGGATCTTCCCGGCCTTCAACTCGGCCTCCTTTGCCGGCGACGATGTGGCCGTGCTCGAACTGGACCGGGACTTCCTGATCCCTCGGGTGGCCCTTCAGGAGCCCGACGATCCGGCTCCCTCGACGCCCGCCACCCTGGCCACGGCGGCGGGCTGGGGACGCACCAGCTTCTCCGGCTCCATCTCCCACGAGCTCCGACGTGTGGAGATGGAGGTGATCTCCAACGCCGAATGCCGGAGGATGCTGGACGAGAGTATCGTGGATGCAACCATCTGTGCCGGTCTCCCGGGGAGTTCCGGCAGTATCTGCAGCGGGGACAGCGGAGGGCCCCTCATGGTCTTCCGGGACGGGGACTGGGTACAGATCGGGGTGACGAGCTTCGGGCGGAACTGCCAACCCCCCATGGCCTTCGCCCGGGTATCCGCGTTTCACGACTGGATCGGTCGCCAGATCCCCAGGGAGCCGTCCCGGGTGGTAGCGGTGGAGTGGGGAGGAGGGGACCGGGTCGAGGTGGCTTTCGGAAACTTCAGGTGAGGACGACGGGGCACCCGGGATGCCTTGCCGCAGGGATCGAGGCCTCCCTACCATGGGCCCGGGTCCAGCTTCGCTGAACCGGACGGCATCGCGAATCGTGCACGTTCCCACCAGATCTCCAGAGGATGCCCATGCGAGTCCCCCTGACCATCAACGACCACCTGCAGCGGGCCGCCACGGTCTACGGTGACCGGCCCGGGATGATCGATGAGCCCCATCAGCCTGCCCCTTCGCTGGGGACGCTGAGCTACCGGGAGGTGGCCCGGTATGCCGCAGCGCAGGGGGCGGCCCTGGAGCGGGACGGCATTCGGGTGGGGGACCGGGTCGCCGTCTTCTCTCCCAACAGTGCCCGCAACGCCCTCGCCTTCTTCGGAGTGTCGGGGAACGGCCGGGTCCTGGTGCCCATCAATTTTCGCCTGGCGCGCGCCGAGGTGGCGTACATCCTCGAGGATTCGGGCGCCCGAATGCTCCTTGTCGATCCTGAACTGGAGAGCCTGGTGGAAGGGTTGCCGGTGGATCGTACGGTGGTGCTGGGCCGGGATGACGGTGAGGTCTACGATTTCGACGCGCCGGCGGCACCGTGGGAGCGGGACGAAGACGCCACTGCCACCATCAACTATACCTCCGGAACCACCGCTCAGCCCAAGGGCGTGCAGCTCTCGCATCGGGCCCTCTGGCTGAACGCCACCTCCCTGGGGTGGCATGCGGGCGTGTCCAACCGTGACGTCTACCTCCACACCCTCCCGCTCTTCCATGTGAACGGGTGGGGAATGCCCTTCGCCGCCGCCGCCATGGGGGTGCCTCAGGTGCTTCTGCGGAAGGTGGACGGCGACGAAATCCTCCGGCGGATCCGGGACCACGGCGTGACGCTCCTGAACGGGGCGCCGGCGGTGGTCAAGATCATCCTCAATGCGGCCAGGGAGTGGGACGAGGTTCCAGGCCGAGGTCGGGTCCGGATCCTGGTGGCGGGGGCCCCGCCGCCCACTCGCGTCATCCAGCGGGTGGAGGAGGAACTGGGCTGGGAGTTCATGCAGCTCTACGGGCTGACCGAGACGTGCCCCCTCCTGACGTTCAACCGGACGCGAGCGGAGTGGGATGACCTGGTGCCCACCGAACGCGCCGCCAAGCTCATGCGTGCCGGAGCGCCGGCGCTGGGGGTCACCCTCTCCACCGACGCCGAAGGCCAGATACTGGCCCGGAGCAACCATGTCATGGATGCCTACTGGGGGAAGCCCAACGAGACGGAGCAGGCGCTGGACGGCGGGTGGTTCCACACCGGTGACGGAGGGGTCTTCGACGAGGAGGGATACCTCACCATCGTCGACCGCAAGAAGGACGTGATCATCTCCGGTGGCGAGAACATCTCGTCCATCGAGGTGGAGAACACCCTCCATGGCCACCCCGGCGTGGCGGCGGCGGCCGTCATCGGTATTCCGGACGAGAAGTGGGGGGAGACGGTGAAGGCGCTGGTAGTCAGGACATCCGATCATCCGGGACTCACCGAGACCGAGTTGATCCAGCACTGCCGGGACCGGATTGCCCACTACAAGTGTCCAACCTCGGTGGAGTTTCGCGACGACCTCCCCCGTACCGCCACCGGAAAGCTTCAGAAGTTCAAGCTGCGGGCCCCGTACTGGGAAGGAAAGCGGCGCCAGGTGGCGGGGTAGTCGTAGGCGTTGGCTCCGGAGGTCGGGCCCACCTGCGCCGAGGAGGGGTCCGGAGTCCTCCATGGTCGTGGTCCATGGTATCTTCCCCACAGGGGTCCTGCATCCGCCGAGGTCCGGGGCCGCCTTCCATCCAATTCACTACTTCGAGGTGTCATGAACATGTCGCTCGGCCGCGTGAAGCGGCTTCTTCCGGATTCCGAGTATCAGATCGTTCGTCAGTTGGTTCGGGCCAAGGGGCTCCCCGACGAAGAAGTCGCACGCCTGCGCACCCTGGTGCGGGGGTGGCGGGACAAGTACGTCGATCGAGCCCATCAGCAATCCCGGGAAGCCCGGGGGAAGGGCAAACCGCGCTCGACCCGTGGATCGGAATCCAACGAGAACACCATGCGCCAGGCCGATGTCATGGACTGGGCGCTGGAGCGACTGGATGAGCTGGCGGCCGAGTCCAAGGCCGGCCCCGAGGCGGCGGCCGCTCCCACCGAGCGGTCCACCACACCCGTGCCCTCGGCGGATGAACTGCGCAAGGTCATCGGCGAGCCCCACGTTTCCACCTTCGGGGACCTCTGGGCCGAGTTCCCGGATACGCCGGTGGAGAAGATCCGGAAGGTCCTGTGGCAGTTGGTCGAGGAAGGCGACGTGGAGCTCACCACGGCTGGAGGGATCGAGCTGACCGCCGAGGAGGAGGTGGCCTTCGTCGAAGAGGTGCAGACCATCGAAGGCGTGCCGGTTAAGCGGCGGACCCAGGACGCCGGCATCGATCGGAAGCACCAGGACCACTTCGCCCGGACCAAGGTGGTCCGTATCCATGCCCACAACCGGGCTCGTGGTTCTCGCAAACAGGCTCGGCGTGACAACCGGGGACGCTGAGGCGGCCGATGGGCACGCCAAAATGATAATCTCGTTCTGATTTGGGTCCGGCACCCGTGTTTCGCCTTCTCGTCCTTCTCGGTCTGGTGCTCCTTCCCTGGGAGCTATCGGCGTCGCGGGTGCCGGACGATCCCGGTCTGACTCCCGATCAGGTGGCCTGGACAGCCGGGCTACTGGGCCAGGTCCTGGGGCGGGGCGACGTGCCCGGGCTCCTGGCCCTGGCGGCGTGGAGCCGTCTGGAAGGACTGCCGGCGGTGGGCGAGGGTCCGCCGGCGGTGACGCCTGAGCTTCTGGATGCAGTCCTCCGCTCGCTGGCTACGGGAGACGACGCCATCCTTCCTCCGGGCCTGCATCGCTGTCGGGACGAGGTNTCGCCGGTGGACGCCACACTCTGCTCGCTGGAGTTGCTGGTGCCTCGTCTCCCGGCTCGAGCGGGGCTGGAACTGACCGAAGAGGCGAATCGGCTTCTGGTCCTGTACCGGGAGGCCGGGATGGCCCGGTCCGTGGAGGGAGGGCAGCTTCTCGGCCCCCTGCAGCGCTACGCGGAGGGAGTCCTGGAGGATGCGTCCCGACGGCGGGGGGCCCTCCCCGGGCTCGCCGAGCTCACCTGGGGGCACCCGGCCGTTGCCGACTTCCGTGAGCTTGCGGAGGCCGGGGGCCGGGGCCTCCTGGACGATGGGGAGGCGGTGGTGGCGCAGTACCGCGAGATCCTTTCGGGGCTGAGCGATACCGGCGCCCGGGTGCAGGCCGGTGTCGACGGCGTGGAGGATCGGGTCCGGGGCCGACTGGCCTGGGCCGAGGAGCGGTCGCTGGCCTACCTCGCCTCCCGCTCGGCGCTCCTGTCCGGTCTGGAGGAGGGAGCCGCCCGACGTCTGCAGGTGCTTGGGGAGGCGGCGGCCGATCTGCGCCTTGAGGGCCGCGCCTTCGGCGAGAATCTTCGAAGCTTCGGCCGGGAAACGGCGGTTTCCCTCCTGTCGGGGAACGTGGTGGGAGTGGCGGCGAACATCGCGGCCTTCTTCGAGATGACGCCGGGCGGGCTGGGGCTGGGGGCTGCAGGCGATGTCCGCGCGCTCCGCGACGTGGTGGAGGATCTACGGGGGGAGTTGGAGGAACGCCACGGGATCGTGGAGCTCCGTCTGGACGCCCTGCTGGAGTCGGTGGACCAGGGGATGGCGCGGCTGGAGACGTTGGTGGAGTCTTCGCACCGGGATGTGCAGGGCGAGTTGATGGAGGTGCGCCGGTCGCTGGAAGGTCTGGAGGAGCGCCTGGCGCGCAGCGAGGCCACCCTTACGGCCTACATTCAAGCCGGTTTCGATCGGGACCACGCCCGGACGCTGGTTCGCTGCCTCGAGCACCGCAGCCGTCACCTCCCTCCCTTCGATGAGATGGATTTCGGCACCTTCGCCGGCTGTCTCACCGAATTCCGGGTCCGAGGGGAGCGGGATGCCCGGGACGCCCTGCTGGCCGATCGCACGACACCGGTGGACGACGAAGCGGTGCGGGATGCGTTTCGCGACCTCTCAGCCGAGAACCTGGCGCGCCGCCTTCCCCTCCTGGCCAGGGTCGGGTCGGAGCGCTTCGGGGATGCCGCCCTGGGACGTGCCAGGGGCGTGGCGAACCCCCTGGAGTGGCGCCTCGCAGCCCAGGCCTATCTGGCCATGCTGGACGCCTGGCCCGAGCATGCGCAGGGTGTGGCGCCGGGAGATCTCGAGGCGCTCCTGGCGGTGGGCGTCGAGGTGGAAGCCGTACTGCAGGCCGTGGCCGGCCTTCCGGTATCCGACGCGGCTCCCGGCATCGGGACCGACATGGGGATGCTGCGTCCGGTGCTGGCCGAGTATCGACGGCAGCTCGATGCCCTGGTCGCTGAGGCGGACCGCCTCGCCACCCGGCATCGGCAGGCCCAGCTTCGCCGGGTGGATCCGGGGTCGCTCCTGAACCGCATCCATCCCGATCCCCGGGGCGGAGCCGGTGCCGGGCGGGACCCCCGTGCAGCGGAGCGGCAACCCCTGGAGGTACCGGAGTGGCTTCGGAATACCATCCCGCCGGAGGTCCGCACCGCGGCCGTCCTGGCGCTGGAGGAGCCGGAGCTGGTTTTCCGGACCTCCATCACGCATGAGGTGACCAGAGAGAACTTCAGACGTCGCTTCATCTTCTGGAAACGCCACGACCGTCGGACCATGGCCCAGGGAGCGGTTGAGGTGGAGCTCCGCCTGGACGGTGGTCGCTCCGTCTGGACCCATCGGGTCGAACTTCCTCCCTTCCTCCGGCGCCTGGAGACCATGGGTGGAGGAGAGGAAAGTGGGAACGTCCGCGAGGTGCGGGTGGACGAAGCGGACCCCCACGGGACCGTGTTGCAGACGCTCTGGCCCCAGGCTGCCCGGGGAGTCGACGGGTGGAGTCTGGCTTCAGCGCAGGCGGGACTCCGGGGAGAGTTGGACCGGGCCATTGCGGACGAATTGCGCCGCTACGAATCCGTTTCCCTGAATCGGGTCTTCGGAGCGGTGTGCGCCGGGGATGGGATGCCGGCTCCAGGGCTCGACATGCTCGACGGCCCGGATCTCGAGTCCGCCGTGCGGATCCGTTCGGCGCTGGAGGGCCTCTCCACCACCCGTACGGTCTTGTCCGCCTCCGTGGCGCTTGCGCTCCCCGGGGCCCTGGACCGGGACGGCGAGCTTCGGGAGCTGGTCACCGGGCCCCAGGGGCTTCTGGACCGCCAAGGCCTCTGTGGGGCCGTGGCCCAGGGTGGAAGCGCCCTCCGGGTGGTCTGGCTCGAAGAGGCGCCCCGGGAGCGGGCCGAGCGGGTAGAGACGCTGGTGGTCGACAGGGTCCGCCTCCAGGACGGGCCCACCCGGATTCCCCTGGCGGTGGAGCGGACCAACGACGAACTCCGGGCCGCCATCCGCCTGCAGCGCATGCGGGCCCTGGCGGCGTCCCGCACCGAGTCCGACCGCTGAATCAGCCTCCCCCGAAGCGCGCCCCCAGGTAGATGGCCCGTCCCGGTACGGCGTTGCCGGTGAGGTCCGGATGGTCCGAACCCAGGAGGTTGCGGAGGTCCAGGTGCCACCGCGCTCCCGCCAGCGGGGCCTCGAGGCGAAGGTCCACTTCCCGCCAGTCCGCTTCGCCGGGGCGTCGGCCATGGATCCCACGAAGGGACACATTCAGGTGCCGACCCACCTGCTGGTCCACGGCTACGGTGATCTGCTCCGTGAGGGGGCGGAGGGCATACTTGGAGAAGAGTTCCTCGGGTGCTTCGGCCTCCAGCGAGAGAAGCGAGGCCCCCACCCGGAGTGTGGTTCCTCCTGCCGGCGTCCAGGCAGCATCCAGTTCGGCGCCTCGGAAGACGGCCCGGGTGAGATTCCGGGTCTCCCAGAGCGCGGACGGGTCATTCACCGGTCGTGCCCAGTCGATGAGGTCCCGGCTGCTCCGCCGGAAGAGGGTGAGGTCCACGTGGGCTCCAGCCGCCGGATCGAGGCGCACCCCGGCCTCCATGGACCGGGACCGTTCGGGATGGAGATCGGCGCGGGCTCGATGGGCCGGGTCCGTGTAATGGCGTTCGGTCCAGGTGGGACCGCGGAAGGCATCGGCGAGAGCGGCCCGGAGGCGGAGTCCGGAGTGTGGTTGCCAGGCGGCGGCCACGGAGGGGGAGACCGACGTCCCCCAGAGGTCATGGCGATCCAACCGGAGCCCCAGGGCCGTGCGGATGGATCCGGGTAGAAGGAGATCGGCTTCGGTGAAGAGCGCCTGCCGTCCCTCGTCCCGCTCTCCGAGCCCCGTGCTGGACAGGGATTCGCGCCAGGCGCCTCCGCCCAGGGCCAGGCTGAGGCGGGCGTGGGCGTGGGCCCGGAGGGTGAGCTCGCCCCCGTGGCGCTCGGAGGTGTGGACATTCCGGAATCCTTCGGGGTTGTCCCGCTCCAGGAGGAAGTCATCCTGGTGGCGCCGCCAGTCCACTCGCGGTTCCACCACCAGTCGCCGGGTCGGGTCGGAACGCCATCCCGCGCCCAGGGTGGTGGTGCGGGTCTCCTCGAAGGAATCGAAGACGGCGTAGAAGTCCTTGGCCCCGAACGCCCGGTCTCCCACGCCGGCCTGGGCGCGGAGTTCTCCGCCAGCCAGGGGCATCCGGAGGTGAGCCTGCCCCAGGCGGGATTCGGCGTCGGTTCCCGGCCGGTGACCGTCGGTGCGGTCCCACTCGCCGCTCAGACGGAGCCGGGCATCACCCGGGAGCGTCAGCGAGCCTCCTCCCCCCAGCGTTGCCGACCCGAAGGAGCCTCCCTCACCCCGGACGTTCCAGCCTGCACCCTGACGGGTGACCAGGTTCACCACGCCGCCCACCGCGTCGCTCCCGTAGAGCGATGAGGCCGGTCCCCTCAGGATCTCGATCCGTTCCACCTCATCCAGGGGGAGAGCCAGGTCCAGATTGAAATGTCCGGTCTGCGGATCGTTCATCCGCACGCCGTCCACCAGGATCAAGGTCTGTTCGAAGCCCGCGCCTCGGAGAGACAGGTCGGCCTGGGCGCGGGAGCGGGCTCCCAGGTCGGCGCCGGTGACCCACCGGAGGAGTTCCACGGCGTTGCGGGCCGGGGACCGCTCCAACTCGGCTCGGTGCAGGATCTGGACGGCGCGGGTCTGCTCTGGTAGGTCGGCACTGACACGGGTGCCCACCACCAGCAGGGTGTCGCCCCGGACGGTGGGGACCGGGTCCGGAGGGGTTTGGGCCACTGCACCGCTCGTGGGCAGGAGCAGGAGTCCGGCCAGGAGCCACCCCCGGAGGGCTGTGAACCGGAGGCGAGAAGGGGCGATCACAGGCATGGGCTGACGTGGTGGCATGGGTGGCGGGACGACGGACACGGAACTGGATTCCGGAACGCCGAAGGCGCAGACGGGTCCATGAATGGCGCGGCAGGGTCCGGGGTCGCCGCCCTTACGGCTCCGGGGCCAGCGACTCCGGGGCCAGAACTTCACGGCTCCGGGGCCACGCCCTCCTGGCACTGGACCACGTGCGAGTGATTTTCCAGACTCACCGACGCCGGGCTCCAATATATCACTGGAGGGCCCGGACCCACATCGACTGCACGGGAGCACGGACCGAAATGTCACTGGTAGCCAAATTGAAGCGCCCGGGTCCCAACGGATTCGGGTATGGATCCACCGCCGAGGATGTCACCCGGGGACTCGATCTTTCCGGGAAGACCATCCTCATCACCGGGTGCAACTCCGGGATCGGCCAGGAATCGTTTCGGGTCCTGGCGGCGCGAGGTGCGCACATCATCGCCGCCGCCCGGTCCGTTGAGAAGGCCGAGCGCGCCGCGGCGGAGGTGGGTGCCGGGGACCGGACCACACCGGTGTCGTGCGAACTCTCGGATCCCGGTTCGGTGGAGGCGTGTGCCGAGACCCTGGCCCGTGTTGGTCGGCCCATCGACGTGCTCATCCTGAACGCGGGCATCATGGCATTGCCGAAGGTGAAGACCATCTACGGACTGGAACTGCAGTTCTTCACGAATCACATCGGCCACGCCCTGCTCACCGATCGCGTCATGGGCCTCCTCGCCGACGAGGCTCGCATCGTGGTGCTGAGTAGCACCGCGCATCAGCGGACGCCGAAGGGGGGCATCGATTTCGACAACCTGGACGGTTCCCGGGGCTACGATGCCTGGAAGTTCTATGGTCAGTCGAAGCTAGCGAACCTCCTTTACGCCCGGGAACTGGCCCGGCGGTTGGAAGGGACGGGGAAGACGGTGAACGCCGTGCATCCAGGTGTAATCAAGACGGGGTTGGTGC
>SL_3KL_010_SEDDRAFT_10001414_pt1 | contig 21765 bp, 16 predicted proteins | sample SodLakKL_010_SED_2_FD_10381 | JGI IMG/M metagenome (IMG submission 10381) | reverse complement strand
ACAAAAAAAGGTTTGTTGTCTATGGCAGCCTTAAACTGTTCACGAAAAGGTGTAGAAGAAACTACAGGCTTAACAAGCGGAACATTTTTGGTCCCGATAAATGAGCCGAACATGAAAATGAAAAGAACGGCACCGACTACCAGCCCCATTAATGCATAGCCTTCAGTGCCCCCGCCACCGGCGCTGACCAGTTCAGGAGCGGCGGCTCCCCCAACCAGGATACCCAGGGTCATAAAAGCTATCCGCCAGGACATGATTGTTGTCCGCTCGTGATAGTTTTCCGTCATCTCTGCCGGCATGGCGATATAGGGCACCTGGTATATGGTAAAAGTAGTAGTGCAAAGGATATAAATGAATAGAATATACCAAATCAGGGCACTTGCTGATAGATCTGGAACGGTAAATAGGAAGACAAAAGCAACCGGCAGGGTAAAGGAACCAGCCAGCATCCAGGGCCTGCGGGCACCCCACCTGGTAAAAGTCCTGTCGGATAATGAGCCACAGAAAGGATCGGTAATTACATCCCAAAGCCTGGGAATCAGTAAAACAATACCAGCTATTGCCGCAGGTATTTCCAGTTGTCTGACCATGAAGCTAAGCAGCAGCAGCCCCGGTACTGTTGAAAATACACCCGTTGATACAGAACCAATAGCATAACCGATATGGGTTGATCTGGGAAGATTCTGCCCTGCATCTTTATCAGCCATAACATTACCTCCTGTGATAGATATCTTAACAATTCGGGTCTTGACGACAAATTTGAATTGACTTATAATTAACAATATGTTGAATAATTATATATATTTTACACAAAACCAGAAATTACGTCAACAAGAAATTATCAGAAAAATATAAACGGTATTTACCAGTAAGTAATTAAGCTTATACCATAATTTGTGTTAGTCACTTAAGCGAGGAGGAGATTAAATGAACGGGGCCATGCAGCAAAAAGGTTTTTCACGTGAAGAAGTTGTAAAAGAGCTGAACAATTTTACAGAGAAAGATGTGGATTGGCGGACCGGAAAAGTAATGACCGGTTTATACGACCCCGGTAAAGATGCCCACGATCTTGCCGTGCAAGCTTATACCAGCTTCTTACCCCAGAATGCACTATACGTAAACATGTACCCAAGCATTGGCAAGTTGGAAAAGGACGTGGTAACTTCAATTGCTGAACTGCTTCGGGGCGATGATGAAGTTGTAGGCAATATGACCAGCGGAGGAACGGAAAGCATCTTAATGGCCATTAAAACCGCCCGCGACTGGGCCCGTGAAAACCGGCCGCAGATCAAAGAACCGGAAATGGTTCTGCCGGTAAGCGCTCACCCCGCTTTTCTTAAAGCAGCCCAATATTTTGGGCTTAAAGTGGTCCAGACTGAACTCGATCTGAATGATTACCGGGCTGATCTTCAATCATTTAAAAATGCCCTGAGCGATAACACAGTTGTAGCTGTAGGCTCCGCACCAAATTTTTCTCACGGGTCAATTGATCCAATCAAGGAAATGTCGGAAATGGCCGCTGAAAAAAATATCCTTTTCCATGTAGACGGATGCGTGGGTGGTATATATCTTTCCATCTTGCGCAGGATGGGCGAAGCTTTAAGAGATTTTGACTTTTCACTGCCCGGAGTTACCAGCATCTCTGCAGATCTGCATAAATACGGGTACACACCGAAAAATGCATCTGTCATTCTTTACAGGAATCGCGACCTGCGAAAGCACGCCTGGTTTGTCTGCTCTTCAACAACTGAGTACGTGGTTATTAACCCTACGGCCCAAAGCACCCGCACCGGTGGGCCTTTTGCCGCCGCATGGGCTATGCTGCGTTTCCTGGGAGAAGAGGGGTTCCAGGAAATTGTGCGCAGTTCCCAGGAAGCTACAAAGGCTATGATTGAAGGGATTAACGAAATTGAGGGAATCGAGGTTCTGGGAGAGCCCGACATGTGCATGTTCACCATGGCTTCGGACAAAGTAAACGTATTCGAAGTAGATGATGAAATGGGCCTGCTGGGCTGGAAAATGATACCCCAGTTTGCCTGCGGAGGCAGCCCGGCAAACCTGCACATCAGTTTGAGTCATGCCAATGTACCTTATGTAGAAAAATACTTAGATGATTTAAAAGATATTGTAGAGAAGCTATTACGTGAAGGTTCATCAGTCAATACAGAAGAACTAAATACCCTGGTAGACGAAGTTGCAGATAGGCCGGTTGAAGAAATTATGGGGGCGGTTATTCCGCATATTGGATTGACTGGAATGGAACTACCGGAAAGGATGGCACCGTTAAATACTGTTCTCAGCCGCCTGCCTGCCGAGAAACGCGACCAGCTGCTTACTTTATATTTCAACATGGCTTAATGCATTGCGATCTGCTGCGCTTAAAGCTTGATCTCAAACAAGCTCATAATATAAGGATTATTGATCGCACATTTGTACATTGGGCCTCTGCTATCACACATTATGTGACTTTTTTATCCTGGCGGATAACTCTTTAAGCTCTTCTTGTGAAAGCTTATCCAGGTTGTACAGATCATGTAAAAACTCTGAGACACCTTTGGTTCCTTTGATTTTAAGGATCTCGGATATGTAGTAAACAATAACGCCCGTTATAATTGCAATAACTAATATCCCATACACAGCAAGAATAATGGCTATGATTCTTGCGAAAAGATTTGTCACAACAATATCTCCAAAACCAATTGTTGTAACCACTGCAAAGCTGAACCAGATTGCATCGAAGAAGCTGTTAACATTAGGATCAACCAGCCAAATAATAACTGCTGAAATGAGAAAAAAACCCAGGAAGCTGAATAAAACCTTTGACATACCGCTGGTTTTTAATATGATCGACAACAGCTTTAATTTGTTCATAACTTTCCCTCACAATATGGGCTTCATTTGACCATATTTCATTTTATCACTAAAACCGTGTATTGTAATAGCGGGAAAAGGTTCGCTGATATAACTAACCTGTGCTGCGAATACTTCTCTCAAGTTACAGAACCAGGCTTTGTGCTCTCCTAACCCTGTTTAAGCTTGCCATCAGGCTTGTAAACTACGGCTATGTAAGAAAATATGGAGCAGAGCAATAAAGAAATGGCCAGTAATTCCAGGGGCTCTTCGATAATGTAATCCACAAACAGGAAGGCAATGTATTCTTTTGATGAATATGCCTCATTAAGGAGAATTTGAAATATTGCACCATGTTAAACCAGCGCAAATCAAATTAGTGCGCCTTCGATTTTCTGCGAAGGGGCAATAGCTGTTGTAACTTTACACGTTACAATGTTACCCTTCTAAGTAATTGAGCATTAATGGCCACGATCACTGTACTCGCTGACATTAATACAGCGCCTACCGCTGGTGAAAGAAGAATGCCCCACCCGATCAACACTCCTGCAGCAAGAGGAATCGCCACAATATTATAGCCTGCCGCCCACCAAAGATTCTGGACCATCTTTCTGTAGGTGGCCCGGGAAAGAGTAACAATACGGGGGATATCACGGGGATCTGATCTTACCAGCACAATATGTCCGGCTTCCACTGCCACGTCTGTTCCGGCTCCTATCGCAATCCCGATATCAGCAGTTGCCAGGGCCGGGGCATCGTTCACTCCGTCCCCAACCATAGCTACTTTGTTCCCTCCAGCCTGGAGCTCTTTCACCTTGGAGGCTTTATCTTCGGGGAGCACTTCGGCGAAAACCGTGTCGATACCAAGCTCCCCTGCTACGGCATCAGCTACAGCCTGCGCATCACCCGTCAGCATAGCCACCTTGATACCCCTCTCATGAAGATCGTGGACAACTTCACGGCTCTCCTGGCGAATGGCGTCGGCTACTGCGAATAAGGCAATTACCTTGCCCTCACGGACCAGGTAAATCGCTGCCTGTCCGCGCTCAGCAGCAGCCTCTGACGCTTTTTCAAAAGCCGAAGGCACTTCTGCATCTTCCGCTTTTATAAGCGCAGGACCGCCCATGTGGTATTCTCTGCCCTCCACCGTGGCTGCTACGCCTTTGCCCGTCAGCGCCCGGAAATCGTCGGCAGCGGGAACCTCTATCTCCCGGTCTTCCGCTGTCTTCACAATACCCCTGGCAATGGGATGCTCAGACTCCGATTCAACTCCCGAAGCAATACGCAGCGCTTCATCTTCCGAAACCCCTTCTATAGTGGACATATCAACAACCCTAAATTCACCCAGTGTCAGAGTTCCGGTTTTATCAAAAATCACGGTATCCAGGTTTCGCGCTTCCTCAAGACCTCGCCGATCCCGGACTAAAAGTCCATTCGTAGCTCCCAGCATCGTGGAAATGGCCACTACCAGGGGCACCGCCAGGCCCAGGGCATGAGGGCAGGCGATAACCAGGACAGTTACAACCCTGACGATGGTAAAATCTATTGGCATCCCTGCAAATTGCCAGGCAATAAGGGTAATCACTCCGGCTGTAATTGCTACACCAGTTAAGAGTTGGGCGGCGCGGTCAGCAAGATTCTGAGCCCTTGATTTCGATGTCTGCGCTTCGGCTACAAGCCGCATAATACCTGACAGCTTGGTTTCATCACCGGTGCCGGTGACCTCTATGCGCAGCGATCCTTCACCGTTAATAGTACCGGCGATAACTTCGTCACCTTCCACTTTTTTAACCGGCCTTGATTCACCGGTAATCATCGATTCGTTAAGATCACTTTTTCCTTTTTGCAGTACTCCATCCACAGGAATGCTTTCACCCGGGCGAACGAGTACCAGATCGCCTTTCTTTAGTTCACTTACAGCGACCTTCTCTTCTTCGCCCTGATCAGTGATGCGCATGGCGGTATCCGGGAGAAGTTTCGCCAGTTCCTGTAATGCACCCTGCGCCTGAACTATGGAACGCATCTCGATCCAGTGTCCCAGCAGCATGATGGCAACCAGGGTGGCCAGTTCCCACCAGAGAGCTTCGGCTTCGATCAGCTGAAGCTGGACTATCCATGAGAACAGGAATGCAACGATAATGGCCAGGGAAATGAGGGTCATCATCCCGGGCAGCCTGTCTTTTAGTTCCCGGATTGCTCCCTGAATAAATACCCATCCACCATAAAAAAAGATTATTGTACCAAGGACCGGAGGGATCCAGGCCGACCCGGGAAACTCCGGCGCCTGGTAGCCAAGAAGTTCCTGGATATGAACAGACCAGAAAACCACCGGCAGGGTTAAAATCAAGGATAGCCAAAACTTTTTGCGAAACATCTCAGGACTGTGTCCGGNNTGTTTATCATGACCGTTTTGGTGGTTGTTCATGTTTTCCATTAANAATTCTCCTTCCTTATATAGCAAAATCTCGTTTTTTCTTTACAAAATCATCTATTTCGTGGTTGACCGTCAGAACCTTAACCATAGTTATACTGTTACATTACTATGTTATCATAGCACTTATTGATTAGCAAAATGTTTACAGTAGCGATAAAAGGCTGATTATTCGTTAGCAGGATAATCATACTGAAATGAGGAATTTGTTTAATATGAGCAGTTCGGCATTGTCAATACATATAACCTGACCAGAACGAATTTAAGGGGTTGTTATGATGTTAATCGCTTATCCTCTATATATCCTGCGCCTGCTTTTTACAATAGCGGCCAATATCCTAAGAAAAGGACTGCACCCGCCTGAATATGTCACCTTTACCCTGCACGGCAGCTATACCGATCTGCGCCGCCCGCCGGAAGGTTTTCTGCAAAGCAGGCTGAGCCCCCGGGAGAAAAACCTCCAGGACCTGACCAGGGATCTGAAAACGGCTGCTATAAACAGCCAGGTCAAGGGGATTATACTTTTCCTCAACAAGCCTGGGCTGACACTATCGCAGGTCCAGTCCCTGACCCGGGTGATCGANNAAATTCGGGCAGGGGATAAAGAAGTAATTGCCTGGAGCACAAATTACGATACCTTAAGTTACTGCCTGGCCGCTGCGGGAAGCAGGGTATTGCTCCAGGAAGGCGGTGTGGTCTATACCCTGGGGTTTGCCAGCCGACAGCTTTACATGAAAGAAGCCCTCGCCTGGTGTGGTGTTGAATTCGATGTGATCAGGGTAAGTCCTTTTAAGTCAGCCCTGGACAGGTTAATTCGTTCCGATATGTCAGACGAAGTAAGGGAAATGACCGAATGGCTGATAAGCTCTTATTACCGGCAGTTTATTGAGGCCATCGCCCGTGGCCGAAACCTGGATGAAATAGAAGCGGGTAAGCTGGTTGAAAAAACTCCTCTTTTCGGAGATAAAGCCGTCGAAGCCGGAGCTATAGACAAAGTGGTCAATGCTGAAGACCTGCCGGTATACCTCGGCAGCAGGGATAACCCGGCCCGCCTGGCCAGCTGGAATGAGTGCAATAAATGCTTTACCAGACCCCTGCCACCACCTCCCGGCAAATACATTGCTATTCTGCGGGTCCAGGGCAATATTGTTGATGGTAAAAGCAGCCGTCCGCCGGGAAGGCCACCTCTGCCTGCGCCCTTCATTTTTAATGAGCAAACCGGGGATTTAAGCTTTGTCCGGCAGGCCCGGGCGGCCCTGAGGAATAGAAGAGTGCGGGCTGTCTTGCTGTATATTGATTCCGGGGGAGGTTCAGCTGCTTCCTCCGAGTCGATTACTTCAATCCTCGGAAAACTTGCTGCAAAAAAACCGCTTGTGGCATTGATGGGTTCGGTTGCTGCAAGCGGAGGTTACTACGTAGCTACTGCTGCATCCCATATCGTTGCAGAACAGGCCACCATTACCGGGTCAATCGGTGTAATTGCTGCCAAGGTAGTTAATACCCGCCTGCTGGAAAAATTGTTATTAAACCGGGAAACTATTGAACGGGGCAAGAAAGATCTTTTTGCCTCCCAGGATGAGCCTTTTACTGAAGAGGAAAGAAGTAAAGCCCTGGGATTTATCAACCACATCTACGAGCTTTTCCTTAAGCGGGTTGCCGACAGTCGCTCCATGGAACACAAAGTGGTGGAAGAGGTTGGAGGAGGCAAGGTGTGGACCGGGCAGCAAGCCCTGGAGCACGGCCTGGTCGATGAGCTGGGCGGCCTGGAATCAGCTCTTGCCAGGCTGCGCCGGGAAGCCGGGCTTCCGGAAAACACTCCCTTGATTGACATCCCTTACCCGAGGCGTGATACGGCCCCCCTGCCTGTAAGTTCAGGCTGGATAGAATTTGCTTTAAGCAACCTGGATCAGTTCCAGGACGGCAAAGCCCTGCTGATTGGAGCGCCGTATTTTCAGCGCCTATAACCTAAGGCAAAAGGATTATTTCCCTGGTTTGCTGTTCCAGCAGTTCTTCGCGGCTGCCGACCAACCGGTAATAGCGCCCATCCAGCCAGGTTTCAATATGTAGGCCGTAATGATCGCTCATAAAGTGACCGCTCTGCCCGCCGGCGAAAACTCCGTAAGCCTCAATTTCCGGCTCCATCACGGCGATGAAGCGTAAACCGGCAGCCAGGGTTACGTTGAAAGGGTCATTCAGGGAATAGCTGGCCCGGCCAACCGTTTCACTATCGCCACCGTACGGGTAAGGTCCGCGATTAAAAAATGGCTTAAGCATATCTTCCTCGCCTAAAGCATGTTCGAAGGAAATGGACTGCAGGTCTTGCCACTGCCACTCTGCCGGGTCTGTCCCTAACTGTTCCTCCAGCTCTTTAATTGTCAGCCGGTAACTATTCAGCAAGAGTTCGTTCAGGTTTCCATTAAACCAGGCTGATTCTCCTTTTTCAAGCTGGTAATCGAGGGCCTTAAAGGCAATATAGGCGTTGGATATAAATCTTTCATACATTTCCTGACCCATTTCCTCTTTAAAAACTTCTTCCATCAGGTTCTGGTACCAGCTGGCATAGATTGCCGGGGCTGCCGCTTCCGGTGCACTAACCGGGTTTTGTGCCCAATCTTTGAGGAGCTCAAACCCTTCTTGCTCGTTATCCCCAAGCTCGCCTGTATGTCCTTCAATTAAATCCAACAACTGTGGCAGCCTGGCCGCGGCATGGGGGTTAAACCAGTCGGTCTGCATCGCTTTCATATCCTCCAGGGTAAGAGGCGTGCCTGCACTTAACTGATCGACAATCCTCTGCATCCGGTAGGGTGTTGCATCATCGATGGCGATCATGTAGGGGTAGCTGTCATCGGTTACCCGGTGATTAGCAGTGGCAATGTAACCCTGGGGCGGGTTGTAAAGCTCGGGCATTTCATTGGTAGGGATGTAACCCTCCCAGCCGTAATCTGCGCTCCAGCCCGGGACAGGTTCCAGCCCGAGACCTTTTTTGCGGATCGGGGCCAGCCCGGCGGTGCGGAACCCGATATTGCCGTCCACGTCAGCATAGACAAAGTTCTGCATGGGAATGGTAAAGTCAAAGAGGGCCAGGCGGAACTCGTCCCAGTTCCGGGCCTGGTTTAAGTCGATCACCGCATCAACAGCGCTGGTTTCAATATCGTACGCTGTCCAGCGCAGGCTCATGGGGGGATCATCTGAGATCAGGGGACCGTTGCGGGTAATGATTACCTCAATAATCTCCGGCTGATCCTGCCCTTTAACCTTGATTTCTTCTTCTATAACTTCGCCCCTGTACCACTCACCTTCATACATGAAGCGGTGAGGATCTTCGGGGTCCTGCTGTTCTAAAAATAGATCCTGGGTGTCACCGATATTGGTCATACCCCAGGCGATACGTTCGTTGTGGCCGATCACTACCAGCGGCATGCCGGGAATGGACCAACCGTAAACCGGCATCTGGCCTTCAAGCTCCAGGCAGTTCTCATACCAGATGCTGGGCAGACTGATACCCAGATGGGGGTCGTTAGCCATAACGGCTGTTCCCCCTGCATAGAGGTCGGGGCTTATAACCCAGCTGTTGCTGCCCAGCCTGGGCAGGAAAGCAGAGAGGCCTTTTAAGTCGGCAGTATCGATAAGTTCCAGGATGGCACGAGGATCTACGCCGGCTGCTGCCTGCTCTTCAGTGTAGATTGCCGGGGTATCCCAGTCTTCGAAGGGAGGCGTTATTTCGGCATAAAGCTGTGGTGAAATTGTTTCTTTCAGGGCCAGGCGTATCTGTTCTATGTTAAAGTTGCTGCCCAGATCAAAAGTCATCAGAGCAAGGATACCCGCAACATCAGTTTCATCCCAGGGCTCGGGGTTTACTCCCAGCAGCAGCATTTCCGGGGTCTGCCTGGATTCTTCCAGGAAGGCATTAATGCCCCGGGCATAGCTCTGCAAAACAATAAGGCCTTCAGGCGAGGTTTTGTCCACAATGCGTTCGGCGATACGGCGCAACCCGATTTTGCGCAGGAAAATGTCAGATTCGAGCAGGTCTGCTCCGATTGTCTCGCTTAGCCTGCCCTGAACTACGCGGCGATTAAATTCCATTTGCCACAGCCTTTCCTGGGCGTGAGCATAGCCCTGGGCAAAGTAAAGGTCTTCCGGAGTGGAAGCACTGATGTAGGCTACCCCTCTTTCACAGCGCTTGATGGATACTTCTTCTGCTGTGCCGGCTGTTATGGTGCCGGTATGGGTGGCAATGCTTGAACGCAGGGTAAAATAGATAAACCCGGCACCACCAAGGAGAATCACCAGGATAAGTACGAAAATGATTAGCAACACCTTTTTTAGTCGAGACATCAGCAAACCCCCAGTTGTTTTGGTATTCAGGTAGCAGGTCGATTTTATCAGAAAGTTTATATTTTAATTATACCTGACTTTACCTGAATTTGACAGGCTCAGGCCTGAATATTCTACTATAGGAAGCAGAGTTCCTACCTTCTTATTCTATGCCTGATCAGGAAACCGAGAGCAACCAGGATATAGACTGGGGTAAAGTTAAGGAAGATATCACGGTAAGCGTCAGGGTGCAGCTCAATGAAAAAACCGCTAGCCCAGATTACCAGCAATATTAAACCCATCGTCACTGAGTAATGTAAGGCAAAGATTCCAGCCAGGTTCCAGCGGGGAAAAAGGTTGAAAATTAGGATACTGCCGATGCCAATCGAAGTAATCAGGAAGCGGAGCAGAAGGTGAACGTGGGTATCTGTAGTTCTGCCAACCGCCAGCCCGTAAATTGAACTGATTACTGTAAGTAAAGTATAAACCACACAGATTAAAATTAAAGCATTCCTGAAACTGAGTTTAATTCTCATAAAAAACAACTCCTGAAATGATTTTGTTGCAAAAATCTTTATAGTGAGGGTTTTAAACCTTCCTGCCGATAAACCTTAAAGCGATAATAACGCCCAGGGGCGTAATAATAAAAACACCAAGGATAGCCCCGATATATGCTGCTAATTCGTACCCTGGCATATGAGGGTAGCTGGCAAGTTCAACCCAGCCGAAGAAGGTTCCCCCCACAACCAGGCCAAGAAAGCCACCACCGGTAACCCCGACGAGGAAACCGACTAGCCCGCCAATAATTCCAGTGACTATTTTATTACTCATCAGACCTCTTCTCGATTATTTTAAAGTAAACTGCTGCTTTTGATAGTATAGTAGCACTTATTAGATTAATATACCATTTTTGACGAATTTTAAGTTGAGGCTGAGAAACAATTCATTAACCTGCAAAAAACCTGGTAATGCTAAATTATTTAGCAGAACAATTCCGAATGTTGAAAATATTAGCAGGAATTTTGGTATTCGCGGCTAATAGTAATTGTTAAGAGAGTGCTGGTGGGGCATAAGCAATATTTAATCTACAGTAAAAATGATGCAAGCATATAAACCTGATTCTAAGCAATTTTACAGATCGGCTTTTCTTATGCCGATCTTTTATTATACGGTGACTATGTGCCTGGAGGAAGGAGGTGATACAGATGAAAAAAATATCAAAAACAGTTAGCATTAATGCACCGGTGGAAAAAGTCTTTGCTTACATGGAAAATCCTGCACATTTGCCTGAGATCTGGCCTAGCATATTGGAAGTAAGTAATATACAAGAGTTAGCTGATGGCAAGAGGAGTTATGATTGGGTCTACAAGATGGCCGGAATGAAATTTAATGGCCATAGTGATACTCTTGAATATATTCGCAACAAACGCATTGTAGTAAATAACCCCAAAGGAATCGAAAGCAAATTTACCTGGGATTACGAACAGGAAGGCAGCGGAACCAGATTAAACCTTAATGCTGAATATGTTATCCCGGTTCCTCTGCTGGGCAAACTGGCCGAGTCGGCTGTAACAAAACAAGGTGACAATGAAGCAGATACCCTGCTGGCAAACCTGAAAAAGATAATGGAAACCTGAGGCAGACAATATTTTTCTTACACGCCTGCTCATTTATATGTGCAGGCATTTTTCTGTGTTACAGGGAGACCGGGTAGCGCGTCCACTCATTCATTCACTTTATAAGTGGAAACAGGTTCAGTTTTTCCGCTCTTCCAGCCTGCCCTGGTAATCAATGCAACAGACTTTCTGCCGTCCATAATCACCGTTGCCGGGGTGGGAAGTTTTATATGTCGTATATATTTATATTCTTTGACCGCCTTGCAAGAGGCAAGATAGTCATAGTCAATAAAGTCATTTTCCCGCTTGACCGAAACAGTAAAGTATCCAATATTCATCGATGTGATATTGTGGAAAAAATGACTTCCCAGGGAAGCGTCTACGTTAAAGTCTTTGGTGCCTGCTTCAACAATTACTTTAGCCTCACTGATTGCTGACCAATCAACGGGGACGCCGAGGAAAGGATCGCTTGAGCCCCAACGCCCCGGCCCAATCAGAATGTAATTGCAATTTTCCTTTTTCAAATAAGCATTCAAACTGTGGATTTCTTTCGCAATGTCTTTGGTTTTCATAGGATCAAATTTTTCCGGAACTACATAAACTATATCTCTAATACCATCAATAACTCCGTTACCCATACCCCTGGTGGAATAGAGGATCATGTCATCTCGATCTACGAGAGAGGTATCGACCACCATACTGTCCACACTTCTGATAAGCGGTTTTACCTGCAGTATATATAAAGTAGTCTTGCCATCTATATCTTTGTTCAGATCTAATGAAAATTCTATTTCAACCGGTGCACCAAGGGCACTGCCCATTATATCGAGAAGGCGCTCTAAGGTGGGTGCCAGGGGCACCTGCTTGTATTCAAGAATATAGCTGAAATCAATAATTCTTGGCCCTGCAGCATGTAAGCCCGGTTTTACAGTGTCAGCAGAAGCATCGTATACCGATGTGCTCAAGGCCAGGGTACCATGACTCTCCGCGTACTCAATGGGCAATCTCTCAAGGGTGGCATTTGAGCCTTCAATGAGGTTAAAATCATTTTTATCTACATTTAAAGCATAGAAATATCTCTGGGTATTCGCCAGCATATCATTAATCGTCATCATCTTCATTTTAGGGTACCTGGGACAGAATCGGTATGAAGCTTCGCCATCTACAATACTCTTACCCAACCCAACAGCAATCAGCCCTATACCATCTTCAGGTTTCATATGCGAAAAGGGGTAGTAGTTATAAGATTGAGCTACTCCACTGACATGAGGGTAATAATAATGCTCATATCTATTGCCAACTAGCTCCTGGATGATTACTGCCATTTTTTCCTCTTCTATGGAGTGGTTAATAGAATCAAAGTAGCTGCGGGCCAGGGGTGCAAAAACAGAAGCATAAATCATTTTTATTGCTGTTTCGAGCTGGTTCAGCCTCTTTTTCAGGTCACCATCATTATTGGGCAGATAGTAAGTTTCGTAAATCCCTGAGAAGGGCTGCGAAAGGCTATCTTCAAAAAGACCAGAGCTTCTGACTGCCAGAGGGCCTTTAAGGTGGGACAACATTTTCTCAAGTCTTTGACTGAGCAGAGGAGTTAGCTTAAGCTTAGAAAAAAGTTCTCGCGTTTCAATGTAATCTTTTTCAGTTTCAATAAGTGCACAGTAATCAAGCTGCTCAATAAAATTCTCAAACTCATCGGTGCCGACAATAATTGTTTTTGGGATATTTACGTTAATTTCCTGCATTAATTCTTTAAACTCTTTTTTTTGGAGGACTGATTCAGTAAAAGCAATTCCCCTTCCCTTGCCACCAACATACGCATCAGGTAAGATTTTTCCTTAATAGCAGTTTCAGAAAACACCGAAATATAGTCGCGTTTTTTTTCAAGCCATCTGTCTCGTAGAACCTGTTTAATAAATGTTCGAATCTCTTCCGGTCCACTAAAATCTTCAGATCGTGCTTTTTTAAGGCGCAGCGCGCTTTTAATTTCCCCTTTTGCCATAAACCAGGTTGAAAAATCATTACGATTGCTATGATAGGCTATAGTTTCGGCAGGGATCGTATTAATAAATACTTCAAATTCTTTCAGATATCTTGCCTCTGCAATAACCTTACCCTCAAGGTCTTTAAATAGAAAGTTGCCAAAACCAAGGTGTAAATGAAAAAAATCTATCAAATCATTGGAAAGCCGGTTTGAATTCTTATCAATAAAGCTCAGGTTATTTTCCAGGGCAAAGTCCACATTTTCTGGCTCGGAAGACTGGACCACTATTGGCACCGATAATTTGCCTTTTATACTCTCAACAAGCTTTTTGCCGGCACAATGATCAGGTTTCCCGCCAAGAGGAAAGGTGACATCTGTAATCAGGCAGAGCATATAATCATAATATTTCTCAAAGAGATAAAGAGCTTCTTCGTAGGTAGAAGCAAGCAGCACTTTCGGCCTTGCTCGCATTTTCAGCAATTTATAGCGGGCATCTACATCTTCGCCGCTTATCAGGCGATGAACCTCGCTTATAATTACACTGTACAGGGTTGGCAGATAACGGGAGTAATAGCGAATTGAATCTTCAACAACCAGAATAATTCGTACATCACCATTTGCGGTGTCATTTTCAGCATTAATCGAGTCTTCAATATACTTGATCATGGCCAGGAAAATGCTGCTGTCACCATTCCAGACAAACATTTTGTCAACATCGACCAGGCTCTCTTTCATGCCGGCGTAAAGATTAATTTGGTTGTTATTATTAATTAAGAGCAATATCGGCAGGTTTGGGCTGATTTCCCTGATTTTTTTACTTAAGATTTGCGGCATTTGTTTATCAATACCGGTAACAACAATGCCCAGGTCAAAATGACCGGTTTCAATTTTTTCCATGGCATCCTCAACAGAAAAAACCGAGGTAATTCGCGGAGCGCTGGAAATATTCAGCTGGTAGTATTCACCGTAGATCTGCTCGAATATCTGCCCCTCTCTTTCCAGGATATAGGCATCATATGCAGTGGCAACAAGGAGAATTTCCTTAACCTTAAAGGGCATCAGATCGTGAAATATTGATAGATTAGACCTTTGAGGCTTAAACAGCCCATCATATTTGGCCGGACTCATCAGTTCCCCCCCAACTGCCGGCACCAAGAGATCTTGCCGAACAATTTTTCTTGACTTCTATTATAGTATAATACAATAATAAGAATATGGGAAAGTTTTAACCACCTATTGGTCAAAATTTACTCGCTTTGATTTAGACAGACTGCACATACTAAACTGCAAGGAGCTGCCGACTGATGACTTACATTGAAGAAGTAATTGCCCGCACAGAAGAGAAAAACCCTTCACAACCGGAATTTATTCAGACTGTAGAAGAAGTGCTCACTTCCCTGGCCCCGACAGTGGAAAAACATCCGGAGTTTGTTGGAGCTGCGATCTATGAGCGCCTGGTCGAGCCTGATCGGCAAATCATTTTCAGAATCCCCTGGGTTGATGATTCAGGTGAGGTTCGGGTGAACAGGGGGTTTAGGGTACAATTTAATAACGCAATAGGTCCTTACAAGGGAGGCCTGCGCTTTCACCCTTCAGTAAATCTCGGGATTATTAAATTTCTTGGTTTCGAACAAATCTTTAAAAATTCATTAACTTCCCTTCCGATGGGTGGAGGCAAAGGTGGAAGCGATTTCGACCCAAAAGGTAAAAGTAATGACGAAGTAATGAGGTTTTGCCAGTCCTTCACCCGTGAACTTTTTCGACACATCGGCCCCGATACTGATGTCCCGGCAGGGGATATTGGGGTTGGAGGCAGGGAGATCGGTTACATTTATGGTTATTATAAACGCATCCGCAATGAACATACCGGTGTGCTCACCGGTAAAGGGCTTGAGTATGGCGGTAGTCTGATCCGACCTGAAGCAACCGGTTACGGGGCAGTTTACTTTGCCGCTGAAATGCTTGCAACCAAAAATGAAACTCTTGAAAACAAAATAGTAGCAATTTCCGGGGCAGGTAATGTAGCCCAGTATTCTGCTGAAAAAGCACTTGAACTTGGCGGAAAAGTTATCTCTTTTTGTGATAGCTCCGGAACAATTCTTGATCATGAAGGAATCGACCGCAGTAAACTAGATTACCTGATGGATTTAAAAAACAACAGGCGAGGGCGAATTCGTGAATATAGCGAAAAGTACCCGCAGGCCGACTATTATGATGGAAAAAGTGTGTGGGATGTTATCGGTGAAGAATCGATCCGGGTTGACCTGGCTATCCCAAGCGCAACGGAAAATGAAATTGATCAGAAACAGGCTGAAGCGTTGGTTAAAAACGGTTGCACCTGCATTTCTGAAGGGGCTAACATGCCCTCAACAGCAGAAGCGATTGATGTATTTCTCGATCATAAAATCCTCTTTGGCCCCGGTAAAGCGGCGAATGCCGGTGGAGTATCTGTATCCGGGCTTGAAATGAGCCAGAACAGTATGAAATTGCTCTGGGAAAAAGATGAAGTAGACAATAGACTGAGGATAATCATGAAAAATATTCATGAATCGTGCCGCGATGCAGCAGAAGCTTATGGGTTTGAAAGGTGTAACTACCTCTGTGGCTCCAATATCGCAGGTTTTCTGAAAGTGGCAAAAGCAATGCTTTCCTTTGGTATAGTCTAAATCGAAGGCTGGATAAATTGTTTCCGGCTTTAGAAACAAATTACCCTCTTTACCCCTCGGGATGGTCCTCACCGGATCGTTGAGGGGATTTTTCTTTTTAGAAGCTTAGTTAAAAATATTTTTTATTCATTATGCCGGTCGAGTTTGTCACGCAGAGTTTTTCGATCGATGCCGAGAACCTGGGCAGCCCGGGTTTTATTATCACCACAGCTTTGCAGCACATCCCTGATATGTTCCACTTCAATTTCCTGCAGGCTCTTATCAGACTTATCTTCCGCAAAAAGCAAGAGACGCATCGAACGAGGCAAATCAGAAACTTCAACCATGTCACCTTTCACATTTTCAGCAAGGGAAGACATTAAACTGATCAGTTCTCTTGCATTGCCAGGCCATTCATAGAGCTGCAGCACTCTAATGACTGTCTCTGAAAAAGATAGAGAAACAGTGCGCCCTAATTCACGGCACTCTCTGACCAACTGGTCCCTGCAAAGCGGTAAGATGTCGCTTTTCCTTGCCCGCAGAGGGGGAATAGAAATATTAATAACGTTCAACCGGAAAAATAAATCCTTCTCTAAATAGCCCTTTACCGGACAGGTTGATTAAATCTTTTGCAGTAGAAGCAATAATTCTGCAGCTGACCGGCCTGCTAACAATGTCACCGACACAGGTCAGTTCATGATTTGTAAGGGCTTCAAGCAGCTTAACCTGCACTGCCAGTGACGTTTTGCTAATTTCATCAAGATATACCGTTCCTCTACCTGCCAGTTCCAGAAAACCGGGTTGAGTTACTCTGCTCGTGGAGGGGCTACTTTTACCATCTTCGGTCTGGTCCTGCTCGGATTTAACATAACCGAATATTTCATTTTCAAGGATGCTATCCGGGATATTCTTGCAGTTAATATATATGAAGGGATAGTTGCTCCTGCTGCTCTCATAATGGATTACTCTCGCTGCCAGCTCTTTACCGGAGCCCCGTTCCCCAACAAGCATGACAGGCAGTTCACTGTCGGCTGCTCTTTTGATCAGATGGGAAACCTTTTTCATCTCCTGTGATTCTTCGATCAGTCCGAATTTACCAGCTATATTTTTANCGGGNGCAGTTTCTTTACCACCTCTGATTGCCAGTTTTTCAAGCGCTTTTTCGATGGCCTGCTCCAACTCTTCATCGGTAAAGGGCTTGGCCAGGTATTCTTCCGCGCCGGCTTTTATCGCTTCTACCGCCCCTTCCACAGAAGCATAGCCGGTAATCATCATTACCTCGGTCTGTGGATAACGGTCCCGAATATGCTTAATTAGGTCAAGTCCTCCAACAAAGGGCATATGATAATCTGTAATGACAAGATCGACATGGTTGTCCTTTAACAAATTGATTGCTTCTTCAACGCTTTCACAGGAAAAAACAGAAAAACCCATATGCTCAATGCTGCGGTGAAGCACCTCTAAAGTGTCCGGAGAATCATCAACCACAACTATAACTTCATCCCTGCTATTCTTTGNCAACTNCTTTTTCACCTCCAATTGGAAACTTTACCGTAAATACCGTTCCTTCGCCGTGTTTGCTATCTACGGTTATCGCACCACGGTGAGACTGCACTATGCCTAAAGCAACCGGCAGACCAAGTCCTGCTCCTTCATTTGGCCCTTTTGTTGTAAAGAAAGGAATGAAAATGTTTTCAATATCTTTTTCTTTCACACCGATGCCAGTATCCTTAATAATGATAAAAACCTCATTAATTGTGCTGGCAGTTTTTATGGTTAATTCGCCTCCTTCAGGCATGGCCTGGATAGCATTGACAACCAAGTTGACCAAAACCTGGTTGAGCTGAGCCGGATCGATTTCAATCATAGGCAACTCTTCAGCATAATCTTTGATTAGCCTGATATTGCTTTTGCTGATCCTATTTTCAAGCAAGTAGAGCCCGTCATCAATTTTTTCGTTTAAATTGACCTTTACTTTTTCCGGAGGTGTCTGCCTGCTGAATAGCATCAGCTTGCGAATTATCTCCCGTCCATGGAGTGACGCTTTAATAATCTTGTTGACATCTTTCTCAACGCTTTCATCAATTTGACCATACTTTTTAATGAGCTGGGCAAAACCAAGAATGCTTCCGAGCGGTTCGTTTAATTCATGGGCAATTCCGGCTGTTAACTGCCCTACAGTAATCAGCCTATCAGCATGCAGCAGCTGCTGATGCAAGCGCTCCTTTTCAACTTCGTACTGTTTCCTCGCCGCAACATGTCCCAGTTCTCCGGCTATCGCTTCTAACATGGGCTGCTCTTCTTTTAAGAAGGGGTCCTTGTATAGCTTCCCCGACTTTCGCATGTAACCTACTTCAACATATCCCCTGGTTTCACCGCCCACAAAAATATCTTCCCGTAAAGTGTAGTCAGGTCTCTTATAGTTACTGCTTGTGAATGTATGGTTGCCAAAGAATATTTTACAACAGGTATATTCTGGATGGAGAAACCCCGGTGGAATGATATCAACTGCTTCCAGCATAATATCTTCAAGTGATTTACCAGGTTCCGTGCCAATCCGGTTAATCTGATAGATTGTTTTTAATTCCTTAATCCTTTCTCCCAGAAGAAACTTTGCCTGGCGGTGTGATCTGGAAAAGCCAATGATATCAAAAAGATACTGGTAAAGCTCGACTTCCATGTCACTAAGTTCATAATGGCTTTGCCAGCCGAGAGCCACTGTACCGACGTTCTCTGTTTGCATTCGGACAGGCAAAATCAGCATAGTATTAAGCGAGGTTGAGTGATCTAAAGGTATTTCATGGTGAAAGTTTAAACCACCGCTGCTTGTCGCCTGACTGAGATTTTTAACGGAACCATTAAATACATAATTTTCAAGTGCATATACTGGGCATTGTTCATTAGCCTGATCTGGAAGGCATTCTGCAAATGTTACCTGACGCGAACTGTCTGGAAAATCATCAAGCTGGGTCATATCCCATCCTTTCAGGACGGAATAACGAAAACGAAAATAACTGCGTGCACCCCTGGCAATAATTGAGATATACTGCGCACCGGAAAAATCAATCAGCAGCTTTGTAACATCCTCATAATAGTCGCTGATCACTCGACCTTTCTCTGCCAAAGCGATCAGCTTTAACGAAAGTTCATGGAAATGCCGCAGGATCTCGGGTGACTGTCTATTTTCGACGTTCATTTTCTAACCCCTTCATGCTAACTTAGTTTCCCCTGCCTGTGTAATGACTTCAATTTCAGCACAGCACCCTAAATTTCCTTCATAGTTGTTTTTTGTGATCTATAGATGGCTATTTTCAGAGAATGCCAATTAAAAGGCGATGAGATAAACTTGAAACACCTATATGATATGTAACGTCTAATTAATTATATATTAGCGACCAGTGCCTGTGTAACCTTCTTTTAAGAAAGCAGTAAATTCTTCTGCCAAATCACCCAAATGTAGCAGGGGGACGGGGTACCTGCTGTGCTACAACTATAGCAGAGGCCCCGTCCACCTGCTACGTTTGGGGCAGGAAAACTTCTAAAGCTAGGGAATATAAAAGGTGAACCATAAAGAAAGGTGGGTGCCTGGTGTTAAAGAAATTCCTGGGCAATATCGAGGAAAGTGCAGTTGAGGTTGGTAGCAGTGAAATGGATTATGTTTCTTTCGGTCGGGGTGAAAAACCGTTGGTAATTATACCCGGCCTGGGTGATGGTTTAAAAACAGTCAGGGGAACCGGGCTGATGCTCTGGTATTCATACCGATTTTTAGCCGAAGATTTCAAGGTTTATGTGTTCAGCAGAAAGAATGATCTTGAAGCAGGTTATACTACAAAAGATATGGCCCGGGATATAGCCGGGGCAATGCATAAGCTTGGTATTATTGATTCTGCAGCGGTCATTGGTATTTCACAGGGCGGAATGATTGCCCAATGGCTGGCTATTGACTATCCTGCAAAAGTCAGCAGGCTGACCATTGCTATCTCGCTGGCGAGGCAAAATGAAACCATACAGAAAGTAGTTGGCAACTGGATTGAGATGGCCCGGGAAGAACTCTATGATGATCTGGCTGTTGACATGATGGAAAAAAATCATACTGAGAATTACTTAAAAAAAGTNCGCCCCTTTTACTGGCTGATTAAACGCATCAGCAAACCTCAGTCAAAGGAGCGTTTTTTGATCCAGGCNGAATCTTGCCTGACCCATGATGCTTACGAGGAGCTTTCGGCAATTAAATGCCCNACTTTTATCATCGGGGGCGGAGCCGACCGGATTGTGGGAGGCACTGAGGTGCAGCAGGAAATGGCTGACGCTATTGCGAGTAGTGATATCTATATTTACCCTGACTTAGGTCACGGGGCATATGCAGAAGCAAAAGATTTTGGTGAGCGTATATATAACTTTTTGTCGAAGAGTTATCCGTAGTAAAGACTTTGCGCAGAGGAAACCTGCCCCATACTATATCACTAAATATCACAGTTTAAGCATTTTATTTAATAGCCCTTCATAATTGGGCTCAATACCATCTTCCCAGATGTGGCCGGTAAGCTCTTCACCATCAAACCATAGATATAGGTCGATCAGGTTTAAGACATTTTCTCTTTTGCCGAATTCCTCAAGTTTAACAACTTTGCCGCTGCGGGTAATGGCCTGACCTGTTAATGCTCTAAATAGAACGTTCACATCCCTTGCCGGATCAAGATTAGTAAAAGATAAAACATTGGGGACGCTCCTGGTGGGGTTTACGCTTTTAAACTGCTTGACAGCTTCATAGACATGACTGTTAATGGACTGATAAACCGGGTCTATCCTTTTCCATTTCAGGGTAGCTGGTTCAAGCGTTTTCTCTTCCAGGTAAAAAGCTAAAACATCTTTTGAGTACACGGCAAAATCAACCATTTTAATATCTCGTTCCGGTATTTTTTCTACCTGCAAACCCTTGCTTTCAAGGAAGGNTTTTACNTAATTCTCGCCTAATTTAGCCAAGATTATCACCTGTTAAATTACTGCTGAGCTGTCCGGCCCTAAGTCTTTAAAGCAATAATTAAGCCAGCGGTGTACNGATTAGAGCTNCAGGCGTGGCCNCGATATTTACCACCTATTCGCATCCCGGCATCCCAGGGCAACTGGCAAGCTCAACTAAGAGAAGTAATCTCTTCGTGCTACTCTTTTAGGTCATCCATCATTTGTATATACTCTTCCCGGCTAATTTCACCTGCGGCATACCTTTCTTTCAANTTTTCCAAAGCCTTCTCATGAGTTGAAATTTTNCCCGGCGAGGTTACTTGATTTTGCTTTAAACTATTTAACACCAAAACAACAACAACAATAATCACAGCAATGATGATAAGCCAAATAAAAATCATCCAGATCCATCCCATTCCAAAGAAACCACCATTCCACATATGCATAGTAAAACTCCTTTCAATTATATAGCCTTAACTTTACACAGACGCTGTCCAGCTACAAATAATTTAGATATCAACTTTCAAGATCCTTGCGGGTATTTAAGTACTCTTCCCGGGATATTTCGCCTTTTACATAGCGCATATCCAGTAATCTTTTTGCTGATTTGCCGGAAGAAACATCTGATGTTGGTCTTAAAAATACAACCTTAATCAGCAATACCACCAGAGCAATTAAAACCAACAAAGCAATTATGCCTATCCACAAAATAATTCTGTTCCTTGTTTCAGTTACTTGAGCATTTCCGGACCACTGGACCATCCAATTTCTCATCATCCGAATTTCATTGCGCTGGGTATTCCTGATGTTCCTGGCCAGGGATGCGACTTCTTCATGCTCAGCCAATCCCCGGGAGAGGAGCTGCTGAGACATCATTACTGCTTCCATATGATGAGGAATCATATCTTCGAGAAAAGCCCGATCCAGCGCATCACCTCTCAGGTTTTTGTAATCCCGCATCATGGG
>SL_3KL_010_SEDDRAFT_10001413_pt1 | contig 21776 bp, 15 predicted proteins | sample SodLakKL_010_SED_2_FD_10381 | JGI IMG/M metagenome (IMG submission 10381) | reverse complement strand
CGCAGCTGAGGGACAAATTTCGCCGCAAATACACTCTGCATTTTTTTATAACACAAATAACGGATTTCAAACATATATATATCAATAACATATGTGATGTTCATATAAATTACTGTGAGAAATCCGGGCTAAGTACTCCGGATATTCATAGTCCCTGATGTTTAAGATCAATCCACAGGGCCGGCAGCTAATAGCTCTTTACTGGCTTTTTTAGAAAAGCGTTCAAAATTTTGCTGGAACATTTTCGCAAGCTGTGCAGCTTTTCGGTCGTAGGCTTCTTTATCCTGCCAGGTGTTTCGCGGACGCAGAATTTTTTTCGGCACACCTTCAATATTTTCAGGGATCCGTAGGCCAAATACCGGCTCGGTGTAATAACTTACCTCATCCAGATTACCATCAATTGCTTCACTGAGCATTCTTCGTGTGTGAGGCAGGTCCATCCGCTTGCCTATACCGTGCATGCCACCTGTCCATCCTGTATTTACGAGCCAGACTCTGGAGTTGTGCTTTCGTATTTTTTCAGCCAGAAGTTCTGCATAAACCGTTGGATGTAGCGGCATGAACGGCGAACCAAAACAGGCTGAAAAGGTGGCTTGTGGTTCATTCACTCCCCGTTCGGTACCGGCAATTTTTGCAGTGTATCCGCTGATAAAGTGGTACATCGCCTGATCGGGGGTTAGTTTGGAAATAGGAGGGAGTACCCCAAAAGCATCGGCAGTGAGAAAGATAATATTTTCCGGATGTCCTCCTATTCCTTTTTCGCTTGCATTCGGGATATATGAAATAGGATAGGCACAGCGAGTGTTTTGCGTGAGACTGTCGTCATCAAAGTCAGGTTGGCGGTTTTTATCGAGAACCACATTTTCGAGTATGGTACCCGGCATCTGTGTGGTTTGATAAATCTCAGCTTCGTTTTCGGGAGAAAGATGAATTGTTTTGGCATAACAGCCTCCTTCGAAATTGAAGATACCGTTTTCACTCCAGCCGTGTTCGTCGTCACCAATAAGAATCTTATCTGAATCGGCTGATATTGTGGTTTTGCCGGTTCCCGATAATCCGAAATATATGGCAGTTTTTCTATTTTGATCCATGTTGGCAGAGCAGTGCATCGGCATGATGTTTTTTTGCGGAAGCAGGTAGTTCATCACGGAGAAAATTCCTTTCTTTACTTCCCCGGAGTAGAGAGTGCCACCAATCAGAATGATATTTTTCTCGAGATTACAAAGGATAAATGTACTGGTTCGAGTACCATCCTTTTCCGGATCAGCTTTGAAGTTGGGTGCGGCCAAAACGGTAAAACCCGGTTTATGATTTTTCAGCTCTTCGTCAGTTGGATTAATGAACATGTTGTGCGAAAAAAGAGCATGGTAAGCCACTTCACTGACCACCCGCACATTCAGCTGATAGTTAGGATCGGCACCGCAGTAGAGGTCTTTCACGTATAGTTTTTTACCATCAAGATAATTCACCATTTTACTATGAAGATTGATGAACACTTCGGGCGAAACAGGCTGGTTGATTTCGTTCCAGTCGATCTTACCGTTTGTAGAGGGTTCATCCACTATGAAGCGGTCTTCAGGTGAACGCCCGGTATACTTTCCGGTCAATACCCGAAGCGCCATTTTGTCTGTCAGAACAGCCTCTTTGTTAAGAATTGCTTGTTCATAGAGTTGTGAAGGGTTCAGGTTCCAGAGGGTGGAATCAGTCTTATTTAATCCGAGATATTGAAGGCCGAATGTACTCTTAGGCTGGTTATTATATGTGATGCTCATTTTATTTTTTTTTGAAACTTTAAGCCTGAAGTATTCTCAATTAATAGTTGCTTGATTTTATCGCTATTTCCATCAGCAAGATACATCAAGCAAAAGTTATAATTTTATTCAACGTATTTGAAGTCTGATCAGATCAATACATAGTGTTAATCCGGTATATTTTATTTGATGGAAACGCACTGCTCGTTACCTTTTAGCTGATTGTTATGCTAAGGTTTCAGTCACTGATTATTATTCAATTACTCTGTATTCCGTTATAAACTTCAAAAAGATAAATCAAATGTCTGCCGTTACCGTTTCATTACTTCAATATTCATGCAGCGAATCACCTCCTGAAAACAGAGAAAAGGTCGAAAATCTGATTGCTCAGGCCGCCGGTAATGGAGCACAGCTTATTGCTTTACAGGAGCTTTTCGATACAACCTACTTTTGCCGTGAGGTTGATCAGCGGTTTTTTGAGTGGGCTGAACCGGTTCCGGGGCCAGCAACAGATCAATTTACAAAACTGGCAAAACAGCTTGGTGTGGTTATTTTACTTCCGTTGTTTGAAAAAAAAGCAGCGGGTGTCTATTTCAACACGCTGGTGGTCATTGAGAAGGATGGTACTATTCCGGGTATCTACCGGAAGATGCATATTCCCGATGATCCCGGCTTTTATGAAAAATATTACTTTACTCCCGGAGATCTCGGCTTCAGGGTATTTGATACAAGCTGCGGAAAAATCGGAACATTGATCTGCTGGGACCAGTGGTTTCCCGAAGCAGCACGAATTACAGCAATGAAAGGAGCCGATATTCTAATTTATCCCACCGCTATCGGGACACTTCCCGAGGAGAGTGATACAGAAAAACGGGAGTTTATGAATGCCTGGAAAACAATTCAGCAGAGCCATGCCATCGCCAACGGGTGTTATGTGGCGAGCATCAACCGTACTGGAGAAGAGGGAGGTACCAGATTTTGGGGAAGTTCATTTATCTGCGGGCCTTTCGGTGAAATGCTTGCTGCCGGAGGGGAGGAAGAAGAGATAATCACTTCGGAGATTGATTTTAGCATTATCGAAAAACACCGGCAAATCTGGCCTTTTTTCCGTGATCGCAGAATTGATTACTATAAAGGAATTCTCAAACGTTACTTCTAACCCGTATATCTCACAGAGAATATATGATACATAATGTAAATTTATGATATTAATATTCTTAAGTAACATAATTCGGGCTTTTTTAAAAAAACAGCTTGTTTTTATGCGACATTTTCCTCTCAGCTGCGTTGAATGCAAAATGGCATGCTCAACGTATTCATGTACGTTTCCGCTGCTATTTTATCTTCGCCTTGCTAAAGAAAAAATCTCTTGGTGAGATATCCAGGCTAAGGTAAATGAGCTGATTAAGAACAGTATAAGTTATCCTTATTAGGTATTCTTTCACTGATTATGTGTGGTTTCCAGATGTTTATTCATAACCCCAGGGTGCAGGCGGTTCATCAATGGGTTCACTGAGATCAAACTCGATCATTAAATTCCACTCATCCCCCCAAATGGTGCCATAGGTAAAGTGTTCTCCGGAAAAATATTCAATTTTCCAGCCGCGAAATTCGCCACCAGCGTCTTCGGTGCCCGGCAGAGACTGAAACCGCTGAACGTTTTCGTTCCCATCTTCTACTGAGTAACCACCGTACATAGTTTCATTTTCTTCGGAGCCATCGGGCCGTCGGTGATCATGACGAAGTTCAAGTCCGTCTTCATGCAATGTGATAATCCATGTACGGGAGCTGTTCCACTCACCGGTATCTTCGTTTTGACGATGGAAAGGGATGTAAATTCTATTTTCCGTGCATTCCTTCACATGCATCACCATTTTATCAGCTTCTTTGAACATATTTAGTGTTTCAGGCTGAACAATCACATCCCCTGGGTAAGCATTACCGCATTCTGCGGATAGTGCTTCAAAAAAAAGCAGGTAACCCGGTTTGCTTTGTAAATTTTCAGTTCTTTCGCCACTTGAACAAGAAATTATCACCAAAATGGCAATGAAAAGGCTGAGCAATGAGCAGATTGCTTTCATGATTTTTTTAAAGTGATCGAGTTTGTACCAGCCAGGTTATTTTTTTCGATAAGTAATGAGAACAACTCCTAAAAATGCAGATATCAGACTCAAATATCCAATCAAGTTTCCGAAACGGCTGTAAAATGTGGGTTGGTTGTTCGTGTAGATGGTAAATGAAAATGCATCTTCGGTCCAGTATTCGGTTTCTACCTGCACTTTTCCGTCGGGTGAAATAATCCCGCTGATTCCATTATTAGCCGAGCGTGCAATCCACATCCGATGTTCGATGGCGCGAAGCCGGGCAAATGCAAAGTGCTGAGTGTGGCCATGTGAATCTCCCCACCATCCGTCGTTAGTAACAATCGTCAAAAAATTGGCACCGTTATCCACAAAACGGTTCACCCAGCCGGGGAAAACAGAATCGTAACAGATAAGCGCAGGTGTGCGGGCGCCATTAACATCAAAGTTGTTGGCGGTGGTTCCGAGGCCATATCCCATCAGATTGCCCCAGTCGACCCAGCCGAAATGGTCAATTGAATGGAAAAAGTTTAAAAAAGGAAAACGCTCTACGATGGGTACCAATTGGCCTTTTCTGTAAACTTCTGTTTGTTCTGCGGGTTGAAGGAAAAGAGCAGCGTTGTAGACTTTATAATGTCGACCATCCTGCATGGTACGGGTTACCTGCGGCCGATTTTCTTCCTGAAAGAATTCAACCAGTCCGGCACCTGTAATCAGTTTTGTATCCCAGACTTCAAGGGAGTCGCGCATTCGTTGAAAGTAGGGGCTGTTGACAGGAAGTGATGAATCAATTGCGTTTTCGGGCCAGATGATAATATCGGTATTCTCGGTTCTGGCTTCATCAGACATAATAAGCAATTTATCAAGCAATGCATCCAGTGACGGGAGGCCGCCAAAACGGATATATGAGTCGGAGTTGGGCTGAACGATGGCCACTTCAACCGGATCACCCTCATTTTGGCTAAAGATGTTCATCGACAGCACAGAAAGGAGCGGAACAGTAAAAAACACGGTTATTGCAGTGACAAGTAACGGTTTTTCTGGTTTCGAGATATAGGAATAAAACAAAGCAGCCGAAAATACTACCCAAAAAGAAATTCCAAGAACACCGGTAACCGATATATATTGAATAACTCCGGTCAGGTTAGACCATCCGTTACCGAGCGTGAGCCAGGGCCAGGCCAGGTCCCAATTGTGGTGGAGAAATTCGTAACTGACCCAAACTGAGGCAACGAAAAAAGAAGCTGCAATCCGGTTCAGTCCCGATAAAAAAAGACTCCGAATTATCAGAAGAGGAACAAGCATTATTGCGGCGTTGGCAAGAATAGCCGCCGCACCACCTGCGAAGGTTGCCATCATTAGCCAGTAGGTGGAAAAAAGATTCCAGAGAACAAAGGAAGGATAGGCATATAAAATGACCTGGCGTTTCGTGTCACAAAGCAGAGTGAGCCGAATCAGTAATATGAACGCAGGAATTTGTAAAACAGATGCATTAAATGGAGGGAATGAAAGGGCAAGCAGAACAGGTGCAGTCAGAGCAAGTGTCCAGTTATGATCCCAAAACCGAAATGATTTCATGATGATTTTTTTTATAAGGCTTCAGACTGAAAGTAAAATGAAGCCGCTCAGCGAAGGATTAAAAATAGACAATTAGGGATGAAAGTGAATATCAAATTCAGGAGTTATCCTTTTTTCGTTTTCGTTGACACTTCCTGCCAATATCCATATCGTTCGGCTCAGAAAATAATTCAAACCTGTATTATTCACCAATCAATTCATTTTGTGAATAATGTAGATAAAGAATTAACCCGGATTTCTCACAGTAGATATATTATTCTAAGTGTAAGAAATTGTTATATATTACTTTATGATCCAATTTTGGGTCTTCGAATAAAACACCTTGTTTTTCTGCGACATTTACCCTTCAGCTTCGTTGAATATAAAATAGCTTGCTCAACGTACGCAGGTACGTTTCCGATGCCATTTTTGTCTTCGCTTTGCTGTGGGAAAAATCACCTGGTTAGAAGTCCGGGTTAAAGACAATAACCAGTTGACCTGAAAAGAGGCAACAGAGAAACTGAGGCCAAAAAAGAAATCTATGTCAAAAAAGAAAAAACTTTACCTTCTCGACGGAATGGCGCTTGCTTACAGAGCGCACTTTGCATTTATCAACAGCAGACTTAAAAATTCGGAGGGGGTTCCAACAGGTCCGATTCTCGGATTTGCCAATACACTGGGAAAACTACTTGAAGAGGAGGAACCAACCCATATTGCTGTGGCGTGGGATACGCATGCACCCACTTTCCGTCATGATATGGATGAAGAGTACAAGGCTAACCGTCCGCCACAGCCAGAAGAACTGACTATCGGCATTCCATTGATCAAAGAGATGCTGGAAAAGTTCGGAATCAAAAATATTGAGCAGGATGGTTTTGAGGCTGATGACATCATCGGAACGATTGCCTTTAATGCTCAGGCCGAAGATGTGAATGTATTTCTGGTAACCCCGGATAAAGATTTTATGCAGCTTGTGGATGAGCATATCACGATGGTGAAACCGGATAATAAAAATGGTGGTTTTATTATCATCGACAGGGAAGGAGTGAAAGAGTATTTCGATGTATATCCTGAACAAGTGATCGATGTTTTGGCGATTATCGGAGACAGTTCAGATAATATTCCCGGTGTGAAAGGGATCGGAAAGAAGGGTGCGCCAAAATTGATTAACAAATATGGTACGCTGGAGAAAGCGATTGAGGATGCTCCCAATATGAAATCGAAACGGTACAGGGAAGGGCTCAAGGAATATAGCGAACAGGCCCTGCACGCAAAAGAGATGGTAACGATCAAAACCGATGTGCCGGATGTTGAAGCCTGGGAAGAACTCGAATGGAAAGGTCCCGACAAGAAAAACCTGGGCCTGTTTTTTAAACGAATGGAATTTCGCACTCTCACAAGAAAATATCTTGGTGAAGAGCCCGGCGGACAAGGGCAGCTTTTTGGCGGGGACTATGAATCCGGAGTAACAGAGGCGGAATCAGGTGGGTTCAACAAAGATACGGTTTCTTACGAACTCGCGGTGTCAAAAGATGAAATTAAAGCAGTGGTCAAACAGCTGCAGAATGCTTCCGAAATTTGTTTTGACACGGAAACTGACGGGCCCGACCCGGTTACTGCTAAGATGGTGGGAATTGCTCTTTGTGCGCAAGAAGAATCGGCGTGGTACATCCCCGTGAATGTGGAAGATGCCCTAAGCGAGGACGAGGCAGGTAAATTACTGGAACCGCTGCTGGGAAATGAGCAGATAACAAAAATAGCGCATAACTATAAATTTGACAGACTGATTCTTGATGCAGCGGGAATTGAGCTTAAAGGCCCGGTTTTTGATACAATGGTGGCAGGTTACCTGATTGATTCATCACAACGACTGAAGATGGACAGCCTCGCTAAAAAATATCTTGATTATGAGCCTATTCCCATCGAAAAGCTGATTGGTAAAGGCCGGACGCAAAAGTCGATGGCCGATATCCCCTACAAAGAGATTAAAGATTATGCCTGTGAAGATGCAGACATCACCTATCGTCTTTTTAAGATTTTGAAAAAGAAGCTGAAAGAAGATGATTTGCTGGAAATTGCAGAAACTCTGGAGTTCCCTCTGATTGATGTTCTCTCAAAAATGGAATTAAATGGAGTGCATATTGATACGGAAATGCTTGAAGGTTTTTCCCGGGAACTTGCCAGTGACCTGATAAGTCTGGAGAAAACCATTTTTGAAAAAACGGGCGAGGAGTTTAATCTGAATTCACCTCAGCAGCTTGGGCATGTACTGTTCGAAAAAATGAAACTTCCGGCCGGCAAAAAAACCAAAACCGGTCAGTTTTCCACCTCAGAAAGTGTACTATCGAAGTTAGCTGTCGAGTACGAAGTTCCTTCGCTGGTTCTTGATTACAGGAGCCTGAGTAAACTTCGATCTACCTATGTGGATTCTCTTCCCAAACTGGTGAATAAAAAAACCGGGCGGATCCACACTGATTTTAACCAGACTGTAGCGGCTACAGGCCGGCTCTCCTCTTCTAATCCCAACCTTCAAAATATCCCTATCCGAACAGAACGGGGACGGGAAATCCGCAAGGCGTTTGTGCCGGAATCGGGTTTTAAAATATTGGCAGCCGATTACTCACAGGTCGAATTGCGGGTGATTGCATCGATATCTGAGGACGAAAACATGATTGAAGCATTTAAGAACGGGCAAGATATTCACGCACGCACTGCGAAAGAGATTTTTGAACTGGATTCAATCAATGATGTAACACCAAATCATCGCCGTAAAGCGAAAGAGGTGAATTTTGGGATACCCTACGGAGTGAGTGCATACGGTCTGGCATCACGGCTGGGCATCAGCAATGCGGAAGGCAAGGAGATGATTGATCAGTATTTTGAGCGCTTTCCCGGCATCAAAAAATATATTGATGAAACGGTGGTATTTGCAAAAGAGAACGGCTATGTGGCCACTCTACTTGGGCGGCGGCGCTATATCCCTGATATTAACTCAAGAAACTGGAATGTGCGCGGATTTGCCGAACGAACGGCAATCAATATGCCGATTCAGGGAACAGCGGCCGATATTATCAAACTGGCGATGATAGAGATCCACAACTATCTGGAGAAGGAAACTCTGAAATCACGAATGCTTCTCCAGGTTCATGATGAACTGGTTTTTGAGATTTCAGAAGAAGAAAAAGAAGAAGTTCCCAATCGTATTAAAGAGCTGATGGAAAACGCCTTTGAACTGGCCGTTCCCCTCGATGTGGATATGGGCCTTGCCGATAACTGGCTTGAGGCTCATTAAATCCAGAATAAGTCAGCTGTTTGTAATTGATTGGTTTTATCTGAGGTATATCAGTAAACACCATATAAAGTTTGAAATTTCAACCAGTGCTCAGTAAAGCATTGCGCTTCGAGTGCCAGAGATCCCGGGGAATGCTCAATTTATTTTGAGTACAAAGCGAAATTTTCCTTTGGGTGATTCTACCCCAAAAACGGTTCTGCTATATTAAAACTACTGTAGAAAAACTTGCTTAACCCGGATTTTGATTCACAGAAATCACTTCGCTCACAGAAAAAATTTTGAATAAAAAAGATATGACTGTTTTCTTTCGTCCTGAGTTTATATTTCGAGCGATTCTAAAATATTGAGATAAGAATTATACCGTTCTGCAGCGATCAGGCCGTCCTTGTAAGCTTCAACCACTCCACAGTTCGGTTCATGATAGTGAGTACAGTTGTAGAATTTACAGTTCTGGCGAGGTTCCATCATTTCGGGAAAATAGAGAGAGAGTTCGCTTTTTTCAATGTTAACCACGCCAAATTCCCGAATTCCCGGGGTGTCTACAATGTATCCTCCGTCTTTTAATGGCACAAGTTTTGCAAAGGTTGTGGTATGCTTTCCCTTCTGAGAGTAGGATGAAATTTCGCCCACTTTCAGGTTTAGATCCGGATCGATAGCGTTCAAGAGACTCGATTTTCCAACTCCTGATGGGCCGATGAATACGGAAATTTGATCTTTCAGTGCCGCTGCAAACTCCCGGATCGATGTATTGTCAAGAATGGAGGTTTGCGCTACAGGGTAACCGATGGATTGATACATTTCGGTAATTTCGTCGGCATAGCGGGATGCATTTTTATTAGCCAGGTCCATTTTATTAATAACAACGCCTGCGGGAACTTCATACGCTTCGCAGGTGACCAGAAAGCGGTCTATAAATCCGGGATTCAGTTTAGGCTGTTTGATGGATTGAAATGCCCAGGCTCGGTCTATATTCGATACTAAAATCTGTTCTCCGCGCCGGTTGCGTGTTGCCTGCCTTGGAATGTAGTTCTCTCTTTCCAGGATTTCGGTGATGGTACCGCGTTTATCTTCTTCCACTTTAATTTTGACACGATCGCCTACTGCAACAGGATTGGTCACTTTGCGTTTATCAAGGCGAAATTTTCCAGGTAATCGGCATTCAATCGTTTCATCGCCAAGGTTCACTATATACCATTTGCCCGTTGATTGAATAACTCGTCCTGTTTGCTCATCCATACATCATAATAATCTATTAAACTGAGAATTATACTTTAAAAGAGCGAAGTGTGTGGAAGATGAGCATAAGAATGATTCGAAAGGGTTTAATCCGAATAGTTTTTGAAAATTTCAGAAAGTTCCGTGTTAATCTCTTTTATGATTACCGGTTTAAACTTTTCTCCGGTCAGTGTTTCGTATAGTTCTGCATATCTCTGGTAGATACTCCAACGGAAAGAATCGGGGAGGGTAGGCGGAGTTTGTCCTTCCTTGCCCTGGAACCCTTTATCCATCAGCCATTCGCGTAAAAACTCTTTGGAGAGCTGGCGCTGAGGTTTACCATCCCGAAGTCGGCGTTCATATCCATCACTGTAAAAATAACGGGATGAGTCAGAAGTATGAACTTCATCTATAAGGGTAAGTTCACCGTTAAAAACACCCATTTCGTATTTGGTATCAACAAGTATGAGGCCCTGGCTGGCGGCAATTTCAGTACCTTTATTAAATAGCTGAAAGGCATAATCTCTTATTTTTTCCCAAATGTCGGGTTTAATTATTTTACGTTTCAGAATTTCCTGTTCGGAGATATCTTCATCATGTCCCTCAGTAGCTTTGGTTGCCGGAGTCAGGATAGGTTCCGGGAATTGCTCGTGTTCTCTCATGCCTCGTGGAAGTTGAACTCCACAGAGATCCCTGATACCAGATTTGTACACTCTCCATGCATGTCCTGTAAGGTAGCCCCTCACTACGATTTCTATGGGAAGTGGATTGCATTTTTTAGCGATTGTAACATTTGGGTGAGGTATATCTATAACATGAACCGGCATAATCTCTTTTACTTTTTCAAATCCGAATGCTGAAAGCCGGTTCAGGATCTGGCCCTTGAATGGAATCGCCTCTTTCATAATATGATCGAACGCCGAGATACGATCGGTTGCTACAATGCCGATTTTTTGACTGCCAAGCGGATAAACATCCCTTACTTTTCCCCGGTATGGCTTGCCGGAACTTTCGGCATTTGTGGACTTAATGCAGTAGTGCAGTGCCTGTTGTTGATCCATCTATGTCAGGCTTTTACATTTTTAGTGGATTTTCGCGGCACCAGGATGGGATCGATAAATTGCTGTACTTTTCTGTCTGCACCGTGGCGGATCACTTCTGCAAGCCGTTTTGTTGCCAGTACCCCAACCGAGTACATTTTCTGATCGATAGTGGTGAGATCAAGGTATTTGGTAAATTTAATATTATCGAATCCCATAAGTCCGACATCCTCGGGAACCCTGATACCCAGTTTGTTTAAAGCGTGGTAGGCACCAATTGCCTGAGTATCGCTTGTACAGAAAATAGCATCCGGGAAGTCTCCCATTTTATCGTATTCAAAAATAGCTTCAAATCCGGCTTCTTCGGTATAACCGGCATGTTTAGTGCTCTCACCCGAAATAAATAACTTTGTCTCAATGGGCATTTTAAACTCTTTTAGTGCATCTATAAAACCCTGTTCGCGCTCATTGGCCGATTTGGTTTCAATAATTGGTTTGATCATTCCAAGTCTTGAATATCCCTGTTTAATGAGATGTTCACCTGCCATAAATCCCCCTTTCCGGTTATTAAGTTCGTAATAATCATAGGCAGGATGTGTGCTGCCGATTAAAACTACAGGGATCTGCGATGAGTCAAGGTATTTGTGGACGTTTTCAGTGATTTCAATACTGATGGTAATCACAGCATCAGCGGTGCCGCGATAGAAGAAATTTTCAATTCCCTCTTTAGGGTTTTTTGAACCGGTGTTGTAGATGATGATGTCCAGGTCCATATCCTTAATTTCATCTTTAACTCCTTTTAGCACCTCATTATAATAAGGTGTTGTAAACGATGGTACGGCAATGGCCAGCATTTGAGGTTCTCGGCTTGCAAGTTTACGGGCACTGACCTGGGGGCGAAAATTAAGCGCCGTGATAGCCTCGTTCACTTTATCTTTGGTTTTTTCTGAAACGTTTGGAGAATTATTTAAAACACGGGAAACCGTAGAGATAGCCACTCCGGCCCGGCTTGCCACCTGGTAGATGGTTATTTTTTTATTCTTGGGTTTCATTTTGTTCCGTTTGATTTTTGAAAATTTACTTCTGTAAGCCGAAATAAACTTATAAACATTTAACTCGAAATTTAAAATAACAGAAAAAAAGAATTCCTAAATATTAATTTTCAGGAACTATTTACTGTGACTTACACATTTAGGAGAAAAGTAAATGTTCACAAATAAATCTTGCAGTATGGACATTATCGAAATAAGGTATGATATCTTTATCCTTGAAAGGTTTCAGGTCATCAAGATAAGCACAAATTAGTTAGGGCATGACAAATTTACTAAAAATTCCATACAACTACCTCCGGCCATTATATGAAAAAACTAACTTCCACAAAGCTGTTATAACAGAGGTTGATGACCTGAAACTTAGATTTGCTTATTCCCGCTGCCGGGATGTTACCCGCAAGCACGCAAAAACCTTTTACATGGCCACTCGTTTTTTGCCCTATCAAAAACAGCGGAGCATATTTGCAATTTACGCACTTTGCCGTTACCTGGATGACGTTGTTGACGAAGCTGAAGACCTGGTTCAAAAGCAGAAAATTACCAGGAAGCAGATGCTCGCCCGGCTTGAATCTTTTCGGGTTAAACTGATCGGTACATACAGGGGTATGGAATTTGATAACCCTATTTTAATCGCTTTTTCTGATGTTTTAAATCGTTTCAACATTTCGCTGGAGCATCCACTTACACTTCTGGAGGGTGTAAAGATGGATCTCATCAAAAATCGTTATGAAACTTTCGACGAACTCTATGAATATTCTTATAAAGTAGCTTCTGTTGTTGGGCTAATGACCAGTGAAGTTTTTGGTTACGACAACCCGAGAGCATTAAACCACGCTGTGGACCTGGGAATAGCGATGCAGCTCACGAACATTTTAAGGGATGTGGGCGAAGATCTTGACAAAAACCGAATCTATTTACCAAAAGAAGATCTTGTTCGCTTTGGGATTACAGAAGAGGATCTTTTCAGCAAAAAGATGACTTCGAATTTCACTGAACTGATGAAGTTTCAGATCGAACGAACCAGAGGGTACTACAGCAGTGCCGACAGTGGCATCCCTATGCTTGCTAAAGACAGCAGGCTGCCGGTGATGCTTGCGCGTGAGAATTACAGCCGTATTCTAAATAAAATCGAAGAAAACAATTACCATGTGTTTGACAGGAGAGCGTACCTGAATTCTACAGAAAAATTTTCCATTCTGCCAAGAGTTCTCATGCAGCTACACTCATAAGTAATTATTTCGAGAGTTTTACTCTTTTAGCCCGGATAACTCACAGTAATTTATATAAACATCACGTATGTTAATGATAGATATTTATTTGAGATACATTTTTTGTGTACTAAAAAGTTACAGGTGTATTTGCGACTAAATTTGTCCCTCAGCTGCGTTGCATTAATTAACTGGTAAAATCAATTTTACCTATTTTTAAAATAGATGTGTATATTATAGGTCTTTTTTAACCTCCCATATTGCAGTTAATATATTATGAGTACAGCAACCAAACAGACCAACAAAATTGACATTCCGGATTTATTGGAAGGAGAGGGGTGGCATCCGCTTTCCTGGAATCAGAAAGAGATTACTCAACTTCCGCCATATCCTGATACGGAAGAACTTCAAAATGCTTACAAAGAGCTGAAGTCGCTTCCGCCACTGATAACATCGTGGGAAATTGAAGCCCTGAAAGAAAAACTTGCACAGGCAGGTGAAGGAAAAGCATTTTTGCTGCAAGGTGGTGATTGTGCAGAGACATTTGATGCCTGTAAGTCTGTAAAATTGGTAAATATGCTGAAGGTGATGCTTCAGATGAGTTTTATACTGATTCACGAAATGGGCACTCCTGTGATTAGGCTTGGGCGAATTGCCGGTCAGTATGCCAAACCGCGTTCCAAAGATTTTGAAGAGATTAACGGACTGAAAATGCTCAATTATCGGGGTGACCTGATTAACAGTATTAAACCGGATGTGGATGCCCGTACTCCTGATCCGCAGCGTTTGGTGGAAGCATACGAAAAAGCTGCACTCTCTCTTAACTTCCTTCGCGCACTTTCGGATGAAGGCTTTGCTGACCTCCAGTATCCGCAGCAGTGGGAACTGGACTTTATGCAGAACAATGAGTACTACAAAGAGTATGAAGAGATGGTGAGTTCCATCAATAAAGCGATTAAGTTTATGGATACGATCACGCCAAATCGCCTGAATACATCACACAAAGTAGATCTTTACACATCGCACGAAGCGCTGAATCTTTTTTACGACTCAGCCCAGACGCGGCGGGTTCCCCGTAAGCAGGGCTGGTTTAATCTGAGTGCCCACCTTGTGTGGCTTGGAAACCGCACACAGCAAATTGACGGCGGTCATGTTGAATATCTGAAAGGCATTCAGAATCCGGTTGGAATTAAGGTTGGACCTCCATTTGATCTGGATAATATGCTGAGGCTCCTTGATACCATCAATCCGAGTCACGAAGCCGGAAAAATAGTTCTCATTACCCGAATGGGGCATGATATGGTGAAAAAACACCTTCCCACCTATATCCGGGCGATCAAACAGAATGGCCATCCAGTTGTGTGGAGCTGTGATCCGATGCACGGAAATACATATGCAACCGGTGAAAATGTGAAAACTCGCAATTTTAATGATATCCTGCATGAGATTCGCGAAACTTTCGAAGTTCACCGGTCTGAAGCAAGTTACCTTGGCGGCGTACATCTCGAACTTACTGGCGACAATGTAACTGAGTGTGTGGGTGGGGCTAATGGACTGAATGAAGCAGGTCTCAGCTCAAATTACGAAACCTACTGTGATCCCCGTCTAAACTACGAACAAAGCCTCGAAATGGCATTTCTCGTAGCCAAAGAGTGGAATAAGAGTTACAGATAATTCAGTTTAAATTTTCTGATTGTTAATAGGGCCGGTTTTTCTGTTTTTCCAGCAGAAGAATCAGCCCTTTTTTTGTTAGAATGGAAAATGATGCTAACCCGCATTTTTCACAGAAAATGTCTTCAGCGTGATCGGGAAAAAGTATTTACCAGATTTTACGTCATCTTTACAGATATCACAGGACACTATGACTACTGCATAATGTCAAAGGGTCCTGGTTCGTTAATAAGAGTGAAAATCCTGCAGTAACAGATTTCAAGGTTGTCAGTAATTCAACCCGAAAAATGATTTGGCATTCAGATTGCAGAGTATTTGGTAGAACAAAAAAGTTAACCAAATGGAGACTGAGCCATGACACTTATGAAATATTCCCAGCCAGGACGAGATGTTTTCGGAAAACGATTTTCTGACATCATGGATGAATTTTTCAACGATGCAGTAGCAACCCGAAGAAGTTCATTCGCACCCAGCATCGATATATCAGAAAATGAAAAACAGTACATGATTGATGTTGAAATTCCGGGTGTGGATAAGAAAGACATCGAGTTGAACGTTGAAAATAATACACTGACAATCAGTGGTGAACGAAAATTTGAAAAAAAAGAAGACGGAAAACAGTATCACAGAGTAGAATCTCACTACGGTACTTTTAGCCGTTCTTTTACGTTACCAGATAACGTAAAGACGGAAAGCATTAACGCCTCTTACAACAATGGTATCCTGAGCATAACCGTTGATAAGAGTGAAGAAAAAATGCGAAAACAAATTAAAATTAAGTAATTCAATTAAAGAGCTGTTCTACTTAGTCCCCTAAAGAGAGCAGGTTAGTTAGCGCCGGAGCTGCATTGACATGCGCCTCCGGCATTTTATTGCAAAAAAATTGTTCAAATAACAATATCCTGGTCTTGTTACGTTTAGCAGAACCTGAAACCCTAAAATTATCTTAAGAATATCAGTATGGAGAAATTGAAGATTGGAATTGCTGTTTTTTTTGCAGCTTTGACGTTTTTTGTCGGAATGCACATCGCATCTGAGAATAATTCAGGCGCCCAGGATACAGCCAGTTCAGAATTACCCCGGTATAACACTGATGTGCAAGCTTCGGATGAAATTACAATTAATTCACTTCGCGATTTTAACAATGCTATAGTTAACATTGCTGAGAGAACAAATCCAACAGTAGTAACAATTACCACGTCACAAACCGTACGGGTACGACAGCAATCACCATTTTCATTTTTCTTTGATGACCCCCGATTTGACCGGGAACAAGAATACCGGCGCGACGGGCTTGGTTCAGGTGTTATTGTTTCTGATGAAGGTTATATAATAACTAATAACCATGTGATTGACCAGGCCGATGAGATCAGGGTGATTTTGTACGGCGGTGATGAGCTGGATGCTGAAATAGTAGGAACCGATCCTGCAAGTGATATTGCTATACTGAAAGTGGATCATAACGATTTACCGGCCGTAAGAATGGGCAATAGTGATGAAATCCGTGTAGGCGAAATGGTTCTTGCGATCGGAAGCCCGCTCAGCCGCGATCTTGCTCATACCGTATCTAAGGGTATTATAAGCGCGAGTGGTCGATCATCCATCGGATTGAATGCGTATGAAAATTATATCCAAACCGATGCAGCCATCAATCCGGGAAATTCCGGTGGTGCTCTTATTAACCTCGATGGAGAATTAATTGGTATAAATACGGCAATTGCCAGCCGGAGCGGAGGAAATCAGGGAATTGGTTTTGCGATACCGGTAAATATGGCACGCGATGTGATGGAAGCGATCATTACGGATGGAAGAGTCGTTCGGGGTTATCTGGGAATATTCGGTACGGATGTAGACCGCACAATGGCGCGTGCACTCGGACTTGAGAGAACCCGTGGTATTGTAATTGGTGAAATTATGCCCGACAGCCCCGCAGTACAAGCCGGCCTTCAGGATGGTGATGTAATTCTGAAACTGAACGGCCAGGATGTGGGCAGCTATACCGATTTCCGGATCAAAGTTGGAAATAAGAATCCGGGTGATACGGTTGAGCTTGAAATATTCCGCGATGGTGAGCGTCAAACACTTACGGTGGTACTCGGAGAGCGTGACCCCGAAGAGGTAGCTGAATCGATGTCAACCGATGAACTGGACGAATTAAAAGAAGAACTTGGATTTACTGTAGAAGAATTGACAGACTCTATACGAAGTCAACTTAATCTGCGTTCTGGTATAGAAGGAGTTGTGATTTCTGATATTTCGCAGGCCAGCAATGCATACCGGCAGGGATTACGCCGGGGAGATGTAATTTTGCAGGTTGCAGATGAACGAATCAGTAACCCAAATCAGTTTTACGGTGCTGTACAAACACTAAAACAGCAAGGAACAGAAGCTGCGCTTTTACGTGTAAACAGACAAGGCAGAAACATTTTTATAGCGATCGAGCTATAAATACTACCATGTGGTTATGGTTAAGGTGATAAGCTCCTGTCCGAAAGGGCAGGGGCTTTTTTTATGCCTGGATGTACTGATAGCCTTCAAATTACAATTTGAGTAATGTACAGATTCGAGGGAATAGCTGAATATTCTGCAGATTAACTGACAATATCGCAAAATAGAAATGGGTGGCATTACTTTTGCGATACCAAATTATGGAAATGGAGGTTAAACGATGGAATATAAAGATTACTATAAAATATTAGGGGTTGAACGAGACGCCACTCAGGCGGAAATCAAGAAAAAATACCGGAAACTTGCCGCTAAATTCCATCCTGATAAAAATCCGGGTAATAAACGTGCTGAAGCCAAATTCAAAGAGATCGGAGAGGCATATGAAGTTTTGAAAGATCCCGAAAAACGTAAACTTTATGATCAGGTGGGGGCCGACTGGAAAAAGTATCAGCAAGCCGGGGCCTCGGCCGATGATTTTAACTGGGGGCAATACACTGGCCAGGGAGGCCAGCGTGTGAATATTAATTTTGATGACCTTTTCGGTGGAAGAAGGCAACAGAGCGGTACACAGGGAAGCCCTTTTTCCAGCTTTTTTGATACGCTATTTGGCAGCGGAGACCCATTCGGAGGAGCGCATCAGCAGACCCGGCAATATCAAAGCGATGCCCGACGAAGATCTGCTCCCCGCAAAGGCTCCGACAGCGAAGCTGAAATCGATGTGGATCTGAAAGAAGTGCTGGAAGGAGCCGAAAAACAGTTCCGGGTGAATGGAGAACGTGTTAAAATAAAAATTCCCGCAGGAATTGAAGATGGTAAGCGTTTGAAATTGAAAGGAAAAGGCCATGCAGTACAGCCCGGTGTTCCAAAGGGAGACTTGTATCTGAAAGTGAAGATCAATGAACCGGATGGCATTGAACGAAAAGGCAATGATATTTACCAGACTGTTCCGCTGGATCTATATACTGCACTGCTTGGGGGACAGTTAACAGCTCAAACCCTTCAGGGAAAAATTAAACTAAATATTCCGCCTGAGACACCCAACGGAAAAGTGTTCAGATTAGCAGGACGTGGAATTCCGGTGTTTAAAAACGCAGCCAAACGAGGTGACTATTTTATCAAAACAGAAATCAAACTGCCTGAAAATCTCTCTGCAAAAGAGAAGGAACTGGTCAAAAAGTTGGCCAATGAGAGGAAGAGTTAACGAGGTTCCGGTGCAGATTATAAAATAATGTCCGGCGTCAGAAACAGTTCATTTCAGTTAAATATGCCTGCGGACTTCGTTGTCTCGTAAGCGGCTTACTCAGCGTATTAAAACATGCATCGGCGCCGTTTTTCCTACCCGATCGGGATTGCCCACAACCAAATTTCTTTAGTGAGAATTGCAGGCTATACAACAGCCCGCTCTTTGAGTGAAATAATTCCTGTATTGGCGTCTAATCGGGCTTCAACTCCCATCGGTATTGTAAAGTTATCATCATCATGCCCGATATCGACCCCCATGACGGCCGGTACTCCAAGCGGGCGTATGTGATGGCTGAGAATTTCCCAAAGGGTGAAGTTGGTATCAGTTGTTTCAGGACAATTGGTGCATTGCCCGAATACAAATCCTGTAATTTTTTCCAGAATTCCTGCCCGGGCGAGATGAGTGAGCATGCGATCTACCTTGTATGGTGGCTCTCCTATATCTTCCACGAAGAGTATCGCATTTTCAGTATCGGGCTGGTAAGATGTACCAAGGGAAGTGGTCAGTATGGTAAGATTTCCTCCGATTAGCCTGCCTTCTGCAGCACCGCCTCTGATGACTGTTATGCTGCTTTTGGATTGAAATACGGCCGGAGCTCCTTCCATTAATACACGTTTGAAACTTTGTGTTGTGAGGTCTGTCCATTCGGAAGCACCATTTGGCCCATGAAAGGTTATCAGTCCGCACTCTTTCAGGAATGATAAATGAAGTGTGGTGATATCACTAAAACCACAAAAGATTTTTGGATGTTTTCGTACCCGTTCAAAATCGATATAGGGCAAAATTCTTGCACACCCCCAACCGCCTCGTACGGCTATAATGGCATCAACTTCGGGGTCGGAAAAGAAGCGGTTGAGATCGAGTGCCCGCTGATAATCCCTTCCGGCCAGGTATCCATACCCTTCTCTCACAAATTCACCGAATTTAACATTCAGCCTGAGTGATTCCATAGCTTTCTGCATTCTATGAAAGTCAGACCTGTTACGCACTAATCCTGCAGGAGCAGTGAAAGCTACTGTGTTACCCGGTTTTAATCGTTTTGGTTTTATGAGTTCCCGGGATTCAATAGATTTTTTTTTCAATAATGCACTGGGTATTATTCCCAATCCGGCGGTTTTCAGAAAATCAGATCTTTGCACTTTGTCTTTTGATGAGTCAGCAGATGCTTGAATTAAGACCTGAAAATAGCTAAACCATCTGTCAGATACATGAATAATTAAGTGAGATGCATTAGATTTATCCGGACATGTTACTGATACGGATATGAAGAGTGCCGGGGGATGGGTCCGAGTTGATAAGGCTAAAACAATCTGTCTTTGGTATATTGACCGATTTTACTCTTGCTTTTGGTTACATAATGGAGTTTTTCCATTATTTTGTTGATTGATGATTCATTTATTTAGCTTTATTGTATTGGAGAAAGTAATGAGATGCAGATCTTATCAGATTCTGAAATTTACCCGGGCCTTTTGCATGGTTTTGGTAAAATCCTTTCAAAAAAATCTAAAACGTACTAACCTTTTTTGATATGAAGAAAATAACAATGCTCGGTACCGGATTGATCGGAATGTTTTACACCATGGCACTCCACGGCCAGCGAAGCAGAGACCGGGTGGTGAATGTTTATTCAAGAAATTCCGAAAGAGCCAAAGAGTTTGCAGAAAAATGGGGTGCTGATTCCTGGACGAGTGATATGGATGAGGCCATAGAAAATCCGGACTCTGATGTGGTTATTGTGGCACTGCCCAATTTTTTACATAAAGAGGCGATCCTCAAAACAGTGAAGGCAGGAAAAGCAGTTCTGTGTACCAAACCTCTTGCGATGAATGGCAAAGAAGCGAGGGAAATTCTTGAGGCAGNAGAGANGGCCGGAGTNTTTCACGGGTATTTGGAAGATCTTGTTTATACGCCCAAAACACTAAAATCCCTTGCTGCAGTGAAAGATGGCGCCCTTGGGAGAATCCTCTGGACGAGATCNCGCGAAGCCCACCCCGGTCCGCACAGCGACTGGTTCTGGGATCCCAAGCAGTCGGGTGGTGGAGCCATTATCGATATGGGATGCCACTGTATTGAGATTGGTCGTAATTTTATCGGGAAGGATGTTCGCCCTGTAGAGGTGATGTGCTGGGCTGAAACACAAGTGAAACCGATTGAGGCGGAAGATCACGCCCTGGGATGGATTAAATACGCCAACGGAGCCATCAGCCAGTTTGAAGTGAGCTGGAACTACCGCGGCGGAATGGACCTTCGTGATGAAGTATCCGGAACGGAAGGTTCTCTTCGGCTGGATCATTTCCTGCGAACCGGATTTGAAATGTACACCTCCGGCAACCGCGATTCCTATGTGGCCGAAAAAGCGGAAACCGAAGAGGGCTGGGTGTTCCCGGTTGGGGATGAAGTGGTGGCACTTGGCTACATTGACATGTTTACCGACATGTTTAATGCGCTGGAAAATGGGGATGAACCGATGGAAACGTTCTACGACGGTTACGTTGTAAACTGCATTATGGACGCTTGTTACCGCTCAGCAAAATCAAAGCAATGGGAGCAGGTGTTACTGGATCTCTGGCACGGAAAAGAGGCAGAAGAAGACCAGAAACAATACAACGAATACGACGAACGTCACTACCTGATTAAAGAAGAACGCTTGCCTGACGGACGAAAGAAAGTGATCCTTAAAGACAAGGAAAGCGGGAAGATCTCGGAAATGCTGATTGGCAGTTAATTGTATGGATGAGTTTTGATGGAGTTAATAAAATTTTTGGTTCTATGTTGATTAGTGTGGGTAGTATTAAAAGAGCGAAGCACGACAATCCCCCAATCAAGGGGGACAGAGGGGGGGTGTCTATACACAGCGATGATATGTACACTAGACACCCCTCTAAATCTCCTCTTATTAGGGGAGACTTTTGCTTGCCCTAATTTAGAATTATCTACACAAATCAACATAGAACCAAAAATCCCTAACAAGATGTCATGTTGTTAATTTACAAAGATTTAAGAAATGTACATTAATAAAGATTTAAGTTAAACCAGGCCATATTTTAAAATGCTACTTGAAAACAAAAAAATTGTCATCATTGGTGGAACATCAGGTATAGGCCTGGCTGCAGCAAGGGCGTTTATCCGTGAAGGCGCCAGGGTTACGGCTCTTGGCCTGGATGAAGAATCATGTTTAAAACTCGAAGGTGAACAGGGAAATAGAGTTCGAGCTTTAA
>SL_3KL_010_SEDDRAFT_10001412_pt1 | contig 21777 bp, 32 predicted proteins | sample SodLakKL_010_SED_2_FD_10381 | JGI IMG/M metagenome (IMG submission 10381) | reverse complement strand
ATTAATTGTATTAAAGTGTTTTTTTTTAATTGATTTTCTTTTAATCTATATTCTTCTGATAAACATATTAATGATTCGTTGTTGTGTTTAATTGTTTTGGTTCTTTGTTTTTTTTCTTCAAAAAGTTGTTTAAGGTAATCAGTTAAACCTTCGTTGTTGCCTGTATTTTTTATTTCTACTATTCCTCTAGGAATCATTGTATTGTGTTTAAAATTAAAACTATAAGGTAAAGCACCAACCCGCCCTATATTAAAACATGTTGTATCAACTTCTGCATTAAACTCTTCTCCACAATCTTCTAAATATTGTTTGCCTATTTTTGCAGAATAATTAATTAATACTTTTCCTATGCCCTCTTTTATTGTTTTTTTTATTTCTTTAAACAACAATGTTTCAATATATTTTTCTATAGTTTCATCAAATTCTGCGTTTGGTAAAACTATTGGAATATCTAATTTTATTATTAGTTGTAAACCGTTGCCAGAACATATTTTCATATAATTTTTATCAAACTTTTGCAAAGATAGTTGTTCTAATATTTTATTAGCTAAAAAATCTGCTTGCATCAAATCTTGTTTTGTTGCAGGACCATTTTTTTGTTTTCTATCAATATCTATAAAAATATGTTTTATTTTGCTTATACCGATGTCCAAATCGTTATATTTGTTTTTACCATATTTGTTTAGTGTTTTCTTTTTTGGATTAACACCAAACCACATTGTTGTGTGTTTACTAAAATATTTAACAATTTTTATTAATTTTTCGTGGTTATCTATAAAAACACTTTGTTTGTGTTTTTGCACAAAAAACAATTTAGAACATTCGTCGGCATACTTCCATTCCTGAAACCTTATCTCCATTACTTGATTTTTTTCGTCATTCCACCAATTAAAAAAGTCTTGCAAAGAATGTTTTTTGTAAACATTCTTTATTCTGTCCAATCCTTCAAATTCATACCACTCACACATTTTTTACCACTTATTGTTACATTTTGGACACAGAAAAGGTTTGACCCTTACTGTAAAGTTTGCTTTACATCTATCACAATATATTACAGTGTCTTCATCAAACATTTGCAGTTTTCCAAAACTCATAATTTAACACCTTTATCAAATTTAGTTCTAATAACTTGTCCTCTCTTATTGTGAATTATATATTCTTTGTGTTGTAATATTTTTAAAGGATAATAGTATAATGGAAAATAATACTTTGTCCTATTTTTTCCTCCATTAAAACTTTCTATTCTCATTTTTATATTATTTTTTATTATAATGGAAGATATTATTCTTGTATAATTTGTTTTATTTTTTTTCTTATCAGTTAACATAACTAATATTTTCCACAAATCTTTAACATCTTTTTCTTTAATATAATGTATGTCTTTGTAAGATTTGTTGAATTTTTTGGTTTTTTTGTTTTGAATAATAATGTATTCGTTATCAACTTTTTTTATTGTTACGCTTTCTTCTAAATCTTTTTTACTTAATTCTTTTTCTAAAAAACCACAAAAACATTCAATATAGTGTCTTTCATCAACCAATTCTTTTTCCAAGTCTTTTTTTATTTCAGCGTATTCTTCTGGTGTTAATCCCTTTCTATCTTCTTCTAATGATTTCCTAATATTTTTGATATATTTGTCTATGTGTGTTTTATAAACACCGTTATAATCAAAACTTTCTATGTTTAATTTTTTTTTAACTTCATTTAATAAAGTGTTTCCTATTTCCATTGCGAGTATGACCCCACCAACACCTGTTTTTGGTTTGTTCATTTTATTTACCTCCAATATTTTTTCTTTATAATTCACTGCAAACCAATTTATTTCTGCATGTGAAAAATTGTTTTGAAACATAAGTGTTCTATTAATTTCTTTTTTATATTTTTTACAATAATTTAACATATCTTCAAAATCCAACAATTTGTTTTGATTGGGTTTAGAAAAACCGTATTTTTCTTCTAATTTAATCACCATTGTTATACCAACCAACATTTTCTGTTTCTATATTTGTTTTAAGTGTTCTATCAATCATATCTCTTATTTTTGTCATATGTCTTTTTAAAAATCTTATTTCGCCGTTTAAAGATATTGTTTTGTTTTGTATTCGTTTCAAATTCATTGCCAAAGTATAAACATATTCTATTAATTCTTCTTTTTTCAGTTTATCCAAATTATTTATATTATTCATTATTTCTTCTAGTTTCATTTTATGCCTCCTTATTTGAAAGTATCATCATAACCCCAAGAATCTTTATTTTCTTCTTCTATATTTGTTTCCTCAACATCGTCTTTTTTTATATAAGTGTTGTTTATTTTAAATTCGTCTGTATCTATTACTTCTACTTTGTTATCAACATTTTCTAAAATATATTGTAATATTCTCAAATCTTCTTCGTTGCAATATTTTCTTTTATCTATTATTCTCAAAATTTTTATTAAAGTATAACTCATTTCTTTTGTTCTGGCATCTCCTCTTTTATCATATTTTGATAATAACTCATCTATTTTATCAAAATATTCTAAATCGTTTTCACCATAAGTATAACCATGAGTATTTTCTAAATATTCTACCAATTCTTTTGCACACATTATTCTTACTAGTTCTAAATTGTTAGATATTATAGGTGTTATGTTGTTTTGTTTAATTGTATGAGTTAATTTTTTATTTGTTTTACTTGAACCTAAATAATAATAAAAATAAAATCTTTGTTTTAAAGCAATTTCCGAACCATCAATCCAATTGTTTGTGTTTCTTTCATATTCTTCTCTTATTTTTTTTATACAATATTTTAAGTATCTGTTTTTATAAGTATATAATGGTAATGTTAAATCTGTATGTTGGTCCCAAGCAGGTTTTGGTTCTATTCCATCATCGTTAGTTAATTTTAATGTGTCTGATTGATACAATGTTTTTATGTCTTTAGCATATTTATCTAAATGTTTTGTATCTATGTTTTGTGTAACTACTAATTGTGCAGTTCTTTTGTAAGTTTGATTATTACTGCCTTGTTTAGAATAATCATAAACCGGTTCAAGTGAATATTGTTTCAAACTGTTTTTTAGTTCTGGGTTCTCTTTTATTTCATCTATTACTATTAATTTCTTTTCTCCTAATAAACCTCTGTATTGATATCTGTGTTCTTTTCCAAATAAGTGAAAGCTTTCCATCGTTCCTCTTAATTTTGGAATGCTTACACTTGTTGCATTGCTAAGAAACACATCTTCTGCATAAAGTGTTATCCCCCAATAACGAGCAAACTGTGATTTACCACTAGACATATCTCCGGACAAAGATATGTGAAAATTGTATTTAAATCCTGGAATGTGTCTTGAACCCATTTGTGCTAACATACTTATTTTTGCTGGTAAATAACCATAATGAACATAACCGGTTTTTTCTTTAATATATTTATCTATGTGTTTTATTAATGTGAATACATAATGTTCTTTCGCTGTTTTTTCTGGTAGTTTCATAGATTCTTTATCTATCGGTTGGAAATCTACTATGTGAACAAACAGTCTACCATATGCTTGTGGTATTTTTTGCAGAACAACTTTTAAATGACCTTTGGGCAAATATTGAAAAGACATTGCGTCTGCCTTTTGTTCCTTTCCTTCTTTATCTTTAAATGTTATATCATAAATATATGCATCTTTGGTTATTGTTCTGTTTGTGTCAGGATTTAAAGGTGTGTTGCACGTTTTCAATTTATCATCTTTTGTAACCATTTGACGACATTTGTGTTTATTGTTTGTTGAAGCAACTTTATATTCCATCATACTGCTAATTGTTTCACACATAGGACAAACATAAACATATTTTATAGGATAATCAAAATGTTCACCATTATTGTTTATATGAACATCTATCATTTGTAAAGTTGATTTATTTTCATAAAAAGAAGTTTTTAAATCTGATTTTTTAAAAGAATACCTAAATTCTATATTTTTTCCTTCTCTGTTAATTTTTTCTCTTATATCTTGAAAGGTTGTATATTTTGTTGTTTCAAACGCTTCTATTCCATCAACCTGACTCAGAGACCACCTATCACTATCGTCTTCTACATCTTTTATAGAGGACCCGATTTTTTCAACAATTATGATTAGTTTTTTCTTTATAAATTCAACAATCTCTTCTTTTAAATAATAATCGCCATTTTCTTCATCTTCTGGTTTTTCAAATTTCCCAAGGTTTTTTCTTACAAAAGATTTGTGTTTTTGTTTAAATTGTTTGACATTTATTTTTGTTTCGTTGTTTATAATGAGTTCAGCAAGAGTTATTGCAGAATTTGTATCTATTCTAAAGAACTCTTTTTTTATTAAAGATATTACTTCTTCGTGATTTATTATTTGTGTCAAATCCGTTACGAGTGTTGTGTCTGTTTGTTCCAAAATCCAACACCTCTTATTTTAAAGTTTCTATTGTTTTATTATATTCTTCTTTATATGTTTCTAATATGTTATCTATACCTTCTAAAATTAAATCCTGCATATCTTTTTTAACTATTGTAGAAATCAATTTTAGTTTGGTGTGTTGTGTTTCTGACATTTTTAGAATAAATATCTTTTTTTCTGTTTCCATTTTTTTACCAAAAAATTGTTTTTGTATAATCTAACAAATGTAACTAATATATAAATGTTTTGATTTTTTTGGTATTTTTGCAAAAAAATTGTTTTTTAGATAAAATAGATTTTTTTTGATTTTTTGTGTTTTTTATCATTTTTTATTTTATGTTATTAAATTATCAAATTATATATACACAACTATACAATATGGTAAAAAAAATTGTCCTTATATGATGTGGTTTGTCAAAAAAAAATATAAGTAATAAAAAAATATACATTAAGTATATAAAATGTATATTAGTAGTGTAATAATTTTTTTGCTTATGATTTTGTGACATTTTTTTTGTCACATTTGATATAAATGTGACAGCTTTTTGGCACAAAAATGTCACAAAAAATTTCATAATTGGATTTTTTTTAACAATTTTTTTTTCTAAAATATTATATACTCAAGTATATTTCGGCAAAAGTTCCAGAAACGCATATGGAATTTTTTTTCAAAACTGTCACATGGTTTTTTCATAATTGATAATAATAAAGAATTTTAATACTTGAAAGGGTTCCATATGAAACGATGGTTCACTTATTTATATAGTTTTATATTTTGTACTATATATATCTTGTGACATTTTGTGACATTTTGTGACATTTTGCATTTCCACTATTTAAAGTTAACTGGCACAAATGTCACAAAACCAACCTTCATTTCCTATGGAACACCAATTTTGTCACAAAAATACACTACGATATATAATGATATAGATGATACATCACAATACCTGTTATACCAATTGTGACACAAAAAAAATATTTTTTACATAAAAAAAATTTTTTTTCTAAAAACACCTATTTTTTATGCCAAAAAACAATATATTTATAAACCCATATTTCAAAATAACGAATTAATATACATTTCTGTATATTAAAAAAAATTCTAAAAAAATCAAAATGTCACAAATGTGCCAAAAAAAAGTGTCACATTTGATATAAGGATTTTTTAAAAAAATGAAAAAAAGTGCCGAAAAAATGTGACAAATGGCTTTTTTGACACTTTTTCAAAAAAGTGTCACATTTGATATAACATATATCAAAAATCGTCAAAAACCGAAAGATTTATATACTAGTTATGATTACTAATTGATATATGGTGTATTAAGACATAACAAAATGTCACAATCACAGAGGTTACATAAAATGGTTAAAATACAAATGGATATTGATGAATTTGTTGATAAAAATTTAAAGTTATATATGATATATAATGATGTAAAAACAAAAACAGAAGCTATAGAAAATATATTAAATGAATACTTTTTACTAAGACCCCCAAAAATGAGGTCAGAGTAATGGTTTGGAAAACAACAATAGAAAGAGTAGAGAACGGTTTTGTTGTTGAATCATTTGAAGGAGAAAAAAAAACGACAGTTGTTTTTGAATCATATGATATTGAAGATGGCGAATTAGAGTGTATGGAAACACTTTTAAGACACATTCAAACTTACTTTGGAGTGTTTTATTCAAAACACAATAAAAAAAACCTTATTATCAAAATAGAGGAAGATAAATGAAACTAAAACAAAAATTAAACAAATTGTTTAAAAACATCGCCAAAATTAAGAATTTTGGTAACAGAACTGCAAGCTATTTGGTTTTTGTTAATAGTTTTTTCATAATAAATACATTTTTTGCAGTTAATAATATTAATATAAATATTTTTTTGTTGTTAACAATATTGGTGGCGCTCACACTATCTATAGGGCTGTTTGACTATTTGTTCATATTAAAACACGAATATCAACACCTTAATAGCAGAAACGATATAAAAAAAGACACCGAAAAAATTTTAAAAAAATTAGAGGAAAACGAATGAAACTAAAAATGTTGGCAAGAATGGCAGAAGATGATGCAATAAATATAGTTACTATTTTAAAACAATATAATAAAATAAAGAAACTTTTTGTTAAACCATTGTTATGGTTTTTGTTTATGTTCTTTTTCATATATTATACTTTGTGTATAATAACAAAAAAAGAATTGGTTGACACAAAAATCAAACCAGAGGATTTACAATGAATGAATATGAAAGTGGTGTTGAAGAATACCTTGAATCAAGAGAACAACAAAGAAAAGAAAAAAAAGGAGAATATAAAAATCTTTTACGAAGAATCTGCCCTTATTGTAATCACAAAGAACATTATCATGGTGGCAAAACGTTTTGTAGCAAATGTAAAAGAAAATTTGAGGATTATATCATAAAAGGCAAAAATGATTAAGTGGAGATGTAAATTATGTGGCAACGAGTTTGTTTGCACACAAAAAGACTTACAAAACGATATTCAAAATCATTTCGATATTAATCACATAGAAGAACATATCGAAATAATAAGCAATTATAAGGAGGCAAAAGAATGGATAAAAAAATATTATTAACATTATTAAGTATATTTTTGTTTGTGGGGTATTTCAGTGCAGGAATGTATTATAATATGTTTTTGGTTTGTTACAACCCTTTTATTCTATTAATAGTTTTTGTATTAATAGGAATGAGTTTGTTTTTGTTTTTGCAAAGCATTAATATTAGTAGACAATTAGAAAAAGAAGAGTTTAAAAAAATTTTCGATAAATTCTTGGAACCAGAAAATGATAGAAAAAAAAGAATGTAAGTGGTGTGGTTGCACAAAAGAATATTACAACAACCACTCTATGAAACAACATTGTATGAGTTGTAATAGGATGAAAGAAGTGGAGGAACAAAATGAACATTAAAATATATTGGACAACATATATATTGTTAAAAGTAATAACATATTTGTTGGTGGGGGCACTTAATGTATTAAACATAATTAGTGAATTTACAACCACAACTTTATTAACAATAATATTTATTACCATAATAATAGACGCAGTATTATTGGGTGTTTATATGAACAACAACGAGGAAATAAAATGATAATATACATAGGAATAGGAATAATATTAATTGGAGTGTTTTTGTTTTTATACAAAATACTTAAAGACAAAACTTTTTTAATTAATCCTTTAAAAGAAAAAATAGCTGAAAAAAAAGCCGAACAAAAAGCAATTAGTGAATTAAAACGAGAAGCAAGATTACAAGCGTTAACAGAATTACAACCAAAATTAGTGAAAAAATATAAAGAAGAAGAATTAAAAAAAATGACCGGTGTTGCAAGAAAAGAAAAACTAGAAAAATTTGCCAACGCTTTCAAAATGAATAGTGGCGAAAACAATTCTGGTGGAATGTTTGATGTAAACAAATTAATGGGTTCATCACAAAATTCTGGTTTGAGCAACGATAAAATAGGAGATTATATAGGGTTGAAAAAAAACAACAACCAACAACCAGGAATTGATAACAATAAAATGAAAGATTGTATAGGGTTAAATAACCACAAACAAAGTTCTGGTTTGAGTAATGATAAAATAGGAGATTATATGGGTTTTGGCAACAACACCAATAAACAATTTACCCAAAAAAACACACCAAATTTGTCTCAACAAAAAATGAAATCAAACAAAGAACTTGTTGATACAATTGGTTTAGGCAACAACAATTTTAATAATATGTTTGATACTAAAAAAATTTTAGACAACAATGAAAATCGTGGTAAAACAAACGACGAATTGACAGAATATATTGGGTTAAAGAAAAAAAAAGTTGATACAAAATGGATTTAGAAAAAAACACAAAACGATGTAGAGCAATTAATTCTAATGGACTACAATGCAAACTGTCGCCAATGATGGATGGTTTGTGTATTAAACATTTTTTTATGAGAAACAAATTGCAGAAAGAAGACAGGTTGGTTCATTAAAAAATGGAAACAAATAAAATATATTGTATGGATTGTTTAGAAGGAATGAAGCAAATACCTGATGGAAGTGTGGATTTAATTGTTACAAGCCCACCATATAATTTTGGTGGATTTAGCAGAGACGGTAAACAGAGCAGTTATGATTGCTATGATGATAATATGACCGATGAAGAATACCAAGAATGGACAGAATGTTATTTTAAAGAATTATATAGAGTTCTAAAACCAACAGGTATGTTTTATTTTAATATAAAATATAGATTTCAGGATTATCGATGTAAAATTCCTTTTTGGATTGTTGAGAAATCTCCTTTTAAATTATTGAATATGATAATATGGAAATTTGCTTCATCTCCAGATGTAGCAAAAATAAAATGGTATCCAAGACACGAATATGTTTTTGTGTTCATAAAATCAAATGATTACTACTTTAATGAAGATTACGCAAAATATGGGGATGTTTGGGAGATTCCCCAAGTGATGGCAAATTCAAAAGAAAGAACGAACCACCCTGCACAATATCCTTTAAAATTAATTAGAAGAATTATAGAAAGTAGTAGTAAATCTGAACAATTGGTTCTCGACCCTTTTATGGGTAGTGGGACCACCGCTGTCGCATCTAAACAACTTAACAGAAAATTCATAGGGTTTGAGTTAAGCAAAGAATATTGTGACATAGCAAATAAACGGTTGGCACAAAAAACAATTTTTGAATTGTAAATAAAATGGAAACGAATAAAATATATTGTATGGATTGTTTAGAAGGATTAAAACAATTACCTGACGAGAGTGTTGATTTGGTTTTAACCGACCCACCATATAATATTTCAAAGTTGAATGATAATAGAGATAAGAGCAAATTAAATTCTCCCATTATGCGTAGAGAATCTCCTCTTATATATGACTTTGGAGATTGGGATAACAAAACAAGGGAAGAGTTTTTAGAATTTACTCAATTGTGGTTATCTGAATGTTGTAGGGTTCTAAAAGACGGAGGAACAATAATTAGTTTCTTTAATAAAGAAGATATCAGTTTTTTAGGTTGGACATCAAAAGAGTTCGGAATAAGAACGAGAACAATACTCTCTTGGCACAAAACCAATCCCGTTCCATCTTTTAGAAAGGTGAATTATCTATCTGCCTGTGAATTTCTGTGGGTTGGAAGTAAGGGAGACAAATCTTGGACATTTAATTTTAAACAACAAAAAGAAATGCACAATTTTTTTGAAACTCCAAACAAATCTTATTATGGGGAAACAAAACACCCCACAGAAAAACCACTTAGTTTAATTAAAGAGTTAATAGAAATTCATTCAAACCCACAAGATATAGTTCTCGACCCTTTTATGGGTAGTGGAACTACTGCCGTTGCTTGTAAACAACTTAACAGAAAATTCATAGGGTTTGAGATAAGCAAAGAATATTGTGATATAGCAAATAAACGTTTAGCACAAAAAACAATTTTTGAATTATGAATAAAATGGATGAATATGTTGATGAATTATTTAATATAGAAGCAAATTTAGAAAAACAAACAAATATAACAGATTTGAGAAGTTGGCAAATAAAAGCCAAAAAATTCTTTTATGAAAACAACAAAAATGTTATTTTTGAAGTTAGTACTGGTGCTGGTAAAACTTTTATAACAATTGACATATTACAAGAATTATTGTTAAAAGAACCAAAATTAAAAGTGTTAATAGTCGTGCCAAAAAATGTTATATTGGAAGAAGGTTGGTATAAAGAATTAGTTGATTATGGTATTCCAATACAATCAATAGGTGTGTATTATGGTTCAATAAAAGAGTATAGTAGAATCACTATTACAAACATACAAAATCTTGATAGAATACCTTTAACAATGTTTGATATGTTTATAGGTGATGAATTACACAATTTAGGCACAGACAGAATATTAAAGATTTTGGAAACACCTTTTAAATACAAAATAGGTTTAACAGCCACACTTGCAAGAGCAGATAAAAATCATAGAAAATTGTTGGAATTGTTTGATTTTAATATTTATAAATATAATCCTTCAGAAGCATTAGAAGACGGAGTATTAAACCCTTTTGTGTTTTATAATATAGGTGTTGTATTAGACCAAGACACAAGAGACAAATATGATGATATAAAACAACAATTATATGTAGTTTACAACACAGGTGGTGGGTTTGAAAAAATAATGAAAACAAACACACCACTAAAAATGAAAATGCTGGCATTAATTAATGAACAAAAAGAATTAGTAAACAATTATGTTGATAAAATAGATATAACTCAAACAATAATAAACAATCATAAGGAAAACAAAATATTGGTTTTTAATCAATACAACAAACAAACTTCTAAAATATATTGGCACTTATTAGACACAAATATAGAGTGTAGAGTACTTCATAGTGGTATAGATAAAAAAACAAGGGAACGAACATTAATAGATTATCGTAATGATAAATTTAGTGTATTATTAGTTAGTAAAGTTTTAGATGAAGGTTATAATTTGCCAAAATTAGATGTTGCAATAATAATGGCAGGAGATTCAACCGATAAACAAACAATTCAAAGAATGGGTAGAGTTTTGAGAAAGAAAAAAGATGGTTATAGTTCATTATATCAATTATATTGTGTTGATACCATTGAAGAAAAAAGTTCTTTAGTTAGAGCCAAATTATTTAAAGATTTGGCAATAGATTTTAAAGAAATTATTTTAAAATCAGGGGAAAAATTACAATTATAAAAAAACTATTTATAAACTTTCAAAACATTTATATACTAGTTATGTTTGGTTAATCATATGGTAAAAAAAATTAATAAAATTTCAGTATTGATGCCGGCGTATAATGCAGAAAAGTTTATTGGTGAAGCAATCGAAAGTGTTTTAAAACAAACATTTAAAGATTTTGAGTTTATTATCATCGACGATTGTTCTACAGATAATACTTGGAAAATCATTCAAAAATATGCTAAGAAAGATAAACGAATTAAAGGTTTTAAGAATGATAAAAATTTAGGTTGCACTGGTTCTTTGAATGTTGGTTTGAAAAAATGTTCTGGCGAATATATTGCAAGAATGGATGCCGATGATGTTTGTTTCAACGATAGGTTTGAAACACAATTAAAATTGTTTCCTAAATTTGATGTCGTTGGAGGAAACATTACCTTGATTGACTCTAAAGGAAAACTTTTTGGCAAACGAATTTATAGTCATGATATTGCTAACACAATAAAAATCGAGAACCCATTAGCACATCCCACCGTTATGTTTAAAAGAATATTGGTTGAAAAATATGGGTGTTATTCTCCTTATTTAAAATCTAGTCAAGATTATGATTTATGGTTTAGATTTTTTTTAAAAGGTTGCAAAATATATAATTTAAATTCATTTGTTTTAAATTATAGATTACATAAAAATCAAATAAAAAACACTAACATGAAAAGAGTTATTAAAGATACAATTTATGTTAAAAAAATAGCAGTTAAAAATGGTTTGAAACTTGGATTAAAAGGTACGATTAGATTATTTTTAGAAAATGTTTTATTGTTGTTACCTAATTGGTTTGTTTTAAAATTGTTTTACATGATTAAGAAAAAATGAAAAAGAAAAAAATATTGTTTATAGTGAGTAATTTAAAAGTTGGAGGTGGTGCAGAGAACTCTGTGGCAATTCTTACAAAAGGTTTAGCCAAATATTATGTTGTAGAAATTTTGACTTTTTATAATTTTAAAAATGAATATGAATATTTTGTTAAAAGACACAATTTTAATTATAATTATGCCAATAATATTATTATTAAAAGTTTTAGAATTTTGGTTTATTTTCCTCTAAAATTAAGACAATTTCTTAAAAATAATAAATATGATTTAGTTGTGTCCAATGCAGAAGACGCAAACATGGTAGCATTAATTTGTAAAAAAATGTTAAAATTTAAATTGTGGACATTTATACGAAACAATATTTTAAGTAAAGGTAATGCATATTATAGGTTTAAAAATCTGCATAATACAGCAGATAAAACAATAGTACTTACAAAAGCCATGCAAAAGAGAGTGAAGTTCGACACAGTCGCAATCGGGAATGCCATAGAATTAGATGAAATAAACAAGAAAAAAAAAGAGGCCATAACAGGAAAAGAAAAGAAATTGTTTGAAAAGAAAACAATAGTTATGGTAGGTCGACTTGTTTCACAGAAGAATTATGCATGGTTTTTTGACATGTTCAAAGATATAGAAGAAGATGTTAATTTACTCGTAATAGGAAACGGACCACTCGAGCAAGAACTTAAAGAAAAAACAAAAAATCAAAAAAACATACATTTCTTAGGTACAAAGAATAACGTATACAAATACTTAAATAAAGCAGATGTGTTCGTTTTACCATCACTTTTTGAAGGAATGCCACGAGCATTAATGGAAGCACTGGCAAGCGGATGTGTGTGTGTTGCAAACGATTGCCAGACAGGACCACGAGAACTACTTGGTGTAGAATTAAACAAAGAATTAAAAACATACAATAAAACTAAGTATGGATATATAGTACCATTCAACAATAAAGACGAGTTTAAAAAAGCACTTGATGACGCATTAAAAAAAGGAAAGAAGATAAAATCAGACACACGATTTGAACTTAATAATATAATAGAAAAATGGATTCGAGAAATAAAAAAAGGCGAAACAAATTGAACAAAATTAAAACAACATTTTTGCATTTTAAAAAAATAATAAAAGGATTATTTTGGTTTTTTAAAAGACCTAGATTAATACCCCAAATATATTATATATTTAAAAACGAATATTTTCCGTCTAAAAAAGAACTTACAAAAAAAGAAGCAATCGAAATATGTGATAAAAAAAGCGTATTCTTAAAAAAAGCATATGAACAGTTAAACATAAAAGAAATTAATTTTAATAAAAAATTTTCAAAATTATTAAAAGAATCTAGACAAATAGAAAAAAATTGCCCTGTAAAAATGGGTGGTGAAGGATATATAGATTTAATATATAATTTATGCGAAAAATTTAAGGTAAAAAAAACATTAGAAACGGGTGTGGCTTATGGGTGGTCATCTCTTGCAATATTACTATCTATTAATTCAAGAAATAAGTCTAATCTTATAAGTATAGATATGCCTTATTTATTTAGAAATAATGATAGTTATGTCGGATGTGTTATACCCAAATTTTTTAAAAAAAAGTGGTCATTAATAAGACTTCCAGATAGACAAGCATTAAAAAAATCAATTAGACAACTAAATACCTCAATAGATTTATGTCATTATGATTCTGATAAATCTTATAAAGGAAGAATGTGGGCATATCCGATAATTTGGAAAAATCTAAAAAATAAAGGACTATTAATATCAGATGATATATCTGACAATATAGCATTTATAGAATTTTGTAATAAAATTAAAAAAGAACCAATAATAATAAAAAAGAACAAAAAATATGTTGGAATAATCATAAAATGAAAAAAATTTTAATAATAGTACATCATCTTAGAATAGGAGGTGGAGCAGAAAAGATTGCATCTCAAGTAGGAACAAATCTTAAAAGATTAGGACATGATGTAACTTTTTTAATATTCTACGATTTTAAACCAAAATATGAATTTGAAGGAAAACTTATCTGTTTAAATGAAAAATTAACAGAAGACGTATTTACTAAAACTTATAAATTATTCTCAAGAACAATAAAGATATCTAATATATGCAAAAAAAACAAAATAAATACAACAATATCTTTCCTTGAAGATTCTAATTTTTCCTCAGTTTTAAGTAAAACACTTTTTAGAAACAAATCAAAAACAATAGTTTCAGTTAGAAATAATCCTCTAAAACACCCAAAATTATTTCAAATATTAACAAAAATCATTTATCCAAAAGCAGATTTAGTGGTTGCATTATCTAGAGGTGTTAAAAATATATTAAAAACTCAGTTTAATCTAAAAAATACAAAAACAATCTACAATATTCAAGACATAAATCGTTTTCTAGATTTAAGCAAAGAAAAAATAACAAACAAAGAACACAGAATAATAATGGGCAAAGATTACAATTTTATAACAATAGGGCGTTTAACCGAACAAAAAGCTCATTGGAATCTTATTAGAAGTTTTAAAGAAGTAGTTAAAAAAAATAATAAAGTAAAATTAATAATTCTTGGAAAAGGAGAATTAGAAAAGGATTTAAGAAACCTAACTAAGAAATTAGGATTAGAAGACAAAGTTTTCTTTTTAGGAGTTGTAAAAAATGTATTCCCCTATATTAAAAAATCAGATTGTTTTGTGTTTACATCAGATTATGAGGGGTTTGGAAATGTATTAACAGAAGTTCTATCGCAAAACAAACCAATAATATCAACAGATTGTGATTCAGGACCTAGAGAAATACTTTGTCCAGAATTAAATATAGAAGAAAAAATAAAATATCCACATCGAGGAAAATATGGGGTTTTATTAAAAACATTTGACGAACCGAATAATTTTAGTGATTTAAAAGAAAAACCACCAACAAAAGAAGAAAAAAAACTTACAGAAACAATGTTCGAGATGATGAAAAACAAAGATTTACAAAAGAAATATTCAAAAGGATTAAAAAGAGCAAAAGACTTTGATAAACATAAAATAATAAAAGAATGGGAGGATGTATTATGAAACTAATTCAAATTTTTAACTAAGGTCTGAGAAGTATCCTTCCTTCAGGGAGAGGTAGTTCACTGTTTACAGGAAATGGAGGAAGAATTGTGTTTAAACAAAATAGCTAAAAAAATAACTTACTTATAAACTTTCAAAACATTTATATATTAGTTATGTTTGGTTAATCATATGAAAACAATTATTTGTTTGGAGGAAAAAAATGAGTGAAAAAAATGAATTTGAAGAACTGTTTGATTCAGAAGAATTTAATACAGCAGATGAAGAATCCATTGTTTTAAACAATGAAGAAGTTAAAGAAAAATCTAAAGAAGTAGAGATGACACCAGATGATTTTATGAGTTATACTTTTTTGAAAACACCTGAAGTGGGCGAGAGTTTAAGTTTCACTATTTCAAAAGTTGTAAACAAACCAGGTAGAGAAATCACAACAAAAACAGGCGATAAGTTTTGGACCGGAATAAAAAAAAGAGATGAACCAGATTCTAAAAGAGTTGAATATATTCTTGAAACAGACGGTGGAGAAAGATTTACAATTCAGTCTTGGGATTTATATGGTGCGTTGTTTGGAAAAGGTAGTGTGTTGATGGCAAAGGTTAAAGAGAATAAAACGTTTAACGGCATAACTATACGAATAACACACATATACAACGGCAAAGATGCAACACTTCCAATAAAAGATTTAATGAAAATAAGAGACTTTAAAACAACAGAAGAAGCAGAGCAACACAAGAAAAAAGTTGCAAAAGCAAAAAGTGAAGGCGGATTATATAAAGTAGAAGTACTTTAATTTTTTTATTTTTTTAGGTGAATAAAATGAGACAAGAAAACAAATATTTAGATATTGCTCAATCAGAAGATTTGGAAGAGTTAAAAAAGAATTTAATAAAAGAGTTGAGGAGAATGGATAGAGATATCAATTATCATAAAAATGGAAAATATCACTAAATATTTTATGAAAAAATATGGTATTAATGAAGAAGAATTTTTGTCAATGGTTGTAAGCAATTTAGAATATTTTCTAAAACTTGTTATTATTTTTCATGTTGCAGATTTAGTTATTGAAAGTATATATAAACCAAAAAACGAGGAATGAAAATGAATAAATGGTTTGTTGATTTTAGAAAACTTGAAAGTAAAAGAAAAAACACCATTATAAATGGTGTGGTGTTTGCACCAGAAGAAGTAATTAAAATTAGTGACTTAAAAAAGAAAATTAACACTTTAAAAAACACACATAAAACAATATTTATCGAAGATTTACGAGAGGTTTTGCTGGGGTGATTAATCTTTAATGAAAACATACAATAGACCATTGTCATTTTCACAAATGAATTTGTTTTGGCAATGTCCGAGAACTTGGTATATGCAATACATACAAAAAATTCCTGGTGTAAGCGATATGTGTTATGCCAACAGAGGAACAGTTGTTCACGAGTGTTTGGAAACATTTTATAAAAATAAACAAACAGAACAATCAATAATAGCAGAGCAGTTTGAACAATTATGGACTAAGTTTAAATTAGATGAAACAAAATTAGCACATGAAAAAGAGTTAACTTGGGAAATGATTCTTAACGGAATAAAATTAAACTTTGATTTAACTCACACAGAACTAAAAATATTTTTTCCTGATTGCGTATCATATTTAGATGGTGTTAATACTGAAACACATTTTATGTGTGATTGGAAAACTTCTCAAATGAATGAACATAATAAGTTAGAATACACCGTTCAAATGAAATATTATGTTTGGCAATATTATAGAAAATACAATATATTACTTAAAGAAATAAAAGTGTGTTATTTGCGTTACGAAAATAGTGTTATGATAATTATTCCAACAATACAAGATATAAAAAACGCAGAACAATACCACAAAAAAACTTTGGAAAAAATTCATTATTATTTAAACAACCCAGACAAATTGCCACCATTTAATAAAGGATATTTTTTTTGTCCTTACAAACATTTATGGGATGTTGAAGAACAAAATCCTGAAACAACAATGAATTTTTTATTAAATATATATGGTGGAGAAGTTTTTGTTAAAGGAGATTTTTCAGAAGAATTAAATGAATTATTATTTAATAAATATACTTATGAAAATCAAAGTGCAATTTTTTTAAAAAAAAGATATCCTAATATGAACACAAAAAAATGTTTGTGGAATAAAAAATTTAAAAACATTAGTATAGGTTTAGTTGATTCATTAGTAGAAACCATTCATAATTATGCAAGAAGTATTAATAAAACACCTATTATAAAATTACAAGATAATAGATGTTTTGATGAAACAAAAATAGACATGCCACAAAAACTATTAAGTGGTAAAGAATTAAGAGATTATCAAATACAAGCGGTAGACACATACATTAATAAAAAAGGTTTAAACAACGGCATTTTAGAATTATCAACAGGTGCAGGCAAAACATTAATAACAATAGAAATTGTTAGAAGATTAGGATTAAAAACATTATTCGTAGTAGATAAAAAAAGATTATTAACACAAACAAAAAAAGAGTTTGAAACAGAACTAGGAACACCTATTGGCATAATAGGAATGGGCAACAAACAAATAGAAAATATTACTATTGCCACTATACAATCGTTAATAAAATATAAAGATGAATTAGAAGATTATTTTAAAACAATTAGAGTGTTTATAGTAGATGAATGTCATAAAACTCACAGCCCAAGATTTATCACTTTATCCAAATTATTAAAAAACACAGAGTACAGATTAGGTGTTAGTGCAACTGCAAAAAATAATCAAGGTTGTGATTTGAGAGTAACATCAATATTAGGGGAAGTTATTTATTCTTTAAAAGGACAAGAATTAATAACTAAAGGGTTTTTAGTTAAACCAGAAATAATATTTTTAACAGACGTAAACACCAAAGAAGAATTAGAGTTAATGGAGAATAAATGTAATGAGTTAATATTAGAAGAAATTGATAAAAAATTATCTGAACAAAACAAATTTGTCGATAAAACACTTAAAGCTTATGGTGACTTAGTTGATAACTTAAAAGACGGCATTAAATACAGAATTTTTTTTGACGAATGTATAATAAATAATACTAAAAGAAACGAAACAATAAAACAATTATGTGAAAATCATTCTAATAAAACAATATTAATATTAGTTAAATATGTTAAACACGGCGAGTTATTGGAACAACTAATTCCTAATAGTAAGTATTTGCACGGAAAAATTAGTGATAAAAAAAGAGAACAAATGTTTGAAGACTTTACTGATGGTTCACAAAAAATATTAATATCCACTATAAGTATTTTTGAGGAAGGAATTGATATACCTAGATTAAACATAGTAATTAATGCAAGTGCTCATAAACTTGAAAGAACTAGCATTCAAACACTGGGAAGAGCATTAAGAACACATGACAGCAAAGACAATGCAATATATTATGATTTTTTTGATAATATTGTTTTTTTCAAACTTTCAAGTATTGGAAGAATTAGAGGTTTTAAAAAAGAGGGTCACGAGGTAACAAAAAACAAAACATTTATATAGTAGTTATGTTTAGTTAATTAAAGAATACGGAGGAACAAAAAATGCCAAACATACAAGTAACAATGTATCTAAATGATGAAGATTATACAACAAAATTTTTGCCAAACAAAAAACAAATATTGGAAAAAATGAGAACTATAATGAAGAAAGAATTAGATATAGAAGAAGTCATAACAACAAAAAAACAACGAGGTAAAAAATGAAAATAGAAAAAAATGTGTTAATAGATTTTTTGAAAAAAATAAGAATGGAACAAGTAGACCAATGTCTTTTAGACTTTACAGATAAAGGTTTATATGTTGAAGCAGTAACAGCAGATGCAACCAGTATGGTTCATGCAACATTAAAAAAAGAAAATTTTGTTGATTATGTTGCATTGGGAAAAGTGGGTGTGGACGAATTATCTGTTTTAGTACAAGTGTTTAACAGATTAGAAAAAGAAATAGAATTTAATGTTGAAGGAAATTTACTAACAGCAAAAACAAATTCCAAAGAACTAAAACTTGAATTGGTCGACGAAAGATTTATCACACCAATGCCAGATGTTCCAAAACTACAAGAATTTACAACAAGTTTTAATGTAAACGGAAAAGAATTAATAGACTTTATTCAAGACACACAACTTAACAAAGATATTTTGGTAAGAATAGAAACTGTTGAAAATGGATTAATATTATCTAACGATGGAAAATACAAATTTACAAGAAATATTAAAAGCGAAGGAACTAAAGGTGGAGTAAAATTAAAGTTTGGAGAACCATTTGTTAAAATGTTTAAAAGTATTGACGACACAATAGCGTTTGAAGCAAAACCAGATTATTTAATAAAAGCAGTTATTGAAAACGACAAATATAAAATACAATTTTTATTAGCACCAAGAATAGATGCGGAGGACTAAAAAAATGAATTACACAAACAATTTATATATACTAGAAGATACTGATTACGAAAGATTACAACAAGAATATAGAGAATCTTTTGGTAAAGAACCAACAAAAGTTCAACTAACAACAACAGTGTATAAAGACGAACATAATTTAGATGTTGTATTATATACTTTAGTAGTGCAAGAAATAAATTTTTCTGACGAAGATTAAAATTTTTTTAGGTAAATAAGATGAAAGAATTTGACCCTATTAATAGTATGTGGATTGAAAAATATAGACCAAAAACATTAGAAAGCTTTGTTGGATTAGAAGTAAAAAATAAAATTGCTAATAGATTACAAGAACCACAATCAATGCAACATTTAATACTTCATTCTGATACGGCGGGTACGGGCAAAACGTCAATTGCCCGAATTATTATTAAAACATTAGGTGCAGATGCACTTATGTTGAATGGTTCTGACGATAGAAAAATAGAAACAATTAGAGATAAAGTTAATGGATTTGTAAAAACACAATCCACAAAAAAAGGTGTTAGAAGAATAGTGTTCTTTGATGAAGGAGACAAATTAACCAATGACGCACAAGACGCTTTAAGAAGTTTGATGGAAATATACCACGAGAATGCTTTGTTTATAATTTCTTGTAACTATTACCACAAAATAAGTGACGCACTAAAAAGTCGTTGTGCAACAATAAAATTCAATCAACCAAAAAAAGAAGAAATAGTAGAATACTTAATGAAAATATGTGTTAACGAAAACTTAGAATATGACTTAGAAGGACTACAAAACATTGTTGATATAAATTATCCAAGTATTAGAAATTGTGTGCAAGTGTTACAAGATTTAAAAATAGATAACAAACCTGTAACAAAAACAAACGCAAAAAGTTCTGACGACGAATATCAGATGTTGTGGGACAAAATAAAAGAAAAAGATAGACGATTTGTGCAAGAATATGTTTTTACTCACGAGATAGATTTTAGAAATTTGAACAAATTTTTTTGGTTAAAATCTTGTTTGGAAGACAATGTTAAAATGATTCAAGTAACTTGTGCAAATGATTTAAAATTTAATGAAGGAGAACCAATAATAATTTTCACAACTTCATTAATAGAAATGGTAAAATGAACGTGTTTGATATATTGAAAAACTTGTATACTAATCCATCAAGTAAATGGATTATTGAATTAGACGATAGTTGTATTCAACCAGTAGTAATTCAAAGATTTCTTTCTTTGAACAACATAACCGTGCGGCAAGCAAGAGTATTAAACAAATTCGTGTTCTACACATCCCCTAAAGTGTATTTAAGTGCTGCATGGTCGTTGTTGTTTTTTGATGGAAAAAAATTGAACAAAACACCTTTTATTAAATATCCAAAAAAAGATGACAAACAAGATAGATACTTTTTTTTATACGAAAAAATACAAAAACATTTTAACTTATCTGATACACAAATAAATTTAATGAAACAAACATTGTTAAAAGAAATCGATAAAGACAAAGTTAATTGGTTCAGTTTTTATGGAATAGATAAACAATACTGGACTAGAAATTATATGAACATAGACCAATTACGAACATGTCAATCACCCCTCCCTGAAGGAAGGGGCTTGAGCCGTGAGGTTTGAGAGCAATTGGTTGATTAGGAGGCAAAGATGGAAACAAAAATGCAGAAGTTAGGAAAGAGAAATACATACATACCTACTGATACTTCTCTAGTCGGTAGCTCTATGGTCTTGTCTTTAAACAGAGAGGAAATTCTTAGTGAGCAAGACTTAAAAACCTTTTCTAACAACTCCGAAGAGAACCATTCCCAACATACAGGGAATCAGAACTTGAGAGTATCTGATATTGTGTATGTGCAAAACATCAAGGGGCAACCTTTGATGCCTTGCAAACAACAAAAAGCAAACAAATTACTAAAACAAGGAAAAGCAATAGTTATCAAAAGAAAACCATTCACTATACAACTAACTATTGCAACAGGAGAAACCACGCAACCAATCACTCTCGGCATAGATGCAGGAAGTAAAGTGATTGGTTTCTCAGCGATAACTGAGACACAAGAATTGGTGAGTGGTGAATTAGAACTAAGACAAAATGTGAGTGAAAAACTAATAGAGCGAGCAATGTATAGAAGAGGAAGACGTAACAAGTTATGGTATCGAGAACCAAGATTCAACAACCGAAAACGAGAAGAAGGTTGGCTAGCACCAAGTATACAACATAAACTTGACACACACCAAACATTAATTAACAAAATAACAAAGTTGTTACCTATTAACAACATAG
>SL_3KL_010_SEDDRAFT_10001411_pt1 | contig 21790 bp, 20 predicted proteins | sample SodLakKL_010_SED_2_FD_10381 | JGI IMG/M metagenome (IMG submission 10381) | reverse complement strand
AGTTCCCGTTAGTATTGTCGACCTGGGATTGATTTACAACATTTCGGTTCACGACAGCAAAGTCGATGTTGAAATGACGCTCACCTCGACCGGATGTCCGGCAAGCTCTATGATCTCTCAAAACGTGAGGAACAGGATACTTCAGATCCCGGAAGTGAAGGACGTTGACGTCCGGATCGTTTGGGAACCTGCCTGGACTCCCGCTCGTATGTCGGCTGAAGCAAAACAGAAACTTCAGTGGACAGGATAAAAAAAGTGCACCGGAAAATCCGGCATTTCAGACATTGAACCTGAAATAGATCACGTCGCCCTCCTGTACTACATAATCTTTTCCGTGCACGGACATAACACCATGTTCCCTGGCTGCAACTTCCGATCCCCATCGAATCAGATCTTCCGATTTGGTAACTTCCGCCCGGATAAATCCACGCTGGAAATCCGAATGGATCCTCCCTGCCGCCTCATAAGCGGTGCTGCCCCGTTTGATCGACCATGCGCGTAATTCATTCGGATTGCCTGTAAAGAAAGTGATCAAATCCAGCAGAGCATACGCTTCCCGGATGACCGTGGTTAATCCGGATTCGGGTATACCGAGACTTTTCAGAAATTCACCCTGCTCTTCCGGAGATAGTTGTGCAATTTCCGCCTCCAGCTTTGAACAAATAACCGCTACGGGTGCCCCTTCTTTGCCGGCTATCTCGCGTATCATTTTAATTTTTCCGTTCCCTTCGAGGTACTCGTTTTCGTCCACGTTCGCAATGTACATCACCGGTTTCGCCGTGAGCAGGAACAGCGATTCGAAATAGTCCTTTTCGTTTGAGGGGTATTGAAAGTAGCGCGCTAATCTCCCCGAAGACAGATGATCCCGCACACGTCCATAAAATTCTACTTCCTCTTTCAATTTTTTCTCACCGCTCTTGGCTTTTTTTGAAGCAGATTCTATTTTCCGTTCGACCGTCTCCAGATCTTTGAGAAGTAATTCGGTTTCGATAGTTTCTATATCCCGTTTGGGATCTATGCTTCCCTCGATATGCGAGACATTTTCGTCGTCGAAGCATCTGACCACATGTAAAATAGCATTGACATTCCGGATATCGTGCAGGAACTGATTTCCCAAACCTTCTCCCTTACTTGCACCTTTCACCAGTCCGGCAATATCGAAAAACTCAAGCACTGTAGGAGTAATCCTCTTGGGATTAAATATTCTTCCCAATGGCTCAAGTCGTTCATCCGGAACCGGGACAACGCTGATATTCGGTTGGATGGTACAGAACGGATAATTTGCCGCGTCTGCTTCGCTGGCGGTGAGTGCATTGAATAGAGTCGATTTACCGACATTCGGTAATCCTACGATACCGCAGGTGATGTCCATATTTATTCTATTATTTTAATGGTGATGCGAGTTTTTAAAAAATAAAATATAATTTAATGATATAAACAATTAGAATCTAATAAATCCTCTTCTTAATTCTTGACCGGATAACAGGTGAAATATCGGATAATTTCTACAATATATACATTTCAAAACTCCCTCTTACCGGTAATTTTATCCTTTTCAGACCAGTAAACACTTATTAACCGGCTTTCGGCCCTTTTGATAAAATGCGGGCAGGTAAATCTTTCCTGTTTTGGGCTAAAAGAAGATATTATGATTCCCTTCACACGACCAATTTGAAAAAATAAAAATCTATTTACTGGCACAGAATATGCTATTTCTAAGTTAAATGATGGTTTCCCATTTTACTTTTTATGTAATATGAAACATTTCAACACACCAAAGGATATAAGAGTTAAGCATCGCGTGATGGAAAAACCGGCTGGCGGTAGTGTCCCATACAATCCGCTATCCGGCCCCGGAAAAATGCTCGAAATGGCACCGAGTCCGATTGCCCAGTACGATAAAGAGGGACGATACACGTATGTTAATTCGGCATTTGAATCTATCATAAGTTGCTCCCGGGATGAACTCCTCGGAAAGAAGCACTGTGAATTATTATTATGGAAAGAGCTGACACCTTTCTGGCAGGATTCAATCGGAACCGTTATTCAGACCGGAAAAGGTATAACGCTTGACAGAGAACTGGCAACACCTTCGGGTATGAAGTATTACCGGATCATTCTCACACCGGAGAAAAACATCATTGGCCAGGTAGAATCAGTACTTTTAGTCGGGAACGATTTATCGGAACAAAAACGCGATCTGGATGCGCTTCGTCAGAGTGAAAAGCAATTGGAGCTCATTCTCCAAACCACACCCGGCGGTGTGACGATTATCGATATAAGCGGACGGATCTATTTTGCGAACCAAACCGCAGAACAAATACTCGCACTTGACAGTAAAAATCATAACGATCGTTACTATAACGATCCGACTTATAAGATAACCACAGTCGACGGAGAGATACTCCCTGAAACCGAACTGCCATACATCCAGGTTATGATGACCGGGATGCCGGTATACGGGATGGAACATGCCATCGAACATCCCGACGGAAGGAAGGTATATTTATCGGTCAATGCAGCCCCGCTGCTCGATTATAAGGATCAAATCACTGCAATCATTACTTCCATTACCGACATAACGAAACTGAAAGTAGCCGAACAGGAACGTGAGCGGCTCATCGAAGAACTGCAGGATGCACTCAATAAAGTGAAAACCCTGAGCGGTTTATTACCCATTTGTGCGTTTTGTAAAGATATCAGAGACGACAGCGGTTACTGGCACCAGGTTGAGGCGTATGTTAAAAATCATTCCAGAGCGAACTTCAGTCACGGCGTCTGTCCCGATTGTGCTAAGAAGCATTATCCGGAATATTTCAAGGATCAGGAACCAAAGAAAACAACCTGAACATTTAACCGGTTTCGATAACTATAAACAAAAAGGAGTGTGAAAAAGATTGCTCCCACAGATTTATAAGTCCCACAGATATATTTCTACTTTGTGACCTTAGTGGTTAAAAACACGTTTTTACCAACTACCTCAGATATATCATTTTACCCGTTTCAAGCCGGGTACCGTAACGAATCGTATAAAAATATAAACCGCTCGCGTGAACAGACGGCTGCCAGGTTACTTCATGCACTCCGGCCAGGAAGAATGCGTTGGTGAGCGAAGCAATCTGTCTGCCAAGCAGGTCATACACTTTCACGGTCACGTGATCGTCTTCCGGCAGTTCGAAACGGATAACAGTACGGTCGTTGAATGGATTCGGAAAATTCTGATGAAGCACGAATATATCGGGGATAACCCGTTCGGTAATCGTAATAATGTCGTGTACCGGTGAAAGGAAGTATTCGTGAGATATATCGCGCGGATACCGGATAATATTGCCCGAACTATCTTCTGCAGTGATAATAAATCGAATAGTCTGGCCCTGGTATCTGTCGCCGAGTGCATAGCGGTACAATCCGGAGGTCGGTCTTACCGACGGCTCAGCCAGAGGGAACGGGTAAACAACAAATTCGGGATATCCTGTTTTTCGCAGGTGCAATGATACCGTCTCTTCGACAAGTCCGCCTTTTGCGATTAAAAAAGCTTCAATTGCCGTAACTCCACCTGGAATAATTCTTTTTAGCGGATAGGCAAGTGCCGCAGGTGCATCCAGAACTCCATATCCGATTTCATTATCAGGATCACCTTCACGCCGGGCACTCATCAGCAGGGAATACCGCAATTCATGAGCGGTGAGATCCGGACGCGCTGACAGCAGTAATCCTGCCGTCCCCGAAACTATCGGCGCTGAAAGTGATGTTCCCGAAGCAAATCTATATCCGTTTTCACCCACCTGTGCACCTGCAACGGACACACCGATTGCCGAGATATCCGGTTTGATGCGTCCATCCGCGGATGGCCCGCGCGAACTAAACCGAGCAATACTTCCGGAGCCATCAAGAGCGCCTGTCGCAATCACGTATTTACCGTCGGCGGGTGACGTTATTATCCGCCAATCGGAATTGCCGGCATTGCCGGCAGAAGCAACAACAAGTATTCCCCGCTCAAAAGCGCGGTCGGCAACTATCGTCGTAACGGCTGTTTCACCGTCCATATCATTTGGTGAATAACTCCGGTATGGCGGATCGAAGGTACTGTACCCGAGCGAAGTGGATACGATATCTACACCCGTTTCTTCCATCCATTCAATAGCCGCGACCCAGAAATCTTCTTCGATAGGTGTTTCGGAACGGATATCCTCGGTTGCACCAAGCAGAAATTCCGCATCATGTGCGACACCGATGAAAGTCCCCGGATCGAACCCCGCAACGACCGAAAATACGAGCGTACCGTGGCTGTAATGACTTCCCGGTAAATCGTCGGTACTATAGTGCTCGGCAACAAAATCACGCTCGGCAATAACCGAGGCATCCTTCAAAGCAACGTGTTGATTCCATCGATAACCCGTGTCCAGAAAACCGATAACAACTCCGCTGCCGGTAATACCCGTATCGTGAAGCACATCTATCCCGTGCATTTGAATTTGTCTCGCGGACTGTCCGTAGTAATTATCTACATGATATTGTTCGCCCTGAAGCACAGCATCGTCGCCCGTATCGGGTATCGGCTGCGGCCGGAACATCCGGGCAACCGGTTGGATGGATTTTACGAATGGGAGAGCGTGTATGTTCTCAAGGTGTTGAGCGGTAGCGGGCACCGACACGGCATTGAGCCATCGGGACCGGATCGTTATCGAATCAGTTATCGAGTAGATTGCCTCGGCATATCGTTCGGGTACCGGTTCATTTTCATAAATATTTCTTTCGACAGTATCGATCGGTTCACGTACACCATTCTTATCAGTGAAGAAAATCCAATACCGCTGGTTTTCCTCACTCTCAAGGGAAATGCTGCACACGGCGAAGATAAAAATGAGTATTACCGTCCCACGCATATCGTTACCCCGGTTATTAAAACAGAAAAACTAGAAATGTAATATATCCCGCCAGAAGTAATAATCCTTCCGCACGATTTATGACAAAACGTGTCCGCATAAAAAGAAAAAGCACAAACGAAAAAACGATCATGACAGGGAATTCATAGATGCGGGATGACGGTTCCACGGATATCGGATGAATCATCGATACCCCGCCGATGACAAAAAGAACATTAAAAATATTGCTTCCGATTATATTACCGAGTATAATGCCGGAACTTTTTTTCAAAACTGCCACGATCGTTGCTGCAAGCTCCGGAAGCGAAGTACCAATCGCAACGAGCGTAATACCGATGACAAATTCCGAAACACCGATTTCGCGGGCGATCGTAATACCCGAGGTAACCATGAGGTGTGATCCGCCAACCAGCAATCCGGCACCGCCGATTATAAAAAAAATATTTAAAATCCTTACAGACCTCTCTCCTCTTTGGTGGTATAGTAGATCTGCGTCCGGTACTGTGTCAGTTTTTTTAATGAGATACCACGTAAACACAACGATACCGCCAAACAGGAACACACCATGAATAAAACCTATAGCATCACCAAGTGCAAACATATATAACAGGCCCGATGAAAGAATGAGTACGGGGTAGTAGAATATGAGTGCGCGTGTACTGACATCAACCGGCCGCAGCAATGCTGCGATACCGAGGATGAGTCCGATATTAGCGATGTTGCTGCCGACAACATTACCCAGGGCAATATCGCTGCTTCCGGATAAAGCGGATATGAGGCTCACGATAAATTCGGGTGCGGAGGTCCCGAACGCAACGACCGTCAAGCCGATAATAATCGGCCGGATACCGAATATTTTTGATATATGAATAGACCCGCGTACCAGTCCTTCAGCCCCGAGATAGAGGAGGAGAACACCGAGGAAAAAAGTAATGACGGAGAGAATCATTGTTATCCGGTTACGTCGAGGAGCTTTTGCACTATATGAATAGGTGCGACACCGTCGGCTTCGGCATTAAAATTGGTCACGATCCTGTGCCGCAGTACAGGACCGGCCATCGCACGCACATCATCAATATCAGGTGTGTGGCGTCCTTGTAAAAGGGCGCGGACTTTTGCTCCGAGAATCAGAAATTGTGAGGCACGCGGCCCGGCACCCCAACTCAACCAATTATTTATGAAGTCGGGTGAACCGTTCAACCCGGGACGCGTAATGCCTACCAGTTCAACCGCAAATTTGATGACATTATCGGCAACCGGCACCTTTCGTATGAGATCCTGATATTGAATAATTTGTTCGGCATGCAGTAACTGATGCAATTCGGCCTGATAGGTGCTGGTTGTTGTCTTCACAATGTCAACCTCTTCTTCTCTGGAAGGATAATCCAGCCAGAGATTGAACATAAAGCGGTCAAGTTGTGCCTCCGGTAATGGATACGTTCCCTCCTGCTCAATCGGATTTTGCGTTGCAAGCACAAAAAACGGTTCTTGTAATACATAGGTTGTACCGGCAGCGGTCACCCTGTGTTCCTGCATTGCTTCGAGCAGTGCGGATTGTGTTTTCGGTGGAGTCCGGTTAATTTCATCGGCGAGTACGATATTGGCAAATACCGGTCCTTCGACAAAGCGAAAATGCTTCCCTCCGGTTGAAACATTCTCTTCGATGATCTCGGTACCCGTAATATCGCTCGGCATAAGATCCGGTGTAAACTGTATGCGCGAAAATGTAAGATCCAATACCTGCGCGACGGTTTTTATCAATAAGGTCTTCGCTAAACCGGGAACACCGATCAGGAGACAGTGTCCCCGTGCGAGCAAGCTTATCAGCAGCTGATCAATTATCTGCTCCTGTCCGACTATAACTTTCGCTATTTCTTTTTTTATGTTATTATATGCTTGTGCTACTTCACCGGCAAGTTGTACATCGTCTTTCTTTTTGGTCACATATGCCTCACTTTACAACCTTTTTTCCCAGTATATTTCATCGCGTAAATTATCGATCAACCGTTCGAATTCGTTCTCCATTTTATATTGCATTGCAAAACGTTCGAGGAAATGGTAATCGCGGTCGAAGTCGATTTCACTCTCGGGGGTTCTCTTTATCAATTTAATAATCGAATAACCGTATTCATCGCCGAGATTGATCCTTGCCGGTTCGCTGATCTGGCCTTCTTGCAGTTCAGCGATAACCCGACGGATATCGGTTTCGAGTTGTTCGGTCGGCAACGTGCCGAGTGTACCGCCAAACGGTGCCGTGTCGGTATCCTGTGAGTATTCCCCTGCAAGATCCCCGAAAGATTCTCCTTCCATCACACGGCTCCGGATTTCGTTCAGCTTGTCGATGGTCGGTCGATCGCTTTCTTCACTTCGCTCAATCCGCAGTAAAATATGACGGGGCCGCACCGAATCTCCGCGACGCTCTTCAAGTCTGATAATATGAAGTCCGAATTGTGTCTCAACAATTTCCGAAACCTCTCCCGGTGACATTGCGAAAACCGCTTCTTCAAATTCGCGTACAAACAGCCCTCTTCTTACCCAGCCAAGATCACCACCGCGTTCGGCGGTACCGGTGTCGACTGAAAATTCTCTCGCCAGTGCCTCAAAATCAGCGCCGGCCAGAATGCTGTCCCGTAATTGCTCTGCACGGGCATAGGCATCCGCACGGACATTTTCATCTTCCTCGGGCATGATAAAGATATGAGCGACTTCGACCTGTTCCGGTACCGGGGGTAATTCGGTCCGGTGCTGTTCATAAAATTCACGTACCTCACGTCTGCTTACATTGATCGTTTGGAACGTTTTATTCTGTAATCGCTGCACAAGTAATTCTTTTCGTATATCTTCACGCATTTCACGCCGAAGCCGCGGTACGCTCATTCCCATCTGATCGGCAACCTGATCGATAGACCCGTAGACCTGTTCAAATTGACGCATCTGATTGTCAAGCTCCTGCTGAACCTCAGCATCAGAGACAATAACACTGTCCCGGATCGCTTTTGCCAGCAGCAAACGTTTGTTGATCATACTCTCGAGCATCTGGTCTTTCAATAACGGCAGCTGCTGCTGATCGATCCGCTGCTGCATCGCATACATCTGCGCCTGATTGTTCAATTCCGATTCGAGGATGATCTCATTATCCACAACGGCAATTATGCGATCTGCGACAGTCTGTGCCTGCAGCGAAATTGTAACGAAACCGATTAACCATACAAGCAGAAAAATTCTTAAACACCTCATACAACCACTCCCTCTCTTTATTATAATGCATAAACAGTACATCGATATTATTATTGCATGACCGCATCAACACGCTGATCATCGATGGTTACATCAATAGGAAATTTCCGGCGAAGATCGAGTAAAAACTCCTCATACCTTTCCTGACGCTTTTCTATAACAAGTCTTTCTTTAATTTCGTTCGAGACGTAGTCTATCGGATATGCAGTTCCTGCCCGGATGGATCCGTGATGATGCACGATATAAAAACCTGTCGACGCGGAAACAGGAGACGATACGTTACCGACACCGAGCTGCCGGACTGCACGCCAGATTTCCGGAGGGTACAGATCGCGCTCACGGTAATACCCCCGTTCACCTATCTCGAGAACAGTACTCACACGAACTTCATCGTTCAGAATTTCATCGAGAGCAACACCCCAGTCTGTACCGCGAACAACTGTATTCCGGAACGATGCCGCATCATTTCTTTGTTCGAATAAAACATAATTCAATTCGACAACCGGTTGATCCGCGATGAATTCATCTTTATGCTCTTCATAATACGCCTCGACCTGTTCGTCGGTTACATCGGGATATGTTCTTCCGTACACTTCATCTTCGAGTAATGCATTGATCGCAAGGTGTCGTCGTACATCCTGAAGAGGTTTGAGAACCCTGTCGCCACGATCGAGGCCGCGGCGGCGTGCCTCCTGGTACAATACTTCCGACACCAACCATTGATTAATATACTCACGAACCAGCGCTTCGTTCAGCGTGCCGGAGATATCGAGTTTCTCGGCGATCATTTCAATTGTGAGATACTCATTATTGACCCTGGCTACATAGTTCTCCGACACCTCTTTTCTTTCGCAACCGCTTAAAAATACCATTAGTAACGATATGACCAGCCACCCCGTCGACCGAACACGGTTCATTTCTCCTCCGCAGCAAATGCTTTTTTTAAATTTTCTTTAAACAGCTCCACCCGATAACGTTTCCGAAGGTTTTCCACCCATTCCTCCTCCAGCTTCTTCGCCATCATATCCTGGTACTCACCCGTCACCTGTGCACGTGCCTCCTCGAATGTTTTTACCCGGGCCTGATCACGATCAAGAGTTTTCACAATAGCAAAGTGATTACCCGATTGGAAAGGTTTACTCACTTCGCCGATCCCCTGGGAAAAACCAACTTCCGACATCTCATCCCGGTCGGCCTGAATCATACCGGTAACGCCGCGGTTTCGTCTCATACCCGCTCTGACGGTATGTTGAGCGGCAAGTTCTTCCATGTCCGCTCCGTCGATTATTTTCCGGTATAATTCCTGTGCGAGACTATCCGTCCGAACCACGATTTCACAGATATTCACCCTGTCATCGAAGGTATACCGTTCTTTATGTTCTTCATAAAACTCCCTGAGTCGTTCCTCGGAAAGATCGATATTCTCCCAAACTCTTTTTTGTTCTATATAAAAGATGAGTATACCGTCACGATATTCTTCTATCTGGTTGGCAAATTCCGGGTATGATTTTTCGATATCTTCTGCCTCTCTCTGAATTAGTAGAAGATCTTCAACCCGGCCAATCATTGTACGAAGTTGTGCCGGTATCAATCGCCTGCCGGTAAATTCAGGGATATTTTGTATCTGCTTCGATGCCTCGAGTGCCGTTATGGTATTCCCTGCGATGGACATCAAGGGCAGTTGAACGACAGAAACATCCAGTGAATCGTGCCATGCGCGGGTATCTGCAAACCATTGCGTATCGACGGCTTCAACAAATGTTTCAATATTTTCCTCATTGCGTTCGAATGAAAATTTTCCCTTCAGTTTGGCAACAAATGTATCCTGGTCGTCCTGCATATACCGTTGCTGATATTGACGCCTTAAATTATCTTTCATCTCTTCATAGGTTTCCGGAGGTTGGGTATCCGTTACCTTGATGATATGATATCCGTATTCGGTGCGCACGATATCCGAAATAACTCCCGGCTCCAGCGAAAAGGCTGCGATTTCGAAGTCCTGAGGTAAGGATCGGCGCTGGATCATTCCAAGATCGCCTCCGCGTTCGGCGCTTTGCCGATCTTCGGAAAACTCATAAGCTGCTTCCTGAAAATCCATACCGACCTGTAGTGTATCATAAATCTCACGGATTCTGTTGAGGGCACGTAGCGTATCCTCAGGACTCGTTCCCCGTTGAGCAAATATCATGATATGAGACACGCGTATGCTTCCTGGAACGGGTTTTCGGTCCTGTAATTTGATGACGTGATATCCGAACATGGTTCGGGCCGGTTCGCGTGTGTATTCGCCGACCTCGAGTTCGTAAACAGCATCTTCAAAAGGCTTTACCATCATACCACCGGAGAAATAGTACAGGTCTCCTTTGTTGTTCTGGACACCCGGGTCTTCCGAGTATTGTAATGCCAGTTGTTCAAATGGTTGACCTTCGTCAAGTTTCTGTATTACCTCCTTTGCTCTCCGGTAAGCAAGCATTGTATCGGTCGGTTCCGGATTAGGCGGAAGACGAATAAGTATGTGACTCGCTCTTAATTCCTCGCTGCGTCGCCTGTACATTTCCCGCAAAGCCGGTTCGACCATCTCACGTTCGATAAGGAATGCTGCAGCAAGGGTTTTCCGGTACTCTTCAAGCTCATTCTGAATTTCCGGTTCAGCGTGAAGTCCGGAATCGTATGCATCTTTGATTTTCATTCTGAATTTCACAAGCAGATCGAGAAAATCTTCCAACTCCTCGGTCGTGGCTTCTTCGCCACGTTCCCAACCGCCGTTCAATCGGGCAAATGTCGCCTCATAATACTGTAAAGTCAGAGACTCATTACCTATGGTAGCAACAAGGGTCTCAGCATGGTGACGGGTACAGCCCGTAATGAGTAGTAAAATTAACGCGGGAATAATAATAATGGCTTGTTTCTTCATAGCACGTACATCTCTCCTGAGGTAAATAGTTAATGAATTCTATAATTATTGCTTAAACATTATAAATTAACAATTTAAAGGCAAATTCGCAATTAAATTCGCGCCCGGCGCCTGTAGCGCGGTTTCATCATCTCAAGCTCTTCGCGTACTCCCTCCGGTGCGCGCGTTAATAAACTCACAATAACAACGATTATCGCGGATAATGTGAAGGCGGGTATAAGTTCATAGATCATTTCATTGAGATACGAGGTTTCTTTCCATATAATTGTAATCAGAGTTCCGGAGATTATTCCTGCCAGAACACCCCACTTGGTTGTGCGCGCCCAGAACAAGCTCAATAGTAACGAAGGTCCAAACGACGCACCGAGTCCGCTCCACGCATATAATACAAGCCAGAATACCTGGTCGGTTGCAATTTCGAGAACGCCGAGTGCGAGAGGATCTACCATGAATGCATCGATCGCCGATGCATCCCTGAGAACTTCCGTCAATCCTCCGTAATTGAGTACCGCAATCACCGGAATTACCAGCAGGGCAACAATCATAAACATCGCCTGCACGACATCGGTAAGCGAAACGGCGAGAAATCCGCCTACCATCGTGTACAGTATAACTATCAATGCCGTTATAATAACACCCGTTTGATTCGAAAAGCCGAATGAAGCAGCGAACGCTTTTCCGCCCGCATCGAACTGCGCCGCAACGTACAAAATCATAAAAATGACAATCACTATACCCGAAGCAAGGCGGAGCAGATTGGAGGAGTCCCGGAACCTTGCCGCGAAGTAATCCGGTACGGTCACATTATCGAGCCGTTCGGTATACCGGCGTAACCGTTTCGCTCCGTAAAGGAACATAAACAATTCAACGAGGGTGTAACCGACTATCGCCCAGACGGCCGAAAGACCCTGTAAATATGTCATACCCGTCACACCGAGAACAAGCCATGCACTTCGACCGGAGACCACGGCACTCAGCGCGACCACAAAGCTTTTCATCTTTCGCCCACCGATAAAGAACTCCCCGATACCGCCCGATGAAAAACGGGCGGAGTACAGACCTATAATAATCATAAGTACGATATAAAACAGGAATGCAAACACCGTCCAGGGATCGGCCGTCACTTCAAAGGTTTGGTATTCTTCCATTGAAAAAAATGTGCTGATTGTTTTACCGGGTTCGATAAATTAAATGATATTTCATCGAAAAATCAAATACAAACGGCGGGATATAAAAACGAATAATGCAGCACCGCATACCGTGCCGATCCGGCTCCTTCAAAAGCACCTTATATATCCACCCATGTTTTCTTATCATAATTTATCGGGAGTGACTTCTTTTTAGAGATTCTGGATGGTCCGTATATACTCACAACTATTCCGGCGTACACTGTTAGGACAATGGCCTGATAGAGAAGCGTTTTATCCATCGGAACACCCCACGACAACGACATGAGATTCCAACCGAAATTATAGAACAGATGTAAAAGCGTAATGAGCACCATATTTCCTTTTGTATTATTACATACCCACGTCATTATGACGGATATGGCAATGCAATTATATGCAAATAACCAAAAGGACATAACCTCCCACCCCAAACCGGTAAACCAGAGAGGCAGGTGCCAGAAACCCCACACCGCTCCAATCACTAACGATGCCCACAATGCATTCATTCTCGTTTGCAGCCAGGGAAGTGCAAATCCGCGCCAGCCCAGCTCTTCCCCCATCGCACCGGTTATCAATGCGAGAATGAACATCGCCGCCAGCATAGGAATCGTTACGGGATCCATTGGTTCTGCGGGAGGTGTTCCGTCAATCAAATGATAGAGGATGGCCGCTACCCCTGCCACGAACAAAGGAGAAATTGCAACCAGATACCAGAAAGGGGATTCCTTCCACATTGTCCAACGGCGAAACAGGTCGCGAACCCCGCCGGAATGCTTCAGAATGAATGCGATTACAATAAAAGCAGCAATATTTGGTGTCCACGATCCGAGTATGAGAAACGGTTCAACCGGTATTTCAACATCGATGATACCGTAATTATTTAGAATTGCGACTGTAGCGAATAGAGCGACAAAAAGTAAGCTGAGAACGAAGAATAGTACAAGCGGCTTGTTCGATTGATAAGCTTTTGTTGCCATAATTAATCCTTTTGCAGCTATGTTTCCGGTGATATTTGATTATCGGAGCACGTAACCTCTTCGTTTAGGATTGTACAGAATATCAAAATCGGTATGGTAGGATGAGCGAAAAGGGCGGTTTCGACTTGCAAAAACCTATATTCATGGAATAGGTCTGCTTAATCGGATGAAACCCTTGGTCTCGGAGCAGGTATTCCATACAACATCCCTTCGGCACTAATGTCCTCATCAATATCCGGCCATCGAACACCATGTCCGTCACCGATTATCTCAAAATTCGCGCGCTGTTCAGGGGTTGCCTCCGATAATCTCCACGACCAGACAATTGGAACACTAATAACTCTCCCATCAACAAGATAAGCTATAATCTCATCCTCTGTTATCTTTATATCTTTTATTCTTACCTCATTTGGATTCGCCGCAGTGTTCATACCATGCCTCCCTGATTATTATTATATTTTCCTCAATAATCCTTTTTATTTTCCTTAACTCATTCGAGGTAAAACCGTAGTTCTTACTTAAAACAATTGGTTCCAACCAATACTTACAAATCCTCTTTTCTCTCTGAACATGAATATGCATCAGTTCATTACAATCAAAACTATAAAAGAAAAAGCGATATGGACCATCTATTTTTTTTACAGTTGGCATTTTGTATTGTACGGTTTATTATTAAATTTTTCAACTATGGGCTCGCTCCAGAAGGTTTTAGTCTGCACTGGTAGTGTAGATAGCTCTGAAACCGCGTCTCTTTAACGCCAGCGCGAAACCCATCACAGGATGAATATCGCCGGCGCTGCCGAGTCCTGCGGCAATTGCCGTCACGGAATTAGAGTCATCCCCTCATATAATCGAGCCGCTGATTTTTGTTTTCATAGTATCACCCTAATTTTTAAATACGTCCAGTATGGTAGTATAATATGACTCAAGAGTAGGATACTCGGACCGGTTAGCTGCATACTCACGAAATATTTTCAGCAAAGGATCCAAAGAACTTACACCTCTTGATGTTTCGTATTCATATTCACGTATTCCGGCATCTTCGCTTTCAAGGTAGGCAAGATGGACGGTAATCGCTCTGATGATGAATTCGTTAATACATTCTTCCCACTCCCCGCAAATCTCTCTTCGTGCAACATCTGGAATTTCATCAAACCTGCAAGAGTAATCTTTAATATATTCCCAATATTTTTCGGTTAAGGGATTCACGAACGGATGACTGAACTCATGCCGGATCATATACTTTAAGTAGCGTTCATCGCCAAACACGGGGATGTTATTTTCAATTCTCTGTGGTCCCATTGTATTGTATATCTCCCGCTTATTGTCGGAAAGTAATAATGAATTTCCGAATCCCACATGACCATAAAGCGAGACCAGGTTTATTGTGTAAGATTGCTGTTGTACTCCGTAAAATGTTTCCAGTTCGGTAATATAATCCGTTCCTCCGATAGTTCTGATTGTATTTTCTATAATCTTCTCATAATAATTTTTGTGAGCGATATAAAAATTATTAAACGAGGATACGTTAGCGAAATCTTTAAGAAGGGTTATAAAAACAATTAAAGAGTCCAACCCACCGGTACGGCTCAGTACAAATTCGTCGGGGAGAATATCTGTTCTCAATTGTAAAGAATTATCCGTGTACAGCATGACATTTGACGGTGCACTAAAATTAAGCATCCTTGGCTGTAAACTTAGTCTGTCAAACATTTTTATAATCGGGTGATCTTTATATGGTTTGAAGTATTCCAGTACATCATTTTTGTACTGTGATGTATCTTGAACCATTAAGAAATCAAAAACGGTTGGATATGAACTTATCAATTGAACTATTGAAATGAGCTCGACTTGCGGAATTACGGCTATACGAATTTGGTTATGTACACGCGATATCTCATCAGGAAGATTGTAGGGTTCATCGGCATACAGGGTAGTTGCGCTTAAAATAATAAGCGCTAACGTAATTATGTATATTTTTCTCATTTTGTAAATACCTTGTTAATTAACTGACATGTTAGCATAGTTGAATTTTGCTCTCAGTGCAATATACTCCGTAACCAGATAGGGCCGGTCTGCACTTCTGCTGCAAGGATGTTCTCCAGAGCAGAAAAGCTTCCCATTCCTGCCCAGCAGATGAGTTCTATATTATAGCCATGATTTTTGCGGAGTACTCCTGTGGTCTGTACATACACATCTCACTGTGGTTCAGGCCTGCAAAGCTTTCTATCTTTGCCCCAGGGATTGTTTGGATAATGTGTGAAATGCCATCTTTCAGCAAAGCAGCTTCCTTCGAGCCGTGCCAGTAGAATATGTCGGCACCACTTTTTACAACAGAGTCAGGCAAAGTGTAGTTAAACCCCTCTTTATGTGCTCTCTTAACGGTATGTGTAGATATACGCGCCCATGCCTGAAAAAGCTCGTCAGCAAGGGGACCTTTGACAGCGTAGCGATGGATATTGATACCTTTGCGGGATAACCAGGCTATAAGCTGAATCGATAGTAGATGGAATCGTGCATAATACTTACTGACAGGTCGGGCGGGACTCCCGTCGATTATAGCCTTTCTTACGGAGACTTTGCCCAAAGCCAAAATTTCCATGGTGACCTGGCCTCCCAGTGATAGGCCACATACACCGTCCACCTTGCCCTCATAATTGGCGATGAGAAAGTCGCTTATTTCCTCAGCGCATTGACGTAGAGATGTGAAATCGTCTTTTGACGCTTCGTCGTGACCAGGTAGCACAGGTACGATTACCCTGTAAGTGCTCTTCAGTGTTGTAATATGTGGCAGCCAATTAGTCCAATTTCCACCCAGACCGTGAATCAGCACTAAAGATTTATTTGCTTTGTTGCCAAATTCCATAATCCGCATAGTTAAATCACTTTTCGGTATTAGCATTTAATTCGGTAATTATATTTAACAAAACCTGGTTAAATCCATCGGGCTTGTCAAGATTTGCAATATGCCCTGCGCCTTCGAATGAAACAATTCTGGCCTTTTTATTTTGGGAGACAGCTTCTATGGTGGTTTTTAAAATTCGATTTATGTCTCTGTCAAGTTCACATTGAATCAGAGTATAAGGAACTGGTAAAGTCTCAATTTCACTTAAATAGTTATAGTTTGCCAAATGATATCTTAAATGTGGTATAGCACCTGAAGCTTTCAGGAACATCTGATAAATAGCTTCTCTTGATTCCTCATTTATTCCGGTTTGCTTGGCTATAAACTTCAGATACTTTTGCTTGATAATTTTAATCATCAAAGTATCGAAAGTTTTTACCAAAGGTGCTGAGAATTTGGGTAAATTCATTTGTCCTGTTGTACCAAAAGTTGTGATGCTCAAAAACCTATTCTTAAGTCTTGCGACAACCATGTATCCGACTACACCACCTGCTGAATTTCCTACATAGTGAATATTATGTAGGTTTAGATTGTCGATAAGTTCTATTATATCATTAGCATTATCTTCTATTGAATACAGTTTCGTTATGTTCGGTGATGGTGTTGGTGATAAGCCATGCCCCCTCAGTGACAAGGAAACTACTTTGTACCTATCAGAAAAAAATTTATGCTGCATTTCAAATTGACTTGCATTCGCTCCGGCACCATGCACAAAAAGTATTGTTTCCTTGTTTGACCTTCCAGTAATAAAATGTTCTAATCTCATCTGCTACTATCCTTTTTATTAATTCTCTCCCAGTTTGACGTCATTCTGAATCCGGTCTCTTCATCTTGCTCAAGTTCAGCGCTCCATCGGTATGTGGTTGGCCACTGCGTAAACATCGGTTCCACCCTGTAGATTAACCGAACGGAGAGTTTGCTTTCGTTGGGGATCCATCCGCCCGACGGAATCATATCGAGCATCAACAGACTACCCGAGCGTACCACCCTGTACTCTCCACGGATAAATCCGGTGCTTGGATCTCCCGATATCTCAAATCGTCCTTCTGCCGCATCTCCTGTGAAAGATTCAAGGTTTGGGAAAGAGGGAGAAAAAGCCAGCGAAACGGTATGTTGATTGTGGGTTCGGGAGATTCTTTGTATTTCCGGCATGTTTCGGTTCAGCGTCATCTCTATGATGTGATCATCATGCCGGACAGTGAGTTCATCATTCAGAGGAATTGAAGGGAGCACTCCGTCAAATGCAGGATTCAATGTTGCAATAAGCGGATCCGGACAATACCTGACAAAGGACATTCGGGTAAAATCGATGGGCATGGGCAGTTTGTCAGTAACGTGGTTTCTCCCGTTGATCCTCACGCTAATATCGGTGTTGTTTCTTCTCACAAAGTAAAAGTCGTGAAGCAGAATCATCGGCATTGCCGACGGATTTTCAGCCGCCATCCCCATCGGCGCCAGAAGTCCGAACGGTTTCCGGGTTCGGGTGCTGTGTTCTGCAATTCTCAGCTCAATCAACCTCCCTTCGATATCCTCAAAACTCACATCCGCTTGTGCGCCCCGCTCATTCACTTCAAAAAATGCTCCCGTCATTTCCCGCTCTATCATGTTTTCCAATCCCTGACCGGCGATATCGTATCCACCGGGGTCAGGTGATAGGGATGGCTGATGATACACATCCACCTTGCCGTCGGTCCGCCAGGCGATAACCAGCATGCCGGCGCCGATTATCTCATCATCAAACAACTGCGGTTCGAACCCGATATAAAGACTGTCGGGATCGTTTTCAAAGTTGATTAGCAGCAGCCGCTCCATCGGGGTGATGTTTATTTCAAACGGATTGATAATCTGCACATGCTCACCCGTGCTGACTTCACCATACCTCTCTTCATATGGCGCCGGTGTGATCTCCTCCTTCATCATTGATACCGGGGGAGTATGCCGTACAAATCCTAAAACGATAAATATCAGAATAATCACATTCGGGATACTCCCAAAGCGCGCATCCTGCCAGAATGCAAATACAAGGATTTGGGAGAGAATTACACCGATGATTGCGGGAATCCACCAGGAACTCACATTCAGCAGCAATAGCACACCGGAGAGGATCAGCATGAGGGCTGCGATCAGCCATAGCAAGCCCCAACCGCGGCTGATGGGCAATGTCATTTCGCTTATATTTGCCAGCCCGAATGCTTTTACGAATCCCATCAAATGGATGAGTCCGTGTAGTATAATGATAATGATTAAAACTGTTTTCATTTGTTTTTAATGCTCCGTATTAAATTATTTCACAATCCTGTTCATCCACTTATCAAAACCGCCAGCCGATGAGTACCTGGGGCACAAATACCACAATATCAAAGGGTGACTCACGGGATGATTTTTCCTCCAGACGCGGCCAGTCGTGCTGTGCCCAGATGGGATGGCCCAGGCCCGGCATCACGTTTAGTGAGAGATGTGAGGTCAGGTCGAACCGGTATCCGAGCCGGTATTCTATCCACAGCTCGAACCCTTTGTAGGTTCGCCCGTCCACGAACGATTCGAAATGGTTGTATGCCGGCCACAGTTCCACTTCAACGGAAAGGTTGCGCCAGAGATAATAGCGGTAAGAGGGTATAATGGACCAGGCGTTGCTCTGACCGGCCGGGTCCACATCTTCGTTTCTCCAGTTCTGGAAGCCGATGCCGAGTCCCAGTTCGCTGCGTCCGGATATCCGGTATCCGGCCTTGGCCATGTAAATCCGGGCTATCGGGGCGGTCAGACTGGTTTCTACAGACCACTTGCGATCAATCTGCGCCGGGGTGACGGCTTCAGAAGTATCCTGCATCGCCGTCACGGTATGCAGGTTTCCGACATCACCAGACAGCATACCGATCGCCAAAAACAGCAATATCATATCTCCGATCCTTTCAAAACGAATACTGCAGCACAGCATACCACGCCGAACCGGCACCTTCGAAAATCGTCCCTTTTCCACCGACAAATATCTGGGCGACTGCCTCGAAATCCAGATCGGTCATGATAGAATATTTTATATTCGGCATAAAAAACAGGGCGTCAATATCGGGGAGACCCATTACGGCAAGCCCCCCCGAGATTATTGGTGAGAACGGATGATCCGCACTTATGGTTAGGGCAAACTCGGAAAACATAATGTTATCGGGTCGAAGAGGTTCTGTTATAAGAAATGCATCTTCCGTAATTCTGCCGTGACCGCCGTTGTACAATACCTCAAACACACCGAACGTCCCGCCCGCAAACATATAGTCGAGTCCGGCTGCTGCGACAACGTTTCCCCGCTGTCTGCCGGGAATCTCTTCGAGATCGTAAAACCATGTCGCTTCTCCTTTAAAACCTGCCTGACCGAGATTACCCGCCCAGCCGCCGCCGAGCGCCAACCGGTTCCGGTAATATCCTGCGATTGCCTGAAAATCATATTCCCAGCGATTCAATCCAAGTTTTGCCGCCGCAACCATATCCCTGCTATTTTTAGCCGGACTGACGGCAATTTCCGCACTCGACATGAATCCGAAATAATGCTGAATCCTGACGGCATCCGATCCCGGTCGCTCTACATAATCGAAATCGAAAAACGAGTATACATTGAAAAGATCGTTCGGATTGGACACGAGGTTGATTCCCCAGTTCACGCGCTGGCGTCCGAGTCTCACCCTCCAATTCGATGTTCTCCACCCGACGTAGAAGCGATCAACCATCGTGTGACCAAGCCATGCACCGTCCGACAACCAGACCCATGACATATCTGCCAAACCGTCGTCGTGTCCGAAGATATCTTTTACCTGAGGGAGATCTTTGAAATTCTCATTATAAAATAACCTGTTCCGACCCTCGATAATGATATCCGTACTTGGCGAAACATCCCACCTGAAGTTCAGACGGTTGTGAATGAGATTGCCGAAGGATGGATCCGAGAAATTGCGATCGAGTTGCACCGATGGCATTGCTTTAATATAACCGCGTAGGCGGATTGGCGAATTATCCCATCCATGTGCCTGCTCGATAAAAAAGAATACACACAAGATAAAGACTATTGCTCTCAAGATAATTTTTGTTTTCATATATCTTGTTCCCTGAATGAATTACCGATCTTACGCAAAACGAATTTGATATAAAAATTGAGTCTGTGATTTTTACTCATAGCCGCTTGATTCATAACCGTACCCCTACTATCAACTGAGGTTCAAAAATAAAATTACCTAATTCCTTAAAATCCGGCCACTTGTTTTGACGCGCTACGCCAAATCCCAAACTCGGTTGTGCCAGGACAAAAAAGTTTTGACCGCCGATCATTAGATCAAACGAATATCCTATTCGAACACTCGTCCATAATTCAAATCCTTTATATGTCCTCCCATCTATTGAAGAACGAAAAGGATTATAAGCCGGCCATAGCTCTATCTCGGTATGAAGTCCTCGCCATAAAAAATGACGATACCCAAGAAGTAAAGTATAAGCATGAGACCTTCCCTGGTCGTTCTTCCAATTCTGATATGCAACACCAAAAAGAATTTCGCCTGATTGACCTACGGAGTGTGAAACCTGCACCATATAAATTTGTGCCCCAAGCGGATAAGTAATGCTTGTACCTACAGCCCAGAGTTTCTTGCTCTGGCTTGTTACAATTGGATTCTCATCAGCATACGAGTTTGCTAATGTAAATCCGAGATAGAATAAAAATATACAGATCCTATAATAATGCAACATAATTAGTCCAATGATTTTGGTTTCAAATAAAGAGCCTACTCCGTGGCATTACCTGTCTTTTCGTAGTAGCCTCAATAATCATTCTTCAATAAAAAATATTCAATACCCGATCACTCCTGTCTCACCGCCTCCGCCGGAACAAGCTTTATCGCTTTAATTGCCGGATAGATCGATGCCAGTACTGCAAAGAACACGACCAGCACCGCCACCTGAAAATAAAACGCTAAGGCAAGTTCGGGATAGACAAAATGCGGAAATCCGACTTCACGGAGATTCTCGCCGCCGATGGCCGACAGATCCACACCCCGCTGTTGCAGAAAGCTCACCAAACCGAAGGATAAGACGAGACCGATCACCCCGCCCGTCAGCGATAAGAGTACCGTTTCGATAATAACCATACCGAAGACTTTGATCTTCTTCATACCGATGGAGAGAAGCATCCCCAGCTCCCGCGTTCTTTCGAAGATCGACATAAGAATTGAATTCAGTATGCCGAATGCGACGCCGAACAATATAATTGCAATAATCCAGATGACACTTTGTTCGCCTACTTCAAGCTGAAAACGAAGATCAGGGGCAAGCTGATCCCAACTGCGAACCGTGAGTCCCGCATAGGTGTGTTCCAGTTCATCGGCAATTCTTTTGAATGCATCGTTATCATGTAAGAGCACCGCTATCTCAGTTACCGCGTTCTCATCACCGATCAGTTCGTTTATGTCTTTTGCGTGAACGAATACCATACGTTCTTCATATCTTTTTCCGATCGCATATATTCCTTCTATGCGAAACGATGAGCTTATCATCTCACCGTGTATGTCCATAAACGTCAGGACGATCCTCGAGCCGATGCCGCTCCGTAGCTTCCCGGCTAATTCCCTGCCGATAACAACCGATGGGAGTCTGCCCTCATCCGTGAAGTACGTACCTTCCTCAATCTGCCGGTCGAATCCGGTGGTTTGTATTTCCCGGTCGGGATG
>SL_3KL_010_SEDDRAFT_10001410_pt1 | contig 21793 bp, 17 predicted proteins | sample SodLakKL_010_SED_2_FD_10381 | JGI IMG/M metagenome (IMG submission 10381) | reverse complement strand
ATCTGCAGTTTACATCCGATCAACTCAAAAGTCTCTACACAGACAATTTGTATTCCTCGCTGGATTTTTAAAGATTCAGGCTGCTTGATGATGGACGTTACTTCGCCCCGGTGGTAAAATGAAATCAGAACAGACTCTCATTTCAAAACGAGGAAGAGGGGATTTATATGATTGAGGTCAAAGATCTTACCATGACCTATAAAAACGGGAAAGGAATATTTGATCTTTCTTTTTCTGTAAAGAAAGGGGAAGTATTCGGTTACCTGGGCCCTAACGGTTCGGGGAAAACCACCACCATCCGCCAGCTGCTGGGGTTTACCAATGCCGACAAAGGCCGCTGTACCATAAACGGACTTGACTGCCGTACCCAAACAAAGGAAATCCAAAAAATTTTAGGCTATCTGCCGGGAGAAATTGCTTTTTTCAGCGATATGACCGGAATGCAGTTTTTGAATTTTATGAATGCTATGCGGTGGTGTAAAGACAAAACCCGTACCAACAGTCTTATCGAACGATTTGAACTGGAAACCGGCGGCAGAATTCGAAAAATGTCTAAGGGTATGAAGCAGAAGCTTGGCCTGATAACGGCTTTTATGCATGACCCTGAAGTTTATATACTGGATGAACCCACTGCCGGCCTGGACCCTTTGATGCAGCGTTATTTTGTAGACCTTGCCCTGGAGGAAAAAGCCCGGGGGAAAACCATCTTGATGTCCTCCCACAGCTTTGGAGAAATCGACCGTACCTGTGACCGTGCTGGAATTATTCGGGAGGGGCGCCTGGTGGATGTGGAAGATATCCATTCCCTGAAAGCATCTCAGCGCAAAGCTTTTTTGGTTACCGTCGCTTCTGAAGAAGACGTTAAGCTTCTTCAGTCCAGCGGCTTAGAACTGGGGGGCATAAACGGCAGCCATGTTGAAATCTTTGTAAGCTCCAATTATGACCGCTTCCTGAAGGCTCTGGCCAAATGCAAAGTGCTGGAAATGGATATCCCATCCCAAAGCCTGGAACAGGTCTTTATGAAGTACTATGGACAGGGAGGTCAATAACATGAATTTCACTTTATTTAAGGCGACAACAAAAGCAAACTGGATTATTCTAGCTATTTTCTTTGTAATCATGGTTTTATACCTGGCTATTATCACATCCATGTTTGATCCAGTGAGCCTGGATAATCTAAACGCCATGTTGGAAACTCTGCCTAAGGAACTGGTTGCCGCCATGGGTTTTGAAGATTTAGGCACAACCCTGACCTCTTTTCTTGCAGGCTACTATTACGGATTCCTTATCATTATGTTCCCCATGATTTACTGCATTATCGTAGGAAACCGGTTGGTGGCAAAACATGTGGACAGCGGCTCCATGGCATTCCTGCTGTCAACGCCCAACACCCGCTTGACCATCGTAACAACCCAGGCCCTTTATTTAATAGCCAGCGTTACTGCCCTGCTGGGGTTGATTACTTTGTCAGGAATTGCTTTAAGTGAGTCGATGTTTCCCGGAGAGCTGGATATCGGCAGTTTTCTTCTGCTGAATCTCTACGCCCTTCTGACCTTTTACGCCATCAGCGGAATTTGCTTTTTCTTTTCTTGTCTATTTAATGATACCAAATACTCTGTAGCTTTTGGAGCAGGAGTGCCCATTGCCTTTTTCGTCCTGAACCTGCTGGCCAATGTAGGTGACAAATATGACTGGTTGGGTTATTTATCCCTGTTCACCCTGATGAATCCTGATAAAATACTGGCCGGCGACCCATTTATTACTATAGCCGCCACGATCCTTATAATTACCGCAGTGCTGACATACGGTGGTGGGATTCTAATCTTTAATCGTAAAAATTTGCCCATTTAAATATACCTTAAAAGGAGTTCTCTCCTTTTTGAAGAATAATTTTAATCTATCAGTATTAAGGCAGGGATTAAATAATGGATACAATAAAGCCCAAAGAATCGGATATTTTTTTGGGAGAGTTCAAAAACAAACTTTTGGAAAATGAATATTTTTCTAATGAAATAAGAGAAGCCATGGTATATATTAAACCAATGGTATTAGTTCTAGGATTGCTATACCTGCTTTTCATAATTCCTGACTACTTTTTAATTAGCAACCCCAACACTTTCATCATAATCTTATTAAATAGAATCCTATTTTTTTTCCTGGTTGTGCTTCTATACTTCAGGTTAAATTATCTAAATAGACTGGAATTATTAGCATACTGGGTTACTGCCTATAAGTTAATTCTTGCAGTTACTTTTTTGTTTATTTTTTATCAATATGAAAATCCTACTTTTCTCATACAATCTTTTGGCGTTATGGCAATCATAACAGCAATTTACATGGTCCCAAATCGCTGGATTTTTAAAGTGGTTTTATCTTTTTTAATTAGCGGGGCATTCTTTTTTCTTTCATTTGCTTACCTGGATAACGTAAGGGTCAATGAGTTCAGTGCATCATTGGTTTATATTCTTCTTGTAATAGCACTTAACAGCATTTCTTCTTATAGATTCAACTATTATAAGCGAATGAAATACTTGTACAGTAAAGAACTCCTTCAGCAGTCAATAACTGATCCTCTCTCCGGCATATTCAACAGGCAAAAATTCAACATGGAATTATCCCACTGGATTGATATTTCCAAAAAAAACAAAAGCCCATTATCATTGGTTTTATTTGATATTGATAATTTTAAACTGGTAAACGATCAATATGGACATCTCATGGGGGACAAAATTATAGTTAAATTTTCTGATATTGTAATCCAAAATATTAGAAAAAATGATATATTCGCCCGGTGGGGGGGGGATGAATTTGTGATCCTGCTGCCTAATACAACAACAAAAGACGCCGTTGAATTAATGACAAGAATTCAAAAAGCCATCAATGAACGTAACTTAATTTCAGGCCTGATAAGCTGCAGCATGGGTATCGAGACCCTGAAGCCCGAGGATAGCATAGATTCCTTTCTTCAGCGTGCGGATGAAAAATTATATGAAGCAAAAGCTAATGGGAAAAATATCATAGTTGCTTGACAAACTTCCATCACCTGAGAGGTAGGGGCTTCAATTTTAGAATCCTCTGACCCCCGACTAAATTCATCCCCGGGCAGCTTAATTAAGCTTACTTTATTAAGGATTAAATTTATTGGTGTCATCTGTCCTTAACGTTTTTAACGCCGGGCCTTCAATAATGTCACCCTCGTAGGTAAATCTTGAGCCATGACATGGACAGTCCCATGACAGTTCCGCTGCATTCCAGGCAAGGTCACATCCCATGTGAGTACAGGTAATATTTACAGCATGTATCTTGTTCTTTTTATCCTTATATATTCCTACTTTCTCGTCATCATGTACAATAATTTTTGCTTCCCCGGGTTTTATATTTACATCCTTAGAAACAGGCTTAAGTTTATCCCCGATTAAGTGCTTAGCTACATCAAAATTCGTAGTTACAAAATTCTTTATCATTGGGTCTCCTTCAAACCTTGAAGGGTCATAAACAGGTGCCCAGGGACTTTCCCCTCTTACAATTAAGTCTCTTAGAATCATTGCAGAAGCTGTGCCATTGGTCATTCCCCATTTTCTAAACCCTGTAGCAGTATATACGTCAGGACTTTTTGAGGTAATATTTCCAACATAAGGTACATCATCTAACGTGGTGTAATCCTGCGTAGACCATCTGAAAGGTATACCTGTGACTTCATATGTTTCTTTTGCAAACTCTATTAGATTTTTATAGTGAATATTTGTGTTAGGGCCCTGTCCGGTTTTATGATGTTCCCCCCCGATCAACACAAGCTCCTCATTTTCATAAGGGGTGGAACGAAGAGATCTGCCGGGGTCTTCCGCGGTAATATACATGCCTCCTGGGAATTTTTCTTTTATAGTTACCCCCAGAACATAAGATCTTTCCGGGTACATCCTGGCAAAATAATAACCATTGCTACCATAGGCTGGAAAATGAGAAGCAATAATCACTTTTTCTGCAGTTACCTTAAACCCGTCTTCAGAAATTACAGTACAGGGTTGACCTTCATGAAAATCTACTGCCCTGGTCTGTTCAAAAATATGGCTGCCATCTCCCGGAATTTCCCCGGCAAGGGCTAATATATATTTTCGAGGGTGGAACTGAGCCTGATTATCGAAACGCTCAGCTGCTTTTATTTTAATGGGAAGGGGCAGTTCTTCTGTGTAATGAGCTTGAATCCCAAGACTGGTGGCTGCTTCTACCTCGCTTTGTATCTGCTGTATGGATTTTTCTGATTGAGTATAAACATAAGCAGACTGTCTGGAAAAGTCACAGTCAATCTTTTTTTCATGAATCAGCTGCTCAATAAATTGAATGGCGTATTCATTGGCATCGGCATACTGCTGTGCTTTTTCTCTTCCCAGGTGATTAATAAGATTGCTGTATATCAGGCTGTGCTGGGAGGTTATTTTAGCTGTGGTATGCCCTGTCGTCCCCTGGACAATACGGTCCGCCTCAATGACGGCTACCTTCAAATTTTCCTGTTTCAAAAGGTATGCAGTTGTAATACCTACAATTCCACCCCCAACTATTACGGCATCTACTTTGATATTTTTATCCAAAGCAGAATAGTCTGTGCTTTTTGTAGATGCCATCCAGTAGGGCTGTGGTGGTTTATCAAAACCATAATCTTCAAATCCTGTTGTTGTGTCCATAGAATCTCCTTATTATATATTTTTGTTTATATAATTTGCTTTTTTAAAACATTTATTCTACCTATTTATAAAAATACCAGCTGACAAACACCATCAGCTGGCTGAGGAAATGAAAAACCGGGAAAAGAAAAGGGACAGATTACTGTCCCCTTGTCCTGTTTCGTTTTCAAGTTTACTTTGTAATTTCAATAACTGCGCTGCCTGCCTCAACGGTAGGAATTATCAGGGCTTTTTCCCCAAAAAGTTTATCCGCCAGGTATTGAGGGGCCGAGCGATATAGTATTCGTGCCTGAATCCTGTAATCACCTTCCTCTGCCTTTACATCATAAACCTGCGTAAAGGTCTCCTTTGGAGGAATCCGCTGTTCAAACAGCACTTCCTCAGCAGCCCAAACTTCATCCGTCTTTATCCCTTGCCCGTCTCCAAAAACCGTATGGAAGAAAACAGCATTCGGGTCAATATGGTTTCCATCCAGCTCATGTCCAGATCGGTAAATGATACTGCCCGCTTCGTCCTCCACGGTAACCTCTAACCACATCTTACGAATATTGGTCAATCCGGTAGGCAGCATATGGCCAGCACCCACATTCGTTACATCAACTTTGATTTGTAAGTCGTTACCGCTGCGATCCGCCTGCACATCCAGTTCCACTGCAGCCCGCAGCCTCTCCTCAGCCTTAAGGGCATGAATTTCGCTTTCTATCGTTCTGAACATCATTACTCCACCCCCTACAAAAAAGTGGGTGGCAACATGATCCCGTTCCTTTCCGGTGGTAGCAGACTTTCCAGGATTTTTACCCACACCAGGACCAGGGGTCATGTGACAGTCCTGACATGTAATACCTTCGGCCGCATAGGGGCTGGCCTCCCACTCCGTGTAAGTAGTTTCTAGGGGCAGGTCATTTATAGGATGGTTCACATTATGACATGCACCACAAAGCTCTGAGCTCTTATGTACCTCTGAAAACATAACTTCATGGACGGGAGAACTGCCGTCTCCCCTGGGCCCTCGCTTTACATTCCCGGGGTCTTTTTTAGTCATGGCATTCTTAGTCTCCACAACAGCTGACACCGTATGGCAGTAATCACAGGAAACGCCCCGAATTGAAGTCTCATCCAGCTTGCTTCCATCATAGGGAGGAACCTGGCCTACCGCCACGCCAATAGGAGTGTGGCAGCCGGCACAAAAGGTATCGGTCAGCCCATCCGTGTCTTCATGCGCCATAACATACTCCACTTGAAAAAGGTCATTGGTCCAGGCATAAGCATGCAGTGAACCGGCCCAGGCATTATAGATATCAACGTGACAGGTGGCACAGGTCTCCGGGTTCTCAAAATCTCCCGCTGCAAAAATACCGACCTTATCTCCGTCTGCTTCATCTGGAGCAGGATCCGGCGTTTCTCGACAACCGTAAAAAAGTAATCCTGCAGAAAATAATACCATAAAAACTAGTAATATTTTTACTACGCTTTGGCTTAGCCAACCGGTGGTTCTTTCTTTATCATTGCCTTTACTTTCCACATCACTCACTCCTTTCATTTTTTATTTTAATATAATAAGCACAAGAGATTTGGTCTTCAATTAACCTTTATGTTAACTTAGAGAAGAATCACTTGTGCATTACCAATACATCCGGCTGTTAAGATAACAGGAAAGGGTTAACCTAAAAGCTTTTTGTATTAGATTTTTTGTTATTTGTAAATATTCATTATTTTATAATAATATTTTAACATCTTTGCTGTGGTTTGCATAGTATTTTTTCCCAATAGTTAAATAAATTATTTCAAGTTTAAGCCGTATTATTCTGGTTATGGTAAGATTTCAAATTGATTCAAAAGCAGGGACTTACTATTGAGATTTACAGTTATTTTTTAAGTCATGGAATTTGAACCGTAGGATGGTGTCTTCTACTCAGAATAGATAGAAGCAGTGTTTATAATAATCAGGAATGCACAAACTAACGGTATAAATGGATTTAAGATGTGGGGGAAATATATGGGTATAGCATTAACTACTTGGGAAAAACTTTTAAAATCACTGGATAAAGGTGAAACCAATGAGATAAAAGAATTCTTACATTTTCTTTCTCCAGTGGAACTGGCAGAAATTATGGAAGAGTTATCTATACCTAAGCTTCACAGGCTGCTGCCTTTCTTAACGGAAAAAAAAATAGCCGGGGCTTTTGAGTTTATGAACCCGGATACTCAGGGTTTAATGGCTTTTCATCTTGATAATCACAAGTTAGCAGAAAGCTGATAAAACCGTAGGAGAAACCCTTGAAAGGCTATAAAGTCAGAGGTCATCAAACCCCCCGCCGTATCCGGAGAATGAGTCATCAAATTTTGGAGATTTCTTGAGGTTTCCCGGAAACGTAGGAACCCAGTCTTCCACCATCGTTATCCGGGGTGTAGTATTGGGACAAATTGATACCCGAAACATCTGGACCTTTTTGGGGAAAGAAACATTGATTGGGTTTATTATAGGGGTTTTGGCCGGTGCGGCTGCAGCCCTGGTAGCTTTTCTGTGGCAGCGGGAGCCCCTGGTCAGCCTGGTGGTTTTTCTCAGCATGACCCTTACCTGCACCCTGGCTTCTACCATCGGTTACCTGATTCCCATGCTGAGCCACAGGTTCGGCTATGACCCTGCAGCCTCTTCCAACCCGCTGATCACTACTATTAAGGATATATCCGGCCTGTTAATTTATTTCAGCCTGGCAAGTTTTCTTCTGCGGCAGTTTTTGTAAATGAAAAAAATAACCCCTTCCGGGTTTTTCTGAGCTTATCCTTAATATACTTCTCTGTATTCTTTTTATCAAGTGGGGTGAGTCAAGGAACTGTTCTTTGACTCAAACAGCTAAATGACTTCATTTGATCAAACTTCTCCCAAATCTCACTTTTTATACTCTTTTTAATACCAAATTATTCTTTTATTTAATTTCTCCCTTCAATGCTTTTTCCAGCAGCTCCTTACACCGTTGTGCCTTTTCCAAATGATCCCGGGTTAAAAATCGCAGGAAGATATTTGTATCAATAAAGTTTTTTCTTAAAGTCAATCCTAACGAACATTTTTTTGTTTTAAAAAAATTCTGAGACAATATAACCTACGAACTCTTCAAAATCTTGTAAGTGATTTTGAACTATGTCATAAATTTCTTTATCGGATATATCATCATACAAATGAACAGCACGGTTTCGGAATTTAACCATTTTCAAAAAAGTTGGAAGTCGATCCTTTGGGATAATTCCTTCTTTATGCAGAAGCTCAAAGGCCTCTCCATAGGTTTTCGGTGTCCCCAGGTGTTTTCTGGCAACAATATGTGTTGCAACGTCAATCATTGCTTCAATAGAAACATGTAAAAGGCGTGTTACTGCTGGAGAAATCAAAGGGTCATTTAGAAATTTTTGTAGATCTACGTCCTTACGAATCATTTCCAGATGGGTAAGGTTCTTTTTTATCCTTTGAATTTTATCTCTTATTATATCTTTATTTACCATTGACGTACCTCTCCCTTAATGCCTCGTCATAATCATCATAAAATCGTTTAAGGTCTATCACAAAGTCTCCATATAGTTTAAATAAAAGTTCATGAAATTCTTCCAAGTAATTTTCTTTCTTTAATAATATAGTTCCTGTGGAAACAACATCAAACTGCAGAGTTATCGGAGCCGTGTTTAATACAACTATATTAACGTTATCTTCTTCGGTAATCATAGATAATGCAGCGTAGAGATCAAGCATTGTCTCCGAATCTGGAACTTTATCCTTCAAAAATAATATCGCAAAATCCACATCACTTAACGGTGTCTGGTATTCTGTATTGTAAGAGCCAAAAAGGTACACAGCTGTCACATCATTCCTATCCACAAAATACTTAATGACTTTTGACATGCTGGAATCAATATTTATTATTTCGGTTTTTTTATTTCTCTTGGCCATTATAAACCCCCAAGCTTGTATAAGCTCATTATATTGAATCCGAGAAGCATAGTCAACTTTTTCCAATTGCTCAATTCAGGTAACTTCAAATGCTAATGTAGTTATTATGCTGCAGCCACTGGCCGCTTAAAAAGATATTTTTGCAGGAAGCAGCTCAAGCAGGTTCTTTCTGACAGACAAAAACTACCAGGGGGTATTCACCCTCCCCCATGATGTAAGGGTCATACAGGTGATTCATCTGCAGCTGTTTCACCTCAAAATTAAATTCATCAAAGGTCTTCTCCCAAGTTTCCATTTCAAAAAGCCCCAGTTCATGGATATCCGTAAATATTTCAAGCTCTTCCCTCCGGCGTATCAAGTAAATAAAAACTGCCTCATAGGTTGAACCGAAAGGCAGGGGAATATGGTTGTTTTCGAAAAGGGTAATCTCTATACCATCTTTTGAGCCGGTATATACAAAGTTATTTTCTTCGAACTGTTCTGCAATTTGTGCTGTTATTAAAAGCATCCCCCCTGGCACCAGGTGCTCATACGCTGTACCTACCGCTTTATGCAGGTCTTCTTTCGTCTTCATGTAAAAGATAGAATCAGGAATGGCCACGCAGTCAAATTTATCATCCATTTTTATTGAGCGCATATCTCCTGAAATGTAATTCACCTCAGGATTAATGGATGATGCTACTTTTAACATCCCTTCGCTGATGTCTACTCCCGTTACCTGAAAATGCTTTTTAAAGGTATAATCATAAATCCCCGCTCCGCAGCCCAGATGAAGCAGAGTTTTTACATCAACCCTGGAATGTTCTTTTATTACCTGACAAAAAAGAGCTGCCTCCTCTTTGCAGTCTTCAGGGGGAGCGATGATTGGTTCTGTCCAGGCCAGGTCATTATAGGACAGCCATCGGGTTGGCTCCATCTTTTCTACCTCCTTTTGAAACTCAATTTCAATTTGCCTTTTTTCTCAATTTCAAGAGATAATTTTTCTCAGCAGCAATCTCATCCAGTATGGAATGAAGCAGTTTTGATTTCTCTTTTATCTTCAATCCCTCAGACTCTTTTTTTGCCCTGTCCAATGATTCTTTTAATTCGTCAATCTCTAAAACTTCCGCTGCGATGCAGTAATAACTGGCCCTTATTTCTCAGGTTTCCTTGCTTTGAAAACAACGGCAATCACAATTACTGACAAAATGAAAGCCCCTGCCAGGATCAATATATTTTGTATATTTAATACCTCTATTTCCATATATATGGGGTTTTTATCCCCGGGGGTTAAATTCCATATTAATGTTCTTCCATCATTTTCGGTTATGGATGCATTATGCTTTACCGGCTTAACCGGCAGGTTTAGTGTAAAATCAAACCGCATGTTTTGGAGCATTCTCTCTCCCAGCAATTGTTCAAAATCGCCGGCAAATTCTCTTTCCAGCACTGTCAAGTCTAACTCTGTATCAAAAATAATCTGGTTTTTAAACAATCCTTTATTAACAACTAGTTGGTCCATATCAAATTCATCGTTTAAAAGATATAGGCCGCTGCCTTCACCCATGTTTTCAATGACTTTTCGAGCCTCCACCCCTGTTGTTTCGCCGCGAAACACAGTCACCAAAAAACCCTCAACTTCTGCCTCTTTTATGAAATTCTCCAGAGGGTCAGAATCACTTTCGGTTAAGAATCTGTACAGCAAAGGGTCCATGGCGATGCGGTACATTATTTCACCGCTGCCGTCTTTATGAATGGTAAGTTCAATATCAACATCTACGCAGCCTGTAATAAACAAAAGCATTATACACATCAACAAAACGCATACCTGTTTAGATAACATTTTTTCTCCTTCAGCCTGTGTACTGATTTAAAGTTCCGTTGTGTTTTCCTTGAGCCTGGCATATATGTAAGTGCCAAAAATCATGCCGGAAAAAGTGAACAGGGCATATATCTTTCCCTCTCCCAGCTGGGCCAGGACTGTTCCGGGGCAGGCGCCGGCCATACCCCAGCCGATGCCGAAGAGGACTGCTCCCAAAAGGCTGAAGCGGCCCAGCTTTTTGTGGCTGATTTTTATAGGCTGTCCGCTGCGGGTGGTCATCCTTTTAGCCTGCAGCAGTCTCATTCCCAGAAATCCCACCAGGATGGCCGTCAGCATTACCCATGCCAGCTTAAAGTCGGTACCGGTAAACATGTTAAAGATGAGATCAAACTCGGAGGCGCCGACCCGGCTTAAGGCGAAACCAAAAAGGATACCAAACCCAAATATACCTGTTTTTTTACCCATCAGATACCACCTCCCATGAAAAGCGCCCGGACAATGTTTGCCGCTGCGGCTCCCCCCGCCAGAAAAAGCACCGTAACAATTATACTGGACAGGTGAAGATTGGCAATGCCGTGAATGCTGTGGCCGGAAGTGCACCCGCCGGCAATACGGGCTCCCAGGCCCAGCAGCGTTCCCCCGGCAAAAAAGTAAAGGGCGTTAAGCAGTGCAGGCCAACCCACGATTATAGTAAACTGCCCCATTTCCGGAATGATGAGAGGCCTGCCGGCCAACCTTGCGGAAATAAATCCACCCAGGATGATGCCGGCAATAAAATAGATTCGCCAGCTCCAGGTCTCGGAAAATTCGGATTTAATCCACTGAAGCTGTCGGGAAGGCAAAATTATTTTTACCAGGTTGCCGTAACCGGTGGAAACCCCCAGGGCAGTGTTGTGATAATAGTAAAGCAGGGGTACCAGCAGCCCGATGACCAGCCCTCCCGTCCAGAAAGGCCAGGGTTCAACGAAAATAAAGTTTGCCAGGGCTGTTATCATGCTTCATCATCCCCTGTCTGCATGGGGTAGCCGGCAGCAGACCATGCGGTGGAACCTCCTGCCGCATTGATTACCCTCTTAAATCCCTTTTGTTTTAAAATGCTGGCCGCTGTCATGGAGCGATTGCTGGTATTGCAGAAAACCACCACCGGTTCGTTTACATCCCACTGGCTGTAAAGGTGCCGAACATCGGGGGCAGGAGCCAAAAGGGTCCCGGCAATGTGTCCCTTTTTCCATTCTTCTTTCGCCCGGTTATCCAGGACCAGGGGAGATTCTTTTTCTAACCATTCCCGCAGCCGGTGCACAGAAATAATTTCGATATTTTCCACCGGCAGCCCACCGTTAACCCAGCTCTCCATGGCTCCCTCCAGGTAGCCGGAAATCCGGTCCAGCCCCACATTGTAGAGGGCTTTTTTCACTTTTTCCAGGTCTCCTTCCCGCTCCAGTACCAGAATCAACTCAGACTCGGGAGGAATGACCCAACCGGCAAAAGTAGCCAGGTTCCCGTGATGACTGATACTGTAAGAGCCAGGAATGTGAGCAGCAGAAAAGGAGTGGTAGGGGCGGGTGTCAATGACGGTTTTCCCTTTTTCTAATTCTTCCGCCACCTCCGCTTCCTTCAAGGGACCGAATGCCTGCAGTCCCTTCAGCAGGGCGGGGCCGACCCGGTTAATTTCTGAACAGCGGGCAAAGTGGTCAGGGGCAGCGGGCATGTCCGTCAGCAGGTCCTTTTTAAAGGCCTCCAGCTCAGAGTGCTGCAGAGCGTAATTATAGCGGCGCTCAAATCCTAATGTGGTAGACAACTTGGCAGAGAGAGCACGCCCGCACAAGGAGCCCATCCCGTGGGCCGGGTAAATTTCCACATGGTCCTCCAGCCCTTTTAATCGGTTGAGGCTGTGAAACAGTTTCTCAGCCAGCTCCTCCTCCTGATTGGGGAAAAGGTCAGGGCGGCCCACATCACCTACCAGCAGCGTATCTCCGGTAAAAGCCAGTACCGGGCTTTCGCCCCTTTCCATGTCTGTTACCAGGTAGATGGAACAGTCGGGGGTATGTCCGGGAGTTTCCAGGAGCTTGAAACGCAGCTGTCCCAGGGCAAACTCTTCTTCGTCCTCCAGGGCATAATGTTCAAAGGTACAGTTGGCAATCCGAGGAGCATAGATTTTTGCCCCGGTTTTTTTCACCAGTTCCATGTGGCCTGAAATGAAGTCGGCATGAAGATGGGTCTCTAAAATCGCAGTAATTACCATATCAAATTCTTTCGCCTTTTCCAGGTAGGGTTCGATGTTACGAACCGGGTCCACCACCGCGCATTCTTTACCGCTGCCCACAACATAAGAGCACTGTGCAATGCCCGGAGTATAGATTTGTGCAATCTTCATATAACAATACCTCCTTTAAATTTTTTTGTTAATGCTACTGCCAAACGAAAAATATTGTCGCCGCCGCCGCCAGGCCGCAGCAGAAGGTTAAAACCAGGCCGGCCTTCAGAAAGGAAGGGACGGCAAAAGGTGCCCTGCTCATTACCATGAGGACAGCCTGGTGGGTAGGAAGGAGCAGAGTCATGTTGGAACCGGCTGCTACCGCCATCAGTGCTGCCCCTGTCTCCAGGTTGTTTGCCGCTGCTAAACCGGCAGCCAGCGGGGCCATGAACACGGCAGCTGCTGCGTTATTGATGGCGTTAGAGAGGGCAGAGGATACAAACACCAGCAGCACCACCAGCCAGAAGGGAGAAAAACCTGCGGCAAAATGGGCAAAAAAGTCTGATAATAGCTCCAGGGATCCTGTGTATTCCAAAATCCTCCCTATGCCCAGCATGGCGCCGAGGAAAAAAACTATCTTAAGGTCTACACTCTCATATGCCTCCGGAAGTTTCAGCACTCCAAATAATATAAGGAGAAAAGCCGCTCCTCCGAAACCCAGCGCCGGGTGTACCAGATCCAGGCTTACAGCCAGCACAGCTGCAAGGATAACAACAAAGGTGAACCGGCGCTTCCCTGGTGCCAGGGGAGCAAAGGGTATGATTTCCTCTGCAGGGGCATGGGTCAATTCCTTTTCAGGGAGGTCGTGAGCCTCTGCTTCTGTCCCTCCGTCAACAGCCCCGCCGGAGGCACCCGGATCCAGGCCGCAGCTTTTACATATGTACCATAACAAAAGGGCAATACCTATCATGGCCAGTCCATGGGGGGCAAAATCGAACATTTTAAAGGACTGTCCCGTGGTGGAGAACATGTACGAAGCAACAATGATGTTGGGTGCGCTTCCAATGAGTGTAAGCGTACCCCCCAGCAGGGAAGCCACAGCCAGGGGTAGGCCGAAGCTTCCGGAACGACAGCCAAAACGCCCCGCCATGCGTACAGCCGTGGGCAGTAAAAGTCCCACCGCCCCCACGTTGTTCATAAAGGCAGAAAGAAGTGCTCCTGCCAATGCCAGGCTGAGAACCTGGCCCCGAAGGCCGAGAAAACGCCGGGCCAGGGCCTGTCCCAAACCCCGCATCAGGCCGGAGTCAATGATCCCCTGGCTAACCAGAAAAACTGCGATGATAGTTGCCAGTGCAGAATTCCCAAAACCTGAGAAAACAATGTCAACCGGCGCAATACCGGATATTCCCAGAATTAAAAGGGCGCCTAATGCAGCAAGCTCAATACGGAAACGCCCTGAAGCAATGAAGAGAAGTGCAACCAGCAGCACACTCCAGGCAAACATTTGGTCTATCCCAAGGTCTCACCCCCTGTTTTACCTGTTAAATCAAGATTGATTTAACACTGCCTTTGTAAATTGTTCTATTTCCTGAACGAAGACATCTGGTTTTGCAGTATGAATAACATGCGGAGAGTCTATTTTTTTATAAATACATTGGGGCATGAGAGATAATGCCTTTTTAACATCTTCATCATCCATTGCCCCAACCAGGCCGAATTTTTCGTGCCTGAACCAGCTGGCATGTAATAGAAGGGCAGGACATTTCGACCTGGTAAGAGCGTCTTCATGATTCAACCCCTGGTATATGCGGCCGTCCACCCAGGCTTTTGCAAAATCAGAATCAAAAGTAGTTAATATCTCTAAAAGCTGGTTAACCTTTTTGGGCAGGTATGGGCTTGAAATATTCCCCCTTTTCCCTTTCCTCTGGTGCTTTCTGATGATTCGCGCAATCATTCTGGTCAGCCACCCGGGGAACCTTTTGGTTTTACTACTGCCTTCTATGGGACGTTCAATTTTTTGCAGAGCTTCACTTAAGGACCTGACATCCCCCAACTGGTTCATGGTTTCTATTACCTCTACAAGGTCCGCGAGAACCTGATAGACATGTTCATCCTTTATCCTGGGCCATTCTGCAGAGAACAGTGGAGGGTCTTCCAAAATGATTCCCTGAATATATTCAGGCCTGTTGGCTGCCAGCCAGAGAGCAATCAGCCCCCCTGACGAGTTCCCCGATATAAAGGCAGGACGCTTCACAGCCTTTTCTAAAAAAGCAGCCATATCTTCCCCAATGGTTTCAAAGGAATAGTTACCGGGGGTCCATTCAGACTTTCCATGTCCCCTGACATCAACGGCAAATACATGAAAACTTTTTGAAAGGGGTTCCAACACCATTTTATAATTTTCCCAGGAAATTGTCTGGCCCGGAATTAAAACCAGTGGAGGGCCATTATTGGGGCCTGCGGCATAATTTATATGTATTTCACCCGTATACAGCTTTTTCTCTTCGAAACCTGAACTTTGATTTTTACCTGCCATTGGACTATGCCCCCTTTGCTAAAACTTTGTCAGTGAATGTTTTACAGGTTTAATATAACCTTTACATACATGGTAGATGTTTTTTCCATTATATCATTCGGGAGGTAATGTTGTCAGCGTGAAGTTTCGTATGTCTAAGCGCCCTGCAAATACAGGGCGCTTTGTTCAAAAAAGATTTACAACACGTGAGCTGCCAAACCGTGACCGCGCATGTATTATTTTCTTAGTTTTTTGATGCCAGATAATTCACCAGGTCACCCCGGGTTACAATGCCTATAAGCTTTCCATTGTCATCCACTACGGGAATACGATTTATTTTTCTTTTTTTCATTAATCTGGCTATTTCCTCTCCTGAAGCGCTGCTTTTTGCTGTAACTACCTTTTTAGACATGACATCTTCTACTCTGGTCCTTGAAAATGCTTCAAATGAAACATCTGCCTGGGGGGAAACCCAGCCTGAAAAACCAACCAGGGCGACTACATTCAGTTTGCTGGAAAAATCTATGACATTTCTTTCTGATATTATCCCTACTACTTTACTCTCTTCATCCACTACCGGAAGCCCGCTGATATGATTTTTTGCCAGGGTTTTAACCGCCTCTTCAATGCTGGCATCAGGCGCAATACTGATAACTTCAGTGCACATAATATCTGATACAGTAATATCCATTTCCAAATTCCCCTCTCTTAAAGTGCATAAACGCACTTTTATCCTTTCAAACTTTAAGCATTCGGTAATAATATAATTAAAGGTTTTAATAACAATTCCTGCCCGAGAAGAAATTTTTTCTGATAAGGTTCCCCACAATTCCTTAAAGTGTTACAATGATAAAATTTTACTGGCTCAAAGAAAAACCCCCTTTATACAGCATCCCCCTGACAAAACAGGCGGAGCCCTGAGAATTGCCCAGAAACCCCGCCTTTAATCTCCCAAATATATTCTCTGGATCGAAGTACGCAGGATTCGGGGCAAAGGAGGCTCCAGCCGAATGTTCAATGCCCTGATCCACCGGCAGCATGGAAAGGAACCCTGTAACCGCAAGCCTGCCGTAGCTAAAAAATTGTTCCACAGCCTTCAGCACCGGAATGGGACAATCACTTTACACAAAATCCTTTTTCTCAGGAACCCATAAGCACCTCAATATAGTGTGTTTTTTTATCATTTGACAGCTTTATAACACTATCCTCCAGGTTTTCTCCATCTACAGATATACTGGATACCCCTTGATTGAGACTTTTGGGATTTCTAACAATGATTTCATAGGTTGTCTCTACGTATCGATATATCACAGAATACTCTGTCCAGTTCTTAGGTATACATGGTTCTATGATTAGTTGGTCACCATTTTTGCTGAATCCGAGGATATCTTCTAAGCCAGCCTGATACACCCAACCTGCGGACCCAGTATACCAGGTCCATCCTCCTCGTCCTATGTGGGGATGCTCGCCATATACATCAGCAGCCATTACATAGGGCTCTACTTTGTAGGTGGCATACTCTCTGTCAGTACGGGTATGGTTAATGGGGTTCAACATCCCAAAAAGTTCCCACGCTTTATCTCCATCACCCAGCATGGCAAATGCTGTAACAACCCAGGCAGCCGCATGGGTGTACTGACCACCATTCTCTCTTACCCCGGGAGGATAACCTTTAATATATCCAGGTTCCATCTCCCCCTCATCAAAAGGAGGGGTCAACAGTTTTATCAAACCGTCATCCCTCATTACCAGGTAATCTTCAAGGGAATCCATCGCTCTTGCAGCCCTTTCATCATTCCCCGCACCTGAAATCACCGCCCAGGCTTGAGCTATGGAGTCAATTTTGCACTCCCTATTGTTTATCGAACCCAGAGGTGCCCCATTGTCAAAAAAGGCCCGTTTGTACCAATTGCCATCCCAAGCATTTTCTTCAATGGCATTAACGATTCTTCCACTTAACTCAAGATAACAGTCTGCCCTGTCAACTTCTCCCATTTCTTGGCAGATTGGAATAAACTTTTCTAGAGTTGTGTGTAAAAACCATCCCAGCCATACACTCTCACCCTTTCCTTCAATCCCTACCGTGTTCATCCCATCGTTCCAGTCTCCCCCGCCCATCAATGGCAGTCCCCGTTCGCCAAATTTCAAACCGTTTTCTAATGCCCGAATACAATGATCATAAAGGGAAGAAATCTCTTTAGAAATTTTGGGCTGACAATATCTCTCATCCTCATAATCTTTTAAAATATCCTCTTCCAAAAATGAAATCTTATTATGCAAAATATCAAAATCCCCTGTAATCCTGATATACTCTGCCGTAACATAGGGTAACCACAAATAGTCATCAGAAATCCGGGTTCTGGTACCCTTTCCGGCGGGTTCATGCCACCAGTGTAAAACATCGCCTTCCACAAACTGATGCCGGGCATGCTTTAAAATCTGTTTCTTAGCAATTTGCGGCCAGATTGCGGCGATAGCTAAACAATCCTGCAGCTGATCTCGGAATCCAAAGGCACCGCCAGCTTGATAAAAACCAGATCTTGCCCACATTCTGCAGGAAATCGTTTGATATATAAGCCACCCGTTCAGCATAATATTCATGGCTGCATCAGGCGTTTTTACTTGAATAATCTGTAATTTATCTTGCCAAAACTTCTTAACATCAGTTAAAGATTTCTTTGCCCCATGTACACTATTAAACTTTTCTACTAATTCATGAACTTTTTCCAAATTCCCAGCCATTCCAAATACGAAAACAATTTCCTTTGTTTCATGGGCCTTCATTCCAATATCTACCTGCATAGCAGCGCAAGGGTCATAGCCTGCTCCGACTGTCCCAGACAAATACTTTCGTTTTAAGGATTCTGGCGATTCTATTTTGCCCTTTCCAAAGAACTCTTTTCGATCTCCCGTTATAGAACGTTCTTCAATAGATGTGTCCATAAAGCAGACCCGATCTGCAAATTCTCTATTATAGGGATTCTTAATGATTAAGGTTCCTCCATTACTTTGAGAGCTTACCAGATGCATGGAAGTTTCTTGTGTATTTACTCCCAGAACAGGACTTACATAATAGGTTATGTTTATATCTCTGGCCATGGGAGTGTTATTTCGCAAACTTATAATACTGATCTTAACTGTACCTTCTACGGGCACAAACTGCACCAAACTTTGTGATATCCCATGGCTTACATGTTCAAATTCAGAATACCCAAACCCATGTGTGATAGTGTAAGCTTCCTCTTCTCGTATGGGAAGGGGCGTAATGGACCATGGTTTCCCCGATTTATCACTTAAATAGAATATTTCTCCGGGATTGTCAGTGACCGGATTATTTGACCATGGGGAGAGTTTGTTTTCTCTGCTGTTTTCGCTCCAGGTAAATCCCCCGCCAGACTCCGTAACCATAAACCCAAATTCCCGATTGGCAATCACATTGGCCCAAGGTGCTGGAGTTGCTTGACCCTGTTCAAGCCTTATGACATACTCCTTTCCCTCCCTGTCAAAACCCCCTAAACCATTGAAGTAGATAAGTTCCTTCTCATCGGCTGCAGGCTCTGGGAAAGGCAGATGTTCTAGTGGCTCATTCCAAGATTCTGTAAACAGATCATCATTTGACTCTTTTTCAACAGTTTCTCTTAATGGCGGAAGTTCTTTACCCGGTGCATTTTTCAACTGTTCTTCCATGGTGCCATTTTGGCCATTCAATATAATCCTGGCTGTGGCAGAAAATAGATTAATCTCCTGGGCTAACATATTATTTGTATTCAAAATAAACACATCCCCGCAAGCACTTAAAACATCATGGGTTTGACTGGAATATACAACCTCTTTGATCAGCGAAAATAACGGATTCGTGTAACTATTCTCCTCCTTGCAAAGAATTACCAAATCCACCCTCAAATCTTTTAACCGCCAGTATTCATGAGCTTTAAGCACCTCATAGAGAATTTCTACTTCCTCTATATTATTGAGAATCAAAAGAATAATTGGTCTATCTCCAGAAATTCCAAATGGCCACAAAGATGACTGCCCCATACGATTTTCTTTGATAAGCTGTTGGTACCGCACCCTGAGAGGACTGATANACAGGATATGAGAGATCATTTCTTGATACAATTCCATCTGTGATTCCTTAATATTTAGATACTTTGTCTCGACCTGACTTCTGGTAATCGCCAGCCAAAATGCAGCATCACATGCCTCTACCTTTGAATATTTTTCCACCAGTTCCATAATTGACTCTTTATTATCCGCCATTGTGGTTACAAAGGAAATTCGGGCGGCCTTCCCTGGTTCTATCCTGACTCTTGCCCTCAAGCTGAATATTGGGTCTAACACTGCCCCCACTGTGTTAGATAGGGGTTTATCCCGCTCAATAATTGTCGGATTATTGAGCGTGTGTCCTCTGCCAATAAAATTCATCCTGTCCGTTTCATACTGTATCTCCCCTACCATTTCCCCATCAATCACTGGTATTTCTGCAATCCACATTCCTTTTTCTGCTGAACCTCTTGGTCGCCGATTGGCCAATAGCGCTCTATACTCAGAATTATATTCTGTTCTCACAAATAGATTACTAAAGGCAGGATGGGCCAAGTCACACTCCTGGGGAGCCAAAACAGGTTCAAAATAGCTGGTCACCTCTATAACACAGGGAGTGGTTCCATTGTTTTTGAGCCTGACTCTTCTAATTTCCGCATTTTCACCCGAGGCAACAGCAATTTCCGTAAAGGTTTCAATGTCTCCGTCTGTCCTTCTATAGGTGGCTTTATCTGGCGAAAAAACCACCTCATAATTGTCTGGAAGAACCTGCAGGGGAGCATAGGCAGCAGACCATTTTTGATTTTTATCAATTTTTTTGATATAGAAGAACATTCCATAGTTATCTAAAATAGGGTCTTCTCTCCATCTTGATATGTCAACAGTTTTGCTCCTGCTGTAACCTGTTCCTTTATCCGTCATCATAACAGAGTAAAGGCCGTTGGATAAAATATGGGCCTTGGGAAGATCAAAATCCGGCGCTGCAAATCTTCTATACGCGACCTTATCCCCATGGACCATTCCTTGACGGGGTATTACTTTTTCCTTGTTCTCCTTGGTAAAGACCACATTCAAAGGAACTTTTTCCTGAAGAAGAAGCCTTGCTGCCTTCACATAGGGATCCCTGGAGAACCGAGTTTGCATCGTATTATTATTTAAATAGTTATTCAAAGCCAATAAGCTCATACCCTGATGATGCGCCATGAAAGTTCTGATTACTACCCTTTCAGACTGGGAACCAAGTCGTTCCGGCGTATAATCTGCTGCTTCGTAATAACCATAGGGCCCATCTAAGCCCTCCGCTTTTAAATATTGAATGTTTTTATACGCATCACCGGGGCTTACCATCAGTGCTAAGAAGGTGGCATAGGGTGCAGTTACCGCATCTTCAATCAAACCTCTTTTTAGTCCAAGCCAGGGAACTCCAAGTGCTTTGTACTGATAATCAAGATTGATATCCATTAAATTATAAGAAGACTCTGAAGTCCCCCAGGGCATTCCTCTTTGCTTACCATACTTTTTCTGACTTTTTATTGCAAAGGAGTAGGTTTCGTCTAACAGGGTGTTTCTATAGCTCCTCATGATAAGGAGCGGCATAAGATACTCAAACATGGTTCCACTCCAGGAAATGAGACCCTTATAATGATCAACCACCGTAAGAGCTCTCCCCAGCATAAACCAATGCTTGGGTGGAACCTCTCCTCTTGCTATGGCTATATAACTGGTTTGTCTGGCTTCTGATGCCAATAAATCATAATATGAATTTGTCAGCTTATTGTCAGCAATACTGTAACCAATGGAAAAAAGCTGCCTTCTCTCATCATACAAAAATGTGAATTTGGTGTTTTGTGAAAGGCCATCTATTCGCTCAATTAATTGATGATACTGTTCTAAAAATTCCAGAGAAGATTCCTTAGATTCTGTTACGACGTTTCTTAATTCATGAAGCCAGGCCAATCCCTCCTGAAAAGATGCTCCCTCCATTTTCTCTGTTTCCTCTAATAACTGGTCAATTCTTATTAGCACACGTTTGTTAAATGCAAATAAATCTTTTAGACATACGTTTGTTTTTAGGATATCTAATAATTTATTTGTCTCCACCAACAAACCATCTGACAACATGTCTTCGGGCATGGTTTCTGTCATATAAACCCAAGGAGTAAATATCTCCAGTTCCCTTTTAAACATCTTAGCCATTCGCTCCACTTTGGTTTTCCATGCTGGCTTCTTAATATGGGTAACCACAGTGCCCTCAATAAGCTCATCCAATGCCTGATTCCATGCCATTGGGTTGATATCGTCCTCATTTTTTACAAAATCAAAACAGGTAAATTCGGGAAGTTCTTCTGCCTCCTGGAGGCCATTTCGAAGAGTATCTTTAATTCCCTTGACAAAGGCAGCATCCACCAGAGGTCTGGAATAATACTCCTTCAAGCCTTGAACCAAAGTTATCAGGTAGCAAACTAAATTCCCGCTATCCACCGTAGATACGTAAAGGGGCTTTAGTGGTTCAAGGGTTCTGGTATCATACCAGTTATATAAATGCCCATTCCACTTCTCCATTATTTCGATGGTGGTTACCGTTTTAGAAATTGCTTCAAAGGTTTCCAGTATCCCTGTATAA
>SL_3KL_010_SEDDRAFT_10001409_pt1 | contig 21793 bp, 18 predicted proteins | sample SodLakKL_010_SED_2_FD_10381 | JGI IMG/M metagenome (IMG submission 10381) | reverse complement strand
AGCGGACGCCAGTTGCGCTGGCGCAAATGCTTGTAACCCTGGAACAAGCCGCAGTCGACCAGCCAGCGGCTGCGTTTGTAACGAAGCAGGAACCGCGAACCGGTGACAGTGCCGACAGCGCCGAGGAATTTGATTGAGCGTTCAGGTGCCGACGGCATGACATTCGTGATTCCGGCGACCACAAAGCCCGGCAAAGCGGGTCAATAATTCATCACCCAGTGGCGCATCGACCACCGCCCGGGCAAGCGCATCGTCGTCGAACCCTTCTGCCCGCAATTCATTGCGACGCTCGCGAACATAGGCGCGCATGATGTCGGCATCGAACTCGGGATGAAACTGTACTCCCCAGCTCCGGTTTCCGAAATGCAGGGCGTGGTGCGGGTCGCCATCCGCGGAGGCGAGCACTTGTGTACCGGGTGGCGGCTCGAGCACGGCTTCGACATGGGTGGAATGGACGACCATGCCGTCGACGGCGGCCGTCAGCAGCGCGTCATCATCGGTCGAAATGCGCAATGCGTGGGTTCCCATGCGCCGACCGTGCGGGTTGGGGCCGACCCGTCCACCGAGGGCGTGGGCGATCAACTGGTGACCGTAACAAACCCCGAGCAAAGGTCTTGCGTGATCATGCACGGCAGCCAGCCAGGCCGCGGTGCGTTCCGACCAGTCCTGCCGACTCGACACCATGGCCGGCGAACCGGTGACGACGATACCGGCGTAGTGCTCGACGCTCAATGGATCGGGCAGGCCGTGGCCCTGGTCCACGGCGATGATGTCGTAGCGAAACCGGTACTCGCCTAGGCCGCGACGAAACCAGTCGTCGAAATCGCCGTGGCGGGTCCGGATGCGTTCGGGCGCCGAGCCCGTCTTGATAATGAGCAGGGAGGGAGTTTCAGGCATGGAGGACATGATACTGCTTGCGGCCTCGTTCCTGGCACCCGGGTGCCCGCCTGCGGCGTACCTTTCGATCCGCAAGGCCGGGGCGGGTATACTGGTGGGCTTGAGTTTTCAACACCGGCAAACGACGTGAACTTTCAGGATTTCATCCGTACCCTCGACCGCTACTGGTCCGATCAGGGTTGTGTGCTGACCGCCCCGCTCGACCTCGAAGTCGGGGCCGGCACCTTCCACCCCGCCACTTTTCTGCGCTCGATCGGGCCCGAACCCTGGAACTCGGCCTACATCCAGCCGTGCCGCCGGCCCACCGACGGTCGTTATGGCGAGAATCCCAACCGCCTGCAGCATTACTACCAGTACCAGGTGGTGATGAAACCCTCGCCCCTGAACTTCCAGGAGCTCTACCTGGGTTCGCTCGATGCGGTCGGCATTGATCCGAAGGTGCACGACATTCGTTTCGTCGAGGACAACTGGGAGTCCCCGACCCTCGGGGCATGGGGCCTGGGATGGGAAGTCTGGCTCAACGGCATGGAAGTCACCCAGTTCACTTATTTCCAGCAGGCCGGCGGGCTTGCCTGCAAGCCGGTGATGGGTGAGATCACTTACGGTCTGGAGCGGCTGGCCATGTACCTGCAGGGCGTGGAGAGCGTGTTCGACCTGGTCTGGACCGAGGGACCGCACGGCACCGTCACCTACCGCGATGTGTTTCACCAGAACGAGGTCGAGCAGTCCACCTACAATTTCGAACTGGCCGATACCGACAGCCTGTTTGGCTGGTTCGACACCTGTTACGAACAGGCGGTGAAACTGGTCGATGCCGACCTGCCACTGCCGGCCTACGACCAGGTGCTCAAGGCCTCGCATACCTTCAACCTGCTCGATGCCCGACAGGCCATCTCCGTGACCGAACGCCAGCGCTACATTCTTCGGGTGCGCGATATCTCGCGGCGCGTGGCCGAAGCCTACTACGCACGGCGCGAAGCACTCGGATTTCCGGGAGTCAAGAATGCGGAGGTCGCGGCATGAGTGACAGTCTGCTGATTGAAATCGGTTGCGAGGAATTGCCGGCCCGCCAGATCGCTCGACAGGTGGAATTGCTGGCCGACGGTCTGGGCAAGCGCCTGGTCGACGCGGGACTGCTCGACACCACCGAAGGCATCGAACGCTTCGGCACCCCGCGCCGACTGGCTATTCGCATTCCGTCGGTGGCCGGACGCCAGCCCGACCGGGTGCTGGAACGCAAGGGCCCGTCGGTGGATGTGGCTTTTGACGACGAGGGTAAACCGACCCGCGCGGCCGAAGGTTTCGCGCGCAGCGTCGGCCAGGCGGTGGAATCACTGGAAACGCTGGACAACGAACAGGGCCGCTGGCTGTTTGCGCGTGTCGAGCAGCCCGGGCAGGCGCTTCACGAGCTCCTGCCGGAGATGTTCGAGGCCACCGTCCGTGACATGGTCGGGGCGCGCTCCATGCGCTGGTCGGACCGTGAAGAACGGTTTCTGCGACCGGTACGCTGGCTGGTGGCCTTGCACGGCAGCGAGGTGCTGGAACTGGACCAGTTCGGTCTCGAAGCCGGGCGGATGACGCGCGGGCATCGAATTCACGCGCCCGGCGATCATGCGCTCAAGGATGCCGGGGATTACGAGACCGTTCTGGAACAGGCGAATGTGCTGGTCGATCCGGCCCGTCGGCGCGATCACATCGAGCAGCAGGCCAGGGCACTGGCCCGGGAGGCCGGTCTGGAAGTGCTGATCGGAAAGGGTTTGCTCGACGAGGTGGCCGGCCTGACCGAGTGGCCGGTCGCGGTGATGGGTCGCTTCGCGCCAGAGTTTCTCGAGGTGCCGGAGGAAGCCCTGGTCTCCTCGATGGAGCAGCACCAGAAGTGCTTTGCGTTGCGCGATGCCAATGGAAAGCTGGCACCTTGTTTCATCGCTGTGGCCAATATCGAAAGCCGGGACCCGGACGCGATGACGACCGGGTTCGAACGCGTGATTCATCCCCGGCTGGCCGACGCCCGCTTTTTCTGGGACCAGGACCGGCGCACCAGCCTGGCCGACAAGCGGCACCGTCTTGACGCGATCCTGTTCCAGGAGAAACTGGGCAGCATCGGTGACAAGGTGCGCCGGGTTGCCGCGCTCAGTGTCGAGATCGCACCTTCGCTGGGTGCCGATGAGGTCGACACGGCACGAGCGGCCGAACTGTGCAAATGCGACCTGGTCACCGAGATGGTCGGTGAGTTTCCTGAATTGCAGGGCGTGATGGGACGTCACTATGCACAGGCCGACGGTGAACCCGTTGCGGTTGCTGAAGCGATCGAGAGCCATTACCTGCCGCGCCATGCCGGAGATCGTTTACCGGAAGACCCCGTCGGTCGAGCGCTGGCCCTGGCCGATCGGCTCGATACGATTGTCGGCGTGTTTGCCGCCGGTCAGAAACCCAAGGGCGGCAAGGACCCGTTCGCGCTGCGCCGCGCCGCGTTGGGCGTCATTCGAATTCTCGATGCATCCGGATGCCGTCGCCCGTTGCGCGAACTGATCGAACAGGCCAGCGAGGGCCTGGGAAAACAGCTTTCACTTCCGAAAACGCTGGTCGGCGAGGTGGAGGAATTCATCATGGAACGCCTGCGGCCATGGGCCGCGGAGGAAGGGGTGGAAACCAACACGGTTCATGCGGTGGCAGCCGGACGCACCGGTTCGATTGCCGATTTCATGGCTCGGGCCCGCGCGGTGCAGCGTTTCGCCGATGATCCGGCGGTCGCCAGCCTGATCGCGGCCAACAAGCGGGCCAGCAACCTGCTCAAGCAGAGTGAAGTAAACACGTTCGAAGACGTAGATATTGAATCGCTGCAGGAAAAGGAAGAAAAGCATCTTTTCAGCGCAATTGCCGAAACCGAAGAGCGGCTGAACGGACTGCTGGACAACGGGGATTACGCGGCCTGCCTGTCCGAACTGGCCGGGCTGCGCGAACCCGTCGACCGTTTCTTCGACAAGGTCATGGTCATGACCGACGACGAATCGGTACGGAGGAATCGTTTGGCGCTGCTCGAAGCGCTGCGTCGACAGTTTTCCCAGATCGCCGACGTGGCCCGACTGGGGCGTTAGTGAGCCATGAACCGCCGTCCCGTTCCGATCCTGGTCGAACGAAACCTGCTGCTGGCAGGTGACGATCCGGATCCCGGCGCGATCGAGCATCTGGTCCGTTTCCTGCGTGATGGCCACCGGCTGCTGCTGGTCGCACCGCGCCCCAAGAGATGGCGGCCGACCCGCAAGGCGGTCGACCGGGACCTGGCACTGCAGCAGGAGCTACACCAGTTATTCACACGGGCTGGAACCGAACTCGACGGCGTGCTTTACCTCGCTGCCGGACTGTTTTCCAGGCGCGCGGCGATGAGCAGGGAGCTGGACAGCATCGCGCAGAGATATGAACGCAAAGTCGATGAAATTGCCTTGATCGGCAGCAATTCTGCCTTACTCGACGCTTACGGACGAGCCGGTGGTCCGGCACTTTCCGTCAGCGCCGGGCCATCAGGCGAACGCGGGCGGTACCAATCCCTGGACCAGGCCCTGAAAACACTCGGCGCACCGACCACCTGAAGGTCGGCGCCCAGTGGACCACTAGCGGCGCTAAAAGCGATCAGATATCGAGGTTGGTGACCTGCAAGGCGTTGGATTCGATGAACTCTCGGCGCGGTTCCACCTCGTTGCCCATCAGGGTAGAGAAGATGTCGTCGGCCGCGACCGCGTCCTCGATGGTGACCTTGAGCAGGCGACGCGTCTCGGGATTAACGGTGGTGTCCCACAACTGATCCGGATTCATTTCCCCGAGACCCTTGAAGCGCTGGAAACTGCGTCCCTTGCGCGACTCTTCCATCAGCCAGTCGAAAGCTTCGGCGAACCGGGTAATGGAATGGGCCTGGTTGCCGCGCTCCACGCGGGCTCCTTCCTCGAACATGTCGTCGACGGCCTTGCCGACCTTGGCCAGTTGCGCATATTCGGGCGAGTGGAAGAAGGTGGCGTCGAACACGGTATCCTGGACCACCCCCTGGCCGAACCGGGAAATGACGACGCCCCCTCCGGTGAGGGGTTTGAGCTTCCAGCTCACCCCGGCCGGGGTGGCCTGGTCCAGGCGCTTGCGCAATCCCTCCGACCAGGCATCGAAATCGAAGGACTCTTCCATAAAAAATGGTGCAAAATCAATTAGTTGCTCAACAACATCAGCATCGTATCGCAGCTTGAGACGCTCCGCGATCTGGCGCGCTTTCTGGAAGTCCTTGAGCAGCCCCGCCAGCACGCCGGACTCGATGGCCGGTGCATCGGCGCTGGGATAGAGCCGGGCTCCGTCGAGCGCACGCTCCAGCAGGTAGTTGTTCATCTCGGCCTCGTCCTTGAGATACCACTCCTGCTTGCCCTGCTTGATCTTGAACAGCGGCGGCTGCGCGATGTAGACATGCCCGCGCTCGATCAACTCCGGCATCTGGCGATAGAAAAACGTCAGCAGCAACGTGCGGATATGTGATCCGTCGACGTCAGCGTCAGTCATGATGATGATGCGGTGGTAGCGCAGTTTCTCGATATCGAACTCGTCCTTGCCGATTCCGGTGCCCAGGGCCGTGATCAGGGTGCCGACCTCGGCGGAGCCGAGCATCTTGTCGAAACGCGCCTTCTCGACGTTGAGAATCTTGCCCTTCAGCGGCAGAATCGCCTGGTACTTGCGGTTGCGGCCTTGCTTGGCCGAACCGCCGGCGGAATCGCCCTCGACGATGAACAGCTCGGAAAGGGCCGGATCCTTTTCCTGGCAGTCGGCCAGCTTGCCCGGCAGGCCGGCGACATCGAGCACACCCTTGCGCCGGGTCATGTCGCGGGCCTTGCGGGCGGCGTCTCGGGCGCGGGCGGCCTCGAGCACCTTGCCGACAATGACCTTGGCCTCGTTGGGATTCTCAAGCAGGAAGTCGCGCAGGTTCTCGGCCACGGCCGACTCGACCACCGGCTTGACGTCCGACGACACCAGCTTGTCCTTGGTCTGCGACGAAAACTTGGGATCGGGTGCCTTGACCGACAGCACGGCGATCAACCCTTCACGGCAATCGTCGCCGGTCGTCTGGACCTTGGCCTTCTTCGCCAGCCCGGCTTCCTCGATGTAGTGATTGATGGTGCGTGTCAGCGCCGCGCGGAATCCTGCCAGGTGGGTACCGCCGTCGCGCTGCGGAATCGTGTTGGTAAAGCAGAACACGCTTTCCTGGTACGCATCCGTCCATTGCAGGGCAGCCTCGACGGTGATGCCGTCGATTTCCTGCTGGAAGTGCAGGGCGTTGGCATGCAGCGGACTTTTCTTCTCGCTCAGATGCTGGACGAAGGAACGAATCCCGCCCTCGTAGCAGAACCGATCGTGCTTGCCGGAACGCTCGTCGAGCAGCTCGATTTCGATACCCGAGTTGAGAAAGCTCAGTTCGCGCAGGCGCTTGGCCAGGACATCGTAGTGAAATTCGGTATCGGTGAAGGTCTCGCGGCTGGGCAGAAAGCGGATCTCCGTGCCCGTGCGGTCGCTGTCACCGGTCGCGGCCAGTGGGGCCTCCGGCACACCGTGGCGGAAACCCTGATACCAGCGTTTACCCTGGCGATGGATCACGAGCTCGAGGTGATCGGACAGGGCGTTGACCACCGACACGCCGACCCCGTGCAAACCACCGGACACCTTGTAAGAGTCTTCATCGAACTTGCCGCCGGCATGCAGCACGGTCATGATCACTTCGGCGGCCGAACGCCCTTCTTCCTCGTGCTCATCGACCGGAATGCCGCGTCCATTGTCGCTGACGCTGACCGCACCATCACCATGCAGAATCACCCGGATCCGGTCACAATGACCGGCCAGGGCCTCGTCGATGGAGTTATCGACGACCTCGAAGACCATGTGGTGGAGACCGGTGCCGTCATCGGTATCGCCGATGTACATGCCCGGCCGCTTACGAACGGCATCCAGGCCCTTGAGAACCTTGATGCTGGTTGAGCCGTAACTGTCCTGCGCCATTGAATGCGTTTCCTGAAAATCGGTTGTGCGCGAACGGTCCGCCGCAGCGGATGCATATCAGTCAATTATAGCATTGGCCGGACCCGCCCCTGTTCCACGTGGAACATCGCCATTCCGTCGCGCCCTGGCGCCGTCGCAGTAACCCAGCACTGAATCTCCCCGTCCTCCAGCCAATCCAGCAGGCGATCGAGATGACGCTGGTCCAGCTCCGAAACCGGGTCGTCGAGCAGCAGCAAGGGGGCCCATGCTGCATGGCCGGCGAGCAGATCGAGGCCGGCAAGCTGCAGCACGATGGCAAGAAGCTTCTGCTGCCCCCGCGACATTTCGCTGGCGGCAGGGTGACCGGCGCACGTGAGCACCAGTTCTGCACGATGAGGTCCGCAGCGGCTGAAACCACGCTCGCGCTCACGTGCGCGGGATTCCGACACGGCCTGCTGCAACGTCAAATCGGACGGGTGGCCGGGCCGGTAACGAAAACCCAGTTGACCGGGCAGGGCAAACCCCAGGCGGTCCACCAGATCTCCGGCAAGTTGCCCAACCTTTTCTGCCTGGGCGGCACGCAGGCGATTGATGGCCTCACCGGCCTGGACAAACTCGGGCTCCAGGGCATCGAGCACGCGATCATCGGCCCCGGACTTCAATGCGGCATTGCGTTGACGCAGCACTCGTGCGTAGCGCTGCCAGGTCACCAGGTAGGAATGTTCCACGTGGAACAATAGCCAGTCCAGGTACTGTCGACGCTGATCCGGACCGCCGTCGACCAGGCGATGGCTGTCGGGTTCGATCAATACCAAAGGCAGCCGCGCCGCGAACTCGCTGACTCGCTGACAATCCCGGCCGTCGATTCGCCCCCGCCACGATTTCGGCTGCCGTTCAACACCCAAAGTGCAGCCATCGCCGCGTCGGGCAACCACCGACACCGCATCGCAGCCGTGCTGAATCACACCGGAAATGGAAGCGGTACGGAACGAGCGCCCGCGGGCCAGGAGGTAAATCGCCTCCAGCACGCTGGTCTTGCCGGCGCCGTTGGCGCCGTGCAGCCAGTTGATGCCGGACGCGGGGCGAAGCTCCAGGGCTTCGAGGTTGCGCAGCCCGCGAACGCTGAGCCAATCGATACTCAAGGAAAGCGGGCCACGGCGCGGTTCAGAGCTTCAGCGGCATGACCACCTGGCGGACCGCCTCGGTATCGGTGTCGGTCACCAGGCAGGAACTGTTGGCATCCTTCAGGGAGATGGCGACTTTCTCGCCTTCCATGGCGCCGAGCGCGTCGAGCAGGTAGTTGACGTTGAATCCAACCTTGAGCTTGTCGAACACATGCTCGGCCTCGATCTCCTCGGTCGCTTCTTCCTGCTGGGGGTTGTGCGCCACGATGCGCATGGTGTCCGGCAGCATTTCCAGCCGCACGCCTCGGTATTTTTCGTTGGAGAGAATGGCGGCACGCTGCAGGGCATGGGTCAGTTCACCCCGATCTGCCTGCAAGGGCTGCTCGCTCGTCAGCGGAATGACTGCCTCGTAATCGGGGAAGCGTCCGTCGATCAGCTTGGTCGTCATCACCACCCGCTCGCGGTCGACCCGCAGGAATCCCTGGCCCAGCGCCAGTTTCAAAGGCTCATCAATGTCCTCGAGGATCCGGGTCAATTCCAGAACGCCCTTGCGCGGCACGATAACGCTGCGCATTTCCCCGGAAATATCGGCCGGGCATTCGGCCAGCGCCAGGCGATGCCCGTCCGTCGCCACCGCCCGCAACAGGCCTTCACGAAACTCCAGCAACAGACCGTTGAGGTAATGCCGGACATCCTGCTGCGCCATGGCGAAAGCCGTTTTCTCCAGCAGCCAGCGCATGCGGCCCTGATTGACTTCGTACGTTGCCAGGGTTTCGGCCTGATCGCTCGAGGGAAACTCGGTCGCCGGCAAGGTCGACAAAGTGAACCGACTGCGTCCGGCATGCAGCGCCAGCTTGTCGTCGTTGAGCTGCACATTGATCTGCACCCCCTCGGGCAGGGCACGACAGATATCGACCAGCTTGCGCGCCGGTACCGTGATGCTGCCGCCCTGTGCCACCTCGGCGGGCGCACGGGCAACCACCTCGACCTCCATGTCCGTACCGGTGATGCGCAGTCCCTCGTCGACGGCCTCGATCAGGAAGTTGGCCAGCACCGGCAACGTCTGCCGACGCTCCACTACATTGACCACCTGTGAAATCGGTGCCAGCAACGTCTCACGCGGAATCGAGAACTTCATGGTTGCTCCTTCAAAGCCGACAGGGCCCAAGCCCCTGTTATTGTCAGTTGTTTATAAGAAAGAAAAATCAGTAGTAACAGGCCTTGTGCAAACTGTTGAAAACACGATTTTTCTATATTTATCAATATCCTGCAAAACTTCTTGTGGTGTATGAACACCGTGACCTTCTTGTGTGCGGATTGTGGATAACCAAGGCGATCCGGGTTATCCACAGCTCATCCACCCTTTGTCCGCCACCCTAACTGGATAACTCCCTGGTCAGGCGCGCTCTGTCCTCGCGCAGGCGGCCGTCGGACTCGCACAGGCTCTGGATTTTACGACACGCGTGCAGCACTGTCGTGTGATCCCGCCCGCCGAAAGCGTTGCCGATCTCGGGCAGGGAGTGCTCCGTCAGTTCCTTGGACAGGAACATCGCCATCTGGCGCGGCCGGGCGATCGAGCGGCTGCGACGTCGCGACAGCAGGTCGGCCACGCGCAACTGATAGAAATCCGCCACTGTTTTCTGGATGTTTTCGATCGTGACCAGCCGGTCATGAACGGCGAGTACGTCGCGCAGGATCTCGCGGGTGTAATCCTCGTCGATCGTGCGGCCGGAAAAACGGGCGTTGGCGATCAGGGAGTTGAGCGCCCCCTCGAGGTCACGTACGTGGGATCGAATGCGCTTGGCCACCAGGAACGCCACCGACTCGTCGAGTTCCAGCCCGCGCTCGAGGGCCTTCTTCTGCAGAATCGCCACCCGGGTCTCGAAGTCCGGCGGTTCGATCGATACCGTCAGCCCCCAGCCGAAGCGGGAACGCAGGCGTGCCTCGATGCCGTCGACCTCCTTGGGAAAGCGGTCGCAAGTCAGGATGATTTGCTGGCGCGATTCGAGCAAGGCGTTGAAGGTGTGGAAGAACTCTTCCTGCGTGCGATCCTTGCCGGCGAAGAACTGGATATCGTCAATGAGCAGCGTATCGACCGAACGGTAGCGTCGCTTGAACGCGTCGATGCTGTTGCGCCTGAGTGACTGGATCATTTCGCTGACAAACTTTTCGGAGTGCAGGTACATCACCCGCGCTTCCGGATTGTTGTCGGCGATGTAGCGCCCGGCGGCGTGCAGCAGGTGGGTCTTGCCCAGGCCGGTGCTACCGTAGAGCAGCAGCGGGTTGTAGGCCTTGCCGGGGCTGCTGGCCACCTGCTGGGCGGCGGCGAACGCCAGCTCGTTGGACTTGCCGAGCACGAAGTTGTCGAAATCGTAACGGTCGTCGAGGCCGAAGGCGGCCCCGGTGGGCGGCCCCCCGGGCACCGCCGTCGCTTCACGGCTGGACTGCCCGCCGACGTCGATGACCACCTGGTCGCGCTCGAAACCGTGGTGCGCGAAGAACTCCCGCACCATGTCGAGGTAGTGGGTCCGCACCTGGTCGCGCACCAGGTCGTTGGGAGCGCTCAGGCGCACCTTGTGGCCATTGCCGTTCCCATTCCCGTTGACCAGTTGCAGCGGTCGAATCCAGGTATTGAGTTCCTCCAGGGGCACGTGCCGCTCGAGCCGGTCGAGGCACTGTTGCCACAACGCGGCCATATCCTCTTGTTGCTGCTGCCCGCTCATAAGCCCTCAAGTCTAGTCGCGTTGCTCGCCAAATTCATCCCGCCCGTCTGGCGGTCGCCGCTTTTTCCGACGCCCCTTGGACGACCTCTTGCAGGAGGGGTCATAACATTGACAGGATAGCCTAATCAGCGTTATTCTTGATGTCTTTTGTTAGGGTTTCGCCGGGCGGCCCCGAGGCAAGTCGTCGCCGGCCCATCTTACTCGCCTTCAAGCATTTACGGAATCAGTCATGAAACGCACTTTCCAGCCAAGTCGAATCAAGCGCCTGCGCCGCCACGGTTTCCGTGCCCGCATGGCGACTCGCTCCGGTCGAGCCATCATCAATGCGCGTCGCGCCAAGGGCCGCAAGCGTCTGGCCTCGACTGCCGGCCGATAAGCAGGTCCATGCCCGGTCGGCTCGACCTGCCGCGTCAGGCGCGACTGCTGGCCGGACCCGAGTTTTCCCGGGTCTTCGCGACCCGGAAAGCCCGGAGCAATCGGTATTTCACGATCCATTACGCGCCGGCCGACGAGCCCCGTCTCGGGATGGCCGTTTCGCGTCGGGTTTCCAACAAGGCGGTCGTGCGCAATCGCATCCGCCGCCAGATCAGGGAAAGCTTTCGTCATCAGCGAGCGCACTTGAAGGCCATGGATTTTGTCGTCGTGGCCCGTCCGGCCGCCGCCAAAGTCGACAAGACCGGCCTGCGTGAGGCGCTCGATCAGTTATGGCTGCGGTTTAGCGTCGATCAATGAATACACGCACATTTTTCATCCTCATCCTTCTCCTGCTCGGCTTCCTGATCTACATGGAATGGCAGCGTGATTACGCGCCACCGCGCCAGCCCACCACCGAGCAACCGCCCGCGGACGTCACCGACCCGCTCGATCCGGTCCGTGACGACGTTCCCGAAATGGCCGATGCGCCCGACCTGCCCGATGTCCCCGATTTCGAGGACCGGCGCAGCGACGAACCAGCCGAGCGTCCCGCCCAGCCCGAGATCCGGGCCAGCCGACGAATCGAGATCAACACCGATGTGCTGGTGGTCGATCTCGATGCCAATGGCGGCACGCTGGTGGACCTGCGCCTGAAGGATTACCCGGTCAGCGTCGATCGACCCGACGAGCCGTTCACGTTGCTGGTCGAGGACCTGCCCGAATTGTTCGTCGCCCAGGCCGGTCTGCTCAGCGGCGCCAACCCCGCGCCCAACCATCGCAGTCGCTGGGAATTCGAACGTGACCACTATGAACTCGCCGACGGGCAGGATCACCTGGAAGTCCCGCTGACCTGGCGCGACGACAGCGGCCTGGAAGTGGTTGCGACCTGGATCTTCCACCGTGGTGATTACGTGGTCGATCTCGATATCGAGGTGACCAATCGCAGCGGCGAAGAATGGCGCGGCGCCCGCTATGTTCAGCTCCAGCGCACCCGCCCCGATTTTTCCGATGCCGGCTTTGCGTTCACCAACCCCGAACGTTTCAGTTACAACGGCGCGGCCGTCTACAACCCCGAGGATGCGCTCAAGAAGATCAGTTGGGGCGACATCGAGTCGCGCGCTTTCGAGGGCACCTTCGACGAAGGCTGGGCCGCGATGATCCAGCATTACTTCGTGACGGCCTGGATTCCCCCGGCCGAGCAGCGCCACCGCTACACCACGCGCCACGTGACCACCGAGCGGCTGCCGCGCTATGTCCTGGCGGCCACCTCGCCCCAGGTCACCGTACCTGATGGCGACAGTTATCGGTTCAACGCCCGCCTGTACGCCGGACCGAAGCTTCAGAACCGTCTCGACGAGATCGCGCCGGGCCTGCGCCTGACCGTGGATTACCGCTGGTTCCGCATCCTGTCGCAACCCCTGTTCTGGGTACTCGACAAGATCCACATGGTCATCCAGCACTGGGGCTGGTCCATCGTCGTGCTGACGCTGCTGATCAAGCTGCTGTTCTACAAGCTCACCGAAGCGCAGTTCCGTTCGATGGGCAAACTGAGAAAGCTGCAGCCGCGTATCCAGCAGCTCAAGGAACGCTATGGCGACGACCGACAGAAGTTCGGCCAGGCCATGATGGAGATTTACAAGAAGGAAAAGGTCAATCCGCTCGGCGGCTGCCTGCCCATCCTGGTGCAGATCCCGATCTTCATTTCGCTCTACTGGGTGCTGCTCGAATCAGTGGAACTGCGCCAGACCTCGTTTTTGTGGGTGCCGGACCTGAGCCGCCCCGATCCGCTGTTCATCCTGCCGATCCTCAACGGCATCTTCATGATCGTCACGCAACGACTCATGCCGACCGGCGGCATGGATCCGATGCAGCGCAAGATCATGATGTATCTACCGGTGGTGTTCGCCTTCCTGTTCGCGCTGTTCCCGGCCGGACTGGTGCTGTACTGGGCCACCAACGCCGGTGTCTCCCTGGCCCAGCAGTGGTACATCCTGCGGCGGCTGGATCTGGAAGAAGCTGCGAAGAAGCGGTAGGCAGCACCGGGTGTTGGAGGGGGCACCGGCCCCGGCACTACCCGGTGCTGAAAGGCTGGGAGGTTCGTCCGCTGGACCGATCGCCTGGCCTGGCGCAAAAAATGGCCATTGCCCACCACGCCACCACCACCCTTTCAAATCAGGCGTGGCACAATCGCCAATCATGACCGTGCCCGTCGATACCATCGTCGCCATTGCCACGCCACCGGGAAGAGGTGGGGTGGGGGTGGTGCGCCTGTCCGGGCCAAGGGCTTTCAGTATTGCCGAGCAGTTGGCGGGTTCCTTGCCGCCGGTTCGCAACGCGGCGCTCCGTCACTTTCGTGATGGCGCCGGCGAGGTCATCGACACCGGCCTGCTGATCTGTTTTGCCGGCCCCCATTCCTTCACCGGCGAAGACGTCGTGGAGATCCAGGCGCATGGTTCGCCCGTGGTCCTTGAAATGATCGTGACCGCCACCGTTGCCGCGGGTGCCCGTCGCGCCGGGCCCGGTGAGTTCAGTCAGCGCGCCTTTGTCAATGATCGAATGGATCTGGCCCAGGCCGAAGCGGTTGCCGACCTCATTGCATCGGCCAGCGAGAAGGCGGCGCGAGCGGCACACCGCAGCCTCGAGGGTGAATTCTCCAAAGCCGTCGATACGATTCACCAGGCCCTGGTGGAGTTGCGGGTCTGGATCGAGGCCGCGCTCGATTTCCCCGACGAGGATGTCGACTTTCTCGCCGACGGGCAGGTTGCCGAGCGGGCAGGCGACCTGCGCTTGCGACTGGACAACCTGCTTCAGCGCGCCGCAACCGGAAGGCTGCTGACCGACGGGGTCCACATCGCCATCATCGGTCCGCCCAATGCCGGCAAGTCCAGTCTGCTCAACGCGCTGGCCGAACGCGACGCGGCCATCGTTACCGACATTCCCGGCACGACAAGAGATGTCCTGCGCGAAACCATCACGCTGGCGGGAATGCCGGTGGTGTTGTCGGATACCGCGGGGTTGCGCGAAACCAGCGACCGCGTGGAGTTCGAAGGCGTGCGCCGCGCCCGGCAGGAAATGCAGACCGCCGACGTGGTGTTTCATGTCGTCGATGCCGCCGATCCGTCCGGCCACGAACTGTCCGGCGTGCCCGAGCGTTTGCCGGTCATTCGTATCGAGAACAAGATCGATCTCAGTGGCGACGCGCCCGGGCGTGATGATCGATGCGTGCGCGTGTCGGCATTGACCGGTGAGGGGTTGGGCGAACTTGAAGACCTGGTGCTGGAAACCCTGGGCGCGAGTGGCTCCGGCGGCGAAGGGGACATTTCCGCACGCCAGCGACATGTCGATGCCCTCAGGCGGGCCCTGGCGCATGTCGAGGCCGGCGAGGCCGAGATTCTTGCCAGCGGTTCAGGTGAATTACTGGCCGAGGAACTGCGTATGGCCGCCGATGAACTCGGCGAAATCACCGGCCGCATGAGCTCGGATCAACTGCTCGGCGAGATCTTTTCGAGTTTTTGCATCGGCAAGTAGACCTCGGTCACACCCTGCCAATTTTCGTTGCCGTGCCCTATACTCGACGAAAAACGACTGCGCAAAAGGACAGGACGACCCATGCACACCATTCGCCAGATACTCGAGAAGAAAGGCGATGCCATCTGGTCGGTCTCGCCCAAGGCCAGTGTCTATGACGCCATTACCCTGATGGCGCGCAAGGGCATCGGCGCCCTGATCGTTCTCAGGGACGGGCAACTCCACGGCATCATTTCCGAGCGCGACTACGCACGCAAGGTTGTGCTGGAGGGACGCTCCTCGCGCGAAACCCGGGTCGAAGACATCTGCAGTTCCCCCGCCATCACCATCGCCCCGCAGGCGATGGCCGAAGAGGGCCTGGCTCTGATGACCCGCAAGCGTATCCGCCATCTCCCGGTGGCTGAACGCGGCGAGTTGCTGGGACTGGTGTCGATCGGCGACCTGGTCGATGCCGTCATCGGCGACCAGCAGAAACTGATCGAACAACTGGAACGCTACGTCAGCGGCTACTGACATGCCGGCTTTCTCCCCGTGAGCATCGACCTCGAACATGGCGCCGCCATCGCTCGAGAGCTCGGGCTGGACGAACACGATCTCAAGGTCGTGTCCGTCAGTGGTGGAGACATCGCCCGCGCGCATGTGCTCAAGGGAGCCGACTATTGGGTGTTCCTGAAGTCGTTGCCGACCGGACAGGGCGGGCTGCTGTCAGCCGAAGCCGACGGGCTTGAAGCCATCGCCGCCACGCATACTGTACGCGTGCCCCGCGTCCTGCGGCGTGGCTTGCAGGACGGTACCGCCTGGCTGGCGCTGGAATACCTCGAATTGGGCGAACGCACTGCGCGCGTCGATGCCGAACTTGGCCGCAAGCTTGCCGAGATGCATCGCAGTGAGGGCGAGAGCTTCGGCTGGCATCGCAACAACTACATCGGGCTGACGCCGCAACACAACCCGGAAACTGAAAGCTGGACCGAGTTCTTTCTCTTTCATCGCCTGGGTTTCCAGTTCGACCGGCTCGTGGCCTCTCACCCGAATGAAGTCTGGGCCGAGCTCAAGCAGGCGGTGTTCGAGCAATGGCACGACAAGCATGCCAGACACCAACCGTCTCCGGCACTGGTTCACGGTGACCTGTGGCGCGGCAACGCCGCCGCCATCGGGCTCGAGGTGCCGGTGGTTTTCGACCCGGCCGTTCATTACGGCGATCGCGAAACCGACCTGGCGATGACTCGCTTGTTCGGCGGGTTTTCCGAGAACTTCTACCGCGCCTACGAGGAGGCCTGGCCCCTGCCTTCCGGCCACGAGCAGCGCTTACCGTTCTACACGCTCTACCACGTGCTCAACCACGCCAACATGTTCGGCGGTGGTTATCTTGATTCCGTCGGCAGGATCTGTCGCCGCATCATCGATGAATGAAGTTCAAGCGCCGGCATCGGCCTTGTTGTTACCATTGCGGATTTGCAATCACTGGAGATCAGGATGGGACTGCTCATCGACGGCGAGTGGCACGACAAGTGGTATGACACCGATTCCACCGGCGGGCGTTTCGAACGCTCGGCTGCGGCCTTTCGCAACTGGATCACCCCCGACGGCTCACCCGGCCCCGACGGCAAGGGCGGCTTCAAGGCCGAACCGAGTCGTTACCATCTCTATGTCGCGCTGGCCTGCCCCTGGGCTCACCGCACGCTGATCTTCCGCAAGCTCAAGGGGTTGGAAGACATGATCGGCCTGTCGATCGTCAATCCCATCATGCGCGAGCACGGCTGGACCTTCCGCGACGGCTACCGGGTGCGCAAGGATCCCATCCACGACGCCGAGTTCATGCACCAGGTCTATACCGCCGCCAAGCCCGACTACTCCGGCCGGGTCACTGTGCCGGTGATCTGGGACAAGCAGGAAAACACCATCGTGTCCAACGAGTCGGCCGATATCATCCGCATGTTCAACTCAGCCTTCGACGGCGTCGGCGCCAAGACCGGGGATTTCTACCCCGAGAATCTTCGTGAGGAGATCGACGCGATCAACGAACTGGTCTACGACAATATCAACAACGGCGTGTACAAATCCGGCTTCGCCACGACACAGGATGCTTACGAGGAAGCGGTCGTGCCGTTGTTCGAGACGCTCGACAAACTCGAGGAGCGGCTGGAAGAGAACCGTTACCTGTGCGGTTCGCGCCTGACCGAGGCCGACTGGCGGCTATTCACCACCCTGGTACGATTCGATGCCGTCTACGTCGGCCATTTCAAGTGCAACCTCCGTCGTATCGACGATTACCACCACCTGTCGAATTACCTTCGCGAACTGTTCCAGATGCCGGGGGTTTCCGAGACGGTGGATCTGCACGCCATCAAGCTGCACTACTACGGCAGCCACGCCACCATCAATCCGCACTACATCGTGCCGATGGGTCCGGCGCTGGATTTTCATCGCAAGCACGACCGCGAGCGACTTCCCGCGGCGTGATCGTTCCCTCATCGCGGATTTCGGCCAGGCTCCGGCCGGCCGGGTAATCGGTGGCGCGGCGTGAACCGCCGACCGCCACCGGCAACCGGCGCTTGAGACCCGGGCGCTGGTGCCGTAGCGCCTGGATGAGCAGCGGACCGACGATCAGTGTCGCGCCGAGCCAGAACCAGGCATCCGGCAGTTCGGCAAACAGCAGCCAGCCCAGCATGAAAGCCCACACCAGCCCGGTGTACTCCGCCGCTGTCACCCGGCTGGCATCGACATGCCGATAGGCCAGGATGACGGTCATGTTGTAGCCGAGGATGAACAGTGCCGACCCGAACGCGGCATTGAGTGCCGAGAAGTCCAGTGGTGCACCTTCGATCAATGCCAGCGTCACAGCCGCCGGCAGCGCCAGCAGGTAATTGAGTGCCAGGCTGTGAATCACCGATTGTTCGCGAGGCAGCTTGCGCACGAGTACGGCATTGACGGCCAGCGCCACGGCCAGACCCAGGGCGGCCAGTCCCGCCCAGTTCAGTTCACTCGGACGCAGGATGACCAGCACGCCGACCAGGCCACTGATCACCGTCAGCAGGCTGGAGCGGCGCAGCTTTTCGCCGAACAGCAGCACGCCGAACAGCATCACCAGTACCGGTGCGGCATAGAAGATGGCATTGGCCGTGGCCAGGGGTAACGCCCCCAGTGCGATCACCATGCAGACGATGCCACCCAGGCCTATATGCGCCCGCAACAGGTGAATGCGCGTGCCTTCGAACAGGCGTGTGCGATCGATCATGCCGACGAACGGCAACAGCAAAGCCAGCGTGACCACCAGGCGCAGGGCGATGAACTGAAACAGGGCCACGTCACCGCTGACCCACTTGATGATCACGTCGGAAATGATGGCCAGCAGGTTGCCGATGACCAGCAGCAAGATGGCGCTGTTGACGGTGCGACCCGACATGCTTGTGACCTCCGGGGAAGATGGTGGCGACGACAACGTGGTGAATCCGGCCGGTGGTTCGACCGCCGGCAGACTGATCATGGCTGCGCAGATATATTATGTAAAGTGATCTAAATTGCCCGGATATTATTTTTTCTCATGATGAAGCTGCCGCCGCTCAAGACATTGCCCACGTTCGAGGCGGTCGCGCGACTCAACAGCTTCTCGCGAGCGGCCGAGGAGATGAACCTGACCCAGAGTGCGGTCAGCCACCAGATCCGGGCACTCGAGGACAGTCTGGGCGAGGAGTTGTTCCTGCGCGCCGGCCGCAGCCTGTCCCTGACAGAGGCGGGTGAGCAGTTTCTCGAAGCCGTCGCTCCGGCACTTGCGCAGATCGAGCGTGCCGCCGGCCGGCTGCGCGGCAGCAGCGATGAACGCCTGCGCCTGGCCGTGCCCAGCTCGCTGGCGGTGTGCTGGCTGATTCCAAGGCTGCCGCAGTTCCAGCGCCAGCACCCGGAAGTCGACCTCGACCTGGAAATGCTCTCCGACATGCCGCACATGTCCGATCGCATCGCCGACTGTTTCCTGACCGTGCGCTACCGGCAGCGCGGTTACCAGTCGCGCCGGCTCTACGTCGAACAGCTCTTTGCCATCTGCTCGCGCCACTACTGGCAGCAGATGCAGAAACGCCTGAAGGACGACGGCTTGATCGACCACGACGAACCGCGTTCGCTCGATCCTGAATGGTTGCCGCGTTTTCGCTTGTTGTCGGCCGCCAGCCTGTTCGACCGGCCGGGCGAGGACTGGCGCCGCTGGTTCACCGCCACCGGCAGCGAGCTGCCGGCGGATGCACGGCTGCACCACTTCAGCCACATGCTGCTGGCCCATGAGGCTGCCCGCCATGATCAGGGCATTGCGCTGTCCAACGACTACATGATCGATACCGCCGCCGACCCCGACCTGGTACGCCTGCCGGTTGCCCCCATGGCCACAGGTGACGAATTTCACCTGGCATACAAGACCAGCCGACGCAACGAGCCGGCCATCCGGGCGCTGGCCGGATGGATTCAGGAGCAGGCGGCGCGTTCGGGGTGGTGAGGTCTGGTGGGTTGGTTTGTTCGTTGGCTGGTTGGACGATACGTCGTTTGGTCGCTTTGTCGTTTTGTCTTTTCGTAGGATGTGCTGAGCGCCAGCGAAGCGCATCGGGACAGCGAATAGATTAACCCCCACCGAGTGGGAGTTGTTAGCCGACGCCGACTGATGCGCTTCGCTGGCGCTCAGCAGCATCCCACGAAAACATGGTGTCGGGTCCTGGTGAGCTATTGGTCTCCCGCACGGCCGGAACTGGGCGTGGATTGATTGCTCTGTCCGCCGCGCGGGGCCGATCCCTGCGGTGGCTCGGCGGGACGTTGGGGTTGCTGGGGTCGGGCGGCGTGGGTTCGCCGCGACGACCCGCGGCGGCTGCCGTTGATCAGGCGCTGGATCAGGCGGGCGATGAGGAGCAGGGAGACGATTCGGCGCATGGTTGGGCAGGTTCTAGGTTCGGGGTTCGAGGTTCTAGGTTCGAGGTGTTTAAGGATAGGGGGAGGTACGGGCGGGGCGCAAGAGGATGCCGGTTTTCAGTCTTCGAGCAGGGCCTGCTGGCGGGCGGGGGTGTCGTTGTCGAAGAGTTTGACTTTCTTGCCGCCGTGGAAGACCAGTTTGAATTCGGCGCGACTGACCGGGACGTAGCGGTCGTTGCCGCCGATCTCGACCTGGGCGCCCTCGGTGACCGCGTAGCCGTGCTCGTCGACGCGCACCACCATGGTGGCCTTGGCGCCGGTGTGGCAGATGGTCTTGAGTTCCTTGAGTTCGTCGGCCCAGGCCAGCAGGTGACGGCTGCCATCGAACAACTCCCCGCGAAAGTCGGTTCTCAGGCCGAAGGCGAGCACCGGGATCCTGAGCCGGTCGACCACCTCGGTCAGTTGCCAGACCTGGTCGCGGGTGAAGAACTGAGACTCGTCGGTGAGCACGCAATGGATGTTGCCGCCGTCGAGTTCGCCGCGCACCCGCTCGAACAGGTCATCGTCCGGGCCGGCGGCCAGGGCCGGCGCCTGCATGCCCACCCGGGAACGAATCACGCCATGCCCGGCACGATCGTCGATGCCGGGACTGATCAGCAAGGGCCGCATGCCGCGCTCGGAGTAGTTGTAGGCCGACTGCAGCAGGACCGTGGTCTTGCCGGCATTCATGGTCGAGTAATAAAAGTGCAGCTTGGCCATCAGTCTTCCGGTCGCCGGTCCATCCACACGTTGATCCAGACCACCGACAGCTCGGTTTCCTCGGCCAGCCAGCCGCCGACGGCCTGCTCCACCTGCTCGCATTCCTCGCAGTTGTCACGGCGGTAGAGCAGGATGAACACGTCGCCGTCGGGCAGGTCGGCAATTTCCATTTCCTGCCCGGCCGGGTCGGTGACCCGCTCGAGCAGGCGATCAAGACGCACCATGGAGCGGGCGCGACGCTGCCGGTTGACGGTGAGATTGAGTTCGCGCTCGAAGCCATGGCGAAACCCGTCGAGGTGCCAGGACGCCGAGTGGTCGTAGAGATAGACGTAGAGTTGCGGCACGTCCACCACCACCCCCTCGCGGCGAGCCTGGGCGCGGATATTGCCGACCAGGCGCTGGTGGTCGGTGATCACCGACTGGCGCTGGATCAGGTCGAGGCGTTCGGACACGACCTCGTCGGCGGCGGGAAGGCCCGGTGAGAGGAGGAAAAGGATGACGACAAGCATAAGATTTCGCATGCATGAGAGTATATCGTCCTGTCCTTCCTGTCGTGTCATCGGCTACAATCTCGCACCCCATGGCCCGCCCACTCGACACCCTCAATCCCCAGCAGCGCGCCGCAGTCGTGCACGTCGACTCGCCACTGCTGGTGCTGGCCGGCGCCGGATCGGGCAAGACGCGCGTGATCACCGAAAAGATCGCCTGGCTGATCGACCGCGGTCATTTCCCGGCCCGCCACATCGCCGCCATTACCTTCACCAACAAGGCCGCGCGCGAGATGCGCAGCCGTATCGGCAAACGGCTGGGGCGAAAGGCGGTGGAAGGCCTGACCATTTCGACCTTCCATTCGCTGGGTTGGCAGATCCTCAAGTCCGAGCCGGAAGCGGCCGGGCGGCGCAAGGGCATGAGCATTCTCGACCAGCACACCGCCGGCGATCTGGTGCGCGAACTGCTGCCCTCGGGCGCGCCCAACGACATGGTGTGGGGGGTGCAGGCCGGAATCGGCCGTTTCAAGGATGCCGGCATCCCGCCCGACCGGGCCCTGGCCACGGCCGATGACGAGAACGCCACGCGCGCCGCCGAAATCTACGCCGGCTATGCCGAGCGCCTGGCCGCGCTCAACGCGGTCGACTTCGACGACCTCATCACCATCCCCGCGCGCCTGCTCGAGGATCCGGAAATCCGCACCCGCTGGCGCCGGCGCCTGCAGTACCTGCTGGTCGACGAATACCAGGACACCAGCGAAGCCCAGTACCGCCTGCTCAGCCAGTTGACCGAAAGCACCGGCGCGTTCACGGCGGTGGGCGACGACGACCAGTCGATCTATGGCTGGCGTGGTGCGCGGCCCGAGAATCTGGCCAGCCTGAAGACCGACTGGCCCAACCTCACCGTCATCAAGCTCGAGCAGAACTACCGCTCCACCGGGCGCATCCTGTCGGCGGCCAACGCGGTGATTGCCTGCAA
>SL_3KL_010_SEDDRAFT_10001408_pt1 | contig 21795 bp, 17 predicted proteins | sample SodLakKL_010_SED_2_FD_10381 | JGI IMG/M metagenome (IMG submission 10381) | reverse complement strand
CGCAGTCCCCTGGCGATGAGAAGACGCCCGAGAGATGCACAAATAATGCCTTTCCCAAGCGATGATGTAACACCTCCCGTTATAAAAATATATTTCGTTGCCATAATCGCGATAGAGTTGGTTTGGTAAAACAGAAAATAGGAGGCTGTTCAGTACCATTCAAACCAAAACTGAAATCTTTAAAAAAAATCATGTGTAAGGGGTTATGTTTTTAAATAAAAGTGGAAGCGCTTCGGGTAAAAATTGCCAAAAAACAGTTGGTTCTGGAACAAATGAGGCGTTTTTTTGGTATTTTTAAGGTGAATTTTTAAAACGACCTGAACTACCAGTATTAATTATGTCTTACCTGACATTTGCATTGAAAGAGAGACGACTCCTTTCTTTTGCAGTTTCCTTTACATTTTTCTCAAGTTTTGGGCAAACCTTTTTAATTTCACTGTTTGTGCCCTATTTCCTCGTGGCGTTTGATATGAGCAACGCTTCATTCGGAGTACTTTACTCCGCTGCCACGCTCACCGGTGCAATTGCTTTGCCGTGGCTTGGACAGTGGATCGATCGAATACCGCTGCGTCAGTATAGTATGTATGTTGCCGCCGGCTTACTTTTTGCCAGTGCGATGATGGCCATTTCCTGGCATATCGCCATGTTATTCGTAAGCCTGATTCTTCTCAGGCTTTCCGGGCAGGGGCTTAGCAGCCATACTGCACAGGCTACCATGGCCAGATACTACGACGGTCAGCGCGGAAAAGCTCTCAGTATTTCTTCACTGGGCTACCCTCTGGGTGAAGCACTGCTTCCGTCCCTGATCGCTGCTATGCTGGTGGTCTTTCACTGGCGAACCACNTGGGGAATCATAGCGGCNGTTATTGCACTGGTTTTTATTCCTGTGCTGTGGCTGCTTATTCGCAGGGAGAAACACATTGTAGATGAAGAGCCCGGTGAAGAGGGAGAAATCGGAACCGCCAAAGAAAATTACAATACAATTCTGAGCGATCACCGCATTTTTTATGTACTGCCAGCTACACTCATTCCGCCTTTTTGGGTGACCGGACTTTTTCTCTACCAGGTTGCTGCTGCCGAAGCACTCGGTTGGACTGCTGCACTGATTGCATCTGCATTTGTGGCATTTGCGGTGACGAGAATTATCGCAGGCATATTTACCGGTCCTCTTATCGATCGTTTTTCTGCAAAGGCTCTGTTTCCGTTTTTACTGGTTCCGATGATTGGCGGGCTATTTGTCGCTTATCTTTTTTCAGCTTCATGGGCGGCATTCGTCTACATGGGATTGATCGGAGTGACGATGGGAATCGGCAGTACGATCAAATCAGCTCTATTTGCCGAAATGTTCGGAACCCGGCTGATCGGGACGGTGCAGAGCATGTTTGCCACTGTTATGGTGTTCAGCACTGCCATGAGCCCGTTTCTTGTGGGCTGGATGCTCGATGCGGCCTTTACGATGAACTCTATCCTGATGCTGGCAATCGTTTCAAGTATTCTTTGCGGTCTGGTTTCAATCCGGATTTTGCCGGTGTTTGACAGGTGATCTGATTTAGTTAAATTATTGTTGCGCAAATTGAATCGCAGTGGTACGCAGAGTTAATATGGGCCGAAACCAGAATTGAGTATCGTATTAGGATTGATGCAGGATAGAAGATTTATTGCTGATTTTATGTTATAAGGTAAACTTCTTTTTTTGTTCAATAAAAACTGAATCTACCGGCACGTTTCTACGGTGATTTGCGTTTCTTCATTGTTTGCCTGCATTATTCACAAGAGTGCAGGTTATGTAACTAAACTCGTACAGCCATGAATTTGCTAATTTTATTAACTTCTCTTTTCTCAGTTATGCCAGAATCAGATAAATTATCAGAAACAAAAACCGAAGTAGCTGTGTTTGGAGCGGGCTGTTTTTGGTGTGTTGAAGCGATTTACCAGCGCGTGAACGGTGTTATGGCTGTGGAGTCGGGTTATGCCGGCGGCCATGTGGTCAATCCCACTTATGAACAGGTAATCACGGGGAGAACCGGACATGCCGAAGTTGCACGCGTGGAATTTAACCCCGATGTGATCTCCTTCGAAGAATTGTTAGAAGTTTTTTGGCATACGCACGATCCTACCACCCTCAACCGCCAGGGCAATGATGTAGGTCCGCAATATCGCTCGGCTATTTTCTATAAGGATGAAGAACAGAAAGCTATTGCAGAAAAATCACTGAAAAAAACCGATGCATCCGATTTGTGGGATGATCCCATCGTAACGGAAATCACCGAGCTTTCAAACTACAGCCGTGCAGAGAATTATCACCAGAACTATTTCAATAATAACCCGAATGCGGGGTATTGTTCAGTTGTAATTGCACCTAAATTAGCCAAATTCAAAAAAGATTTTCCACATTTACTTCAAGAGTCATTATAATAGGCAGGAGGTCTGAAGAGTTGACCGGTGATAATTTCCGGTCTCTTTTGATCCTGCAACGAACAAACATCAACATGAGGTCTTAATTTTACTAAAGCTTATGAAAACCCTGCTAACTTCTATTTTACTGCTTTTTACCGGAATTTTTCTCACTCAAAATGCTGCTGCACAAGAGCGTACAACCGACCGTGTTTGGGCAAGCCCTAATGCCTCCGTAGCGCAAACTATCGGGCTGACCGAAGTCTATCTTACTTACGGTAGGCCGGGTGTCCGCGACCGTGAAATTTTTGGCGGCCTGGTACCTCATCATGAAGTATGGAGAACCGGTGCCAACGAAGCAACCGCCATTGTTTTTTCGGATGATGTATACATTGAGGGAGAAGCAGTTCCTGCCGGAACCTACTCGCTCTATACGATTCCGGGAGAAGATGAGTGGCAAATAATCATCAATAACAAGCTTTCCTGGGGCACCCAATATGATGAATCCGAAGATGTACTGCGCGTTACGGTTCAGTCCGAAGAGTCGCATTATGTGGATCAGATGATGTTTTACTTCGAGAACGTGACCGAAACCAGTGGTGATCTCGTGCTACACTGGGATACGGTGAAAGTTCCTGTTCGCATCGAAGTGCCTGAAGTGGAAGAGTAATTTTTTTCAGAAATTGATGACCACATCCACGTAGGGTATACCAAAGCCTACATCGGATCCCAGGCCGGGTCGGAAGTAGGCGAGGTCAAAGCTCATTCGCTGCCCCATCAGCCTTACACCGTAGGAGATGCCGAAAGGGTCTGGAGATTCAGGGAATATAAAATTTTCTGTGACAATAGCCACTCTTTGTGAGACTCGATAATCTCCGCCAAAGTAGAAAGCGTATGTTCCGGCATCTGAATCACTCAGGGTGAAACCGGCCACACCGCCTGTGAGGCTTGCACGGTGAAAACTGCGTGTATAGTTGGCATAGCCGATCACAAGGCCTTCATCAGCACCTCCTGCTGTGGCAACTCCAAGCCCACCGCCAAGGTAGTTGTTAGGGGATACCTCCATGCCAAATTTACCTGTTACGAAATAGAGCTGCTCTGATATCCGAACAGTAGGGATAAGTGTAAATCCGGCTGTAACCGCGATATTATCTGTTGCAGCGTAAGCAAAGTTATTAAAGAACACGTAGATATTTTGATAATATCCATCCCCTTTTTTCAGAGGCCGTGCTGTAGGCGAGAAAAACAGGCGGCTGTAATTGGGGTTTTCAAACCAAAGGGCACCTTTTCGTGCCAGATCAACCTCACGGATCGACCTGATTTGGCTGAGCTGTATAAAAACCCTTGTGGCATCTTTGCGCAATTCCAGTTCATTATCATCCACTGAAAGGATATTTCCGATGAGTGTTGAATGGTCGGTAAGTGTTATTTCAACGGTTTTAGCGGAATCAACTACCACATCGGCCGGGGTGATTTGAGCATACAGAAAAACAGGAAAAAACAGGTAGAATGAGATGAACAAAGTGACAAACAATGTTTTCATTTTACTCCAGAGATGATATTTTTTGGATGAGCTAAGTTACTGAAAATTCAAAGGTGTAAAAATAAGAGTATAAACTATTTTTTATTGTGTGATGTGGAAATTTATCTGCAGGTAGAATCCAGAAGACAGTTTAAGTTCATTGAAAGGAAATCAAGTCGAAAAAGTGCGGGTTAAATTACAATACCCGCACTTTTTTGAAAAATCTAGAGATTAGCGATCAAAACCCAAATTTTACATTTACCAGAAGGTTTCGCCCGGCCTGGGGGTAGTAATAGTTGAAAAACTGCTCCTCACCGCCGGAAATCCATCCGAAGGTATAACCGTTGGAAACGTACTTTCTGTCAAACAGATTGTTCACCTGTACAGAGGCAATAATCGTTCTCAGGTAGGGGAAACGGTCGTATTCATAACTGAAGCGAAGGTTATTCACCCAATAGGGATCGATGGCACGATCACTATTACCGGTGTTATCAAGGAACTGCCGGGACACGTATTGCGAAATCCATTCGGTAGTGACCGAACCGGTTCGGTAAGCCAGGATGGAATTGGCAATGACGGAAGGGGAGAAGGCGATATCCGCATCTCTGTAGATCTCGGACTGCTGACCACCCTGATCAAAATCATCCAGGAAGTGCTCATATTCACGAATTCGGTTCTGGCTGAACGTGGCGTTGCCGTTCCAGTGAAGCTGTGGCAGAATTCTGGCACCCAGTTGCAGCTCAATACCGGCCCGATAACTGTCGGGCACGTTTTCACGCACAATGTTGCCGACATCGTTTACCTCACCGGTGTTGATGAGCTGATCTTTGTAGAGCATGTAGTAGAGGTTCAGACCCGCTTCAAAACGATCAAAGGAACCTTGGTATCCAAATTCAAAATCATAAAGGCGCTCGGGATCAGGACGGCTCTCTTCGGTCGATTCCACATAATCACGCCGGGTGGGTTCTTTGCCGCCCACACTTACCGAGGCAAAAGTGCGGTGCCCGTCACCAAAGCGGTACACCAACCCGGCTTTAGGATTAAAAAAGTTGATACGGTCGCGCTGTGTTACATCTGAAACTTCTCCGGTTTCCCCATCGATGCGAAGCCCCACAAACCGGTAGGTGACCGTCCTGTGTTGCAAATCCAGGTAGGTGTTGAGAGAAGGACTCAAGTAGTAATTGAGCTTGCCATAGACGTTAAAATCGGTTTTGAAGCCGTTGTTATCGTAGTAGCGGTCGCCCAGTTCGCTGTCTCCGGCAAAACGTGACCAGATCACCTCACCGAAATGGTCGCCATCGTATTCGTTGTAGCCACCTCCGAATGTCAGGTTCCATTCATCAGGGCGATTGATTTCGGTTGAGAAAACCGCACCATAAAAATGATTGTCCAGCCATCGCCTGCGTACAAGATCGCTCCGGTCTATCACTTCTCCGCCAATTTCCACCGGGCTGATATTGTAAGTGGAGAGCCGGTCGTTCTGACGGAACTGCTCAAAATAGCCTCGTCCATAAGTGTAATGGAGTGAGGTGTTGACGGTCCAGCTGTTGGTTACCTGATAGGAGTAATGAAGCTGGTAATGATCCTGCTGGTAGTTGTCCACCTGGTTGTCGTAGGTAAACTCATTAAAACGCCGGTTGCCGATATTTTCGCGCCAGTGGGAGGCGTCTTCTGCACCCAGCCAGAGTTGTGCAATGTAGTGTTCAAGCTGGGAAGTGTCGTTTTTCAGAATCGGTTCGGGAACCCCGTTCCAGGCCTGATAGGTCACTTCCTGGCCGGAAAACAGATCGGCTTTCAGCAGGCTTCGGTCACCGTGGCGCGCACCGGAGAGATAAAATGAACGCAGATCGGAACTGGCCCGGTCAATGTAGCCCTCGGAATCAATTTTGGAGAGGCGGCCTTCCACCTGCCATCCGTTTTCCAGGATGCCAGAACCAAGTTGTACATTGGCTTTTCGTGTTCCGTATGAGCCAAGGCCGGTATTCAGTTCTCCATACGCATCAGGGTTCATGATGGCGGTCTGAAGATTCATCGTGGCCCCGAAAGCACCGGCACCGTGAGTGGATGTGCCCACACCACGCTGTATCTGAATATTCTGTGTGGATGAAGCCAGATCGGGCATATTAACCCAAAACACACCGTGTGATTCGGCATCATTCAGCGGGATTCCGTTGATGGTTACATTGATACGCCCGGAGTCCACACCGCGAATTGTGACGCCGGTATATCCAATTCCTGCACCGGCATCCGACGTGGAAACCACTGAAGGTGTTGAGCTGATCAAAAACGGAATATCCTGGCCAAGATTTCTCAATTCGATCTCTTCCCGGCTAATGTTGCTGTAGGCGATCGGGGTGGAATCATCTACCCGAAGGGCGCTTACAAATACTTCGCCGGAAAGATAAACCTGCTCTTCAAGCGAAATATCAAGAAACTCTTCGGGATCGGTCACCGTGATGGTTTTTGCCTGGTATCCCACAAAACTAACCGTGAGCTCGTAACCATCAGAAATCAGCGAAATAGAAAATGCGCCGTCCGTCCCGGCCGATGTGCCGTTGGCGGTGCCGCTTTCCATAATGGTCGCTCCCTCGAGAGATTCACCGGTTGATGCATTGGAAACACGTCCTTCGATTGTTTGTGCGTAAGAATGGCTGAAAAATCCCGCCAGAAACGGGATAAAAAAGATAAGAATTGTTGTTTGTCTAAGCATAATGCCTCCTTTCAATAAGTGCTGCGATTGAAGGAGGGGGTAAAACAGATATGCGTGCAACCCGCATCTGCTTCAGATCGGTTTCCCTCCGCCGGTATGACCCGGTTCAGGTTCACAGGGTATGATCTCAGCCTCTGCAATGAACAGAGACACCCCCAACCTTTTGATTGGTTTAGTGGTTTAAAAATAGGCAGGAAAGCCGTATGCTTCAAGAAAAAGATCAATAATGTTTTTATATAGAAATTCCGGTATTATTCTCTGTTTGCTGATACTTGCAACAGTTGTTTATCTGGCCGGATGTCAGAAACAAGCCAATGAAGTATCAACTGCAGAATTTTTAAAAGAGCATGTCGAGTGGCTGGCAGATGATACCAGGAAAGGACGTCTGGCCGGAACCATGCAGGAGGCTGAAGCAGCCAATTATATTTCCGACCGGTTTTCGTTTTATGGATTGCTGCCGATGGTAAATATGGAGACCTACGTTCAGCAGTTCGAATTGACCGGCCCGATAACTCAGCTGATGGAAGTGGAAAACCACATCTCACGTAATATTGTGGGGGGTGTGCCCGGAAGGGTACATCCTGAGCGATACATTATCATTGGTGCGCATTACGACGGACAGGGTATGGGCGGACTTATTTCGATGGATTCGGGAGGAGAACCGGCTATTCACAATTCGGCCGATGACAACGCTTCGGGAACAGCGGGACTTTTGTGGCTTGCCAGTCGTTTTGCAGAGAATCCTGCAAAAAATACGCTCATATTTATCGCTTTTTCCGGTGAAGAGCTCGGATTGCTTGGTGCCCGCAATTATGTGGAAGAGTTGGAGATGCCGAAGGACTCTGTAATGGCGATGATCAACATGGACATGATCGGACGACTGAGCAACGGTGAGCTGAATATATTCGGAACCGGAACGGCCAATATATGGGATGACCTTCTGGATGAAGTGTCAGCAGATTCATTGGTAATTACACGTACACCCGGCGGAATGGGCAGCAGTGATCACGCCGTTTTTTATGAAGCTGACATTCCTGTATTGCACTATTACACTGGCACGCACGACGATTATCACCGCGCTTCCGATACGGCCGATAAAATCAATTACAAAGGTATGGAATGGGTATTGGCGCATGTGGAACAGGCCATCCGGCTGCTGGATGAAAAAGCACCGGACGAGATCGAATTCAGAGAATCGACCGACCCGAGAGGCGTAACAATGAGACGTGATGGTGTTGGCCTGGGTGTGATTCCGGATTATACATGGTCCGGCAACGGTTTCAGGATAGAAACCGTTCGAGAAGGTAACACCGCAGAGGAAGCCGGAATAATCGATGGTGACATCATCATCCGCATGGACGACCGGGAAATCAGCGATATTTATGATTATATGGACCTGATGAGCGATGTGGAAGAAGGGGATGAAATGACTGTCCGAATACTCCGCGGAGAAGAAGAAATTGAACTGACAGTCGTTTTTTGAGAAGCGATACAGGCAAGAGGGGCTTAACCCGCATTTCTCACCAAGAATTTTAGTGTGAGAAATGCGGGTTAAGGGCCATCATAATATTACCTTTAGTAACAATAAATAATATACAAACTAACCCACTCTGTAGTTTAAATCACATTATGAGAGATATCAGATGAATAGAAAACAAAACATTGATATGAAAACCAAGTCAGTTTACTTTAAAATGATCTGTGCCATCACAATTACTGTATTTACTCTACTGGCTTGTCAGGAGTCACACGAGCTGCCGCCGGTCCCATCGGGAGTACAGGGCTATTCTCTGCTGGGCGATACTCTCAGAACCCCGGAAATAGATTCCCAAACCTATGATGAACACAATACCAACCTCCTTCAGGCTGTGATGGATTATCGTGTTGACCCCGAAGACCCCGAAGTAATTATCTGGCTGGGAAGACGAACTGCCTATCTGGGAGAATATCGTGAAGCGGTACGCATTTTTACCGAAGGAATTTTCAAACATCCCGAAGACCCGCGTATGTACCGGCACAGAGGGCACCGTTATCTTACACTGCGAATGTTCGATATGGCCATTCGAGATTTTGAAAATGCAGAAAGCCTTATGCGAAACCGGGAAGACCAGGTTGAGCCGGACGGCCTGCCCAATCCTGCTGGAATTCCCACAAGTACACTCAAATCGAATGTGTGGTACCACATGGGGCTGGCCTATTACGCTAAAGGTGATTTTCAAAACGCAGCCGATGCATACGAAAAGGCCCTGGAACTTGAACTGTCCGAAGACATGCGAATCGCCACGCTCTACTGGTATTACATGGCACTAAAGCGGATGGGCAAAGATGTGGAGGCGGGTCGGGCTATAGCCGACATTCAGCCCGATGTCGAATTACTGGAAAATGATGTTTACCTGAACCTTATCCTCGTTTTTAACGGAATTTTTGACACCAACCGTTTGCTGGAGTCTGGCGAAGATGCGCTTCAAAATGCGACCCTGGGATACGGAATCGGGAACTGGCACTACATTAACGGAAGGGAGGAGAGGGCCGTGGAGATCTGGAAATTGGTTTACGATTCCGGCCAGTGGCCTTCTTTCGGATTCATCGCTGCAGAGGCGGAGCTGGCGCGTCTACAGTGAGTCCAAAAATTTCTTATTGAGGTACACGGGCTTAACTGATTTCAGTTTCTAATCACTTTTGGTCAATCCGAAAAATAAGACAACAGCCAGTCCCATTATAATGATCATGCGAATAATACTAAGTATTTCCCATAAACCGGCACGATTGGTGAGTTCAGTATCAGCGGTTTCGCTAAATTCAACGGTAGTAAGGGCTATCAATTCTGGTACAAAATAGATTGCCGTTGAAATCAGAATCAATATATATCCCGAAAATGCGATCAGCAGGTATTTCCGTTGTGCTGATTTCCAGCATAAAATGAGAGTGGTGATCATAAACAACAGGGTAACGGGATGTATCATCATCCAAAAGGACTCTGGATTGATTCCATATTCACCCTGGAACATGCTCAGCGAAGCCGGAGGAGCTGCACTCCACTGAGGCACCACGGCAATATGTTCGTAGAGAGCAGCGCCGGAAATCATTGTAAAGAATAAACAGGTCAGCAGATAAATCAGATTTTTTAGATTCATAGCGAATAATGTAAGGATGGTTTATACTCAGAAGAAGTTGTCTGTGACCGAAGTAAAAAAATTGTATGAGTCGGACATCAGTGCGGAATTTCAAAAATATGGCCGGGAATGATCCCTTTCTTTACGATGTAGTTGCCCGGTGTCATTCCGGTGAAGAGCCTGAATGTCCGGATAAAGTGAGACTGATCATAAAAACCGCATTCAAGTCCGACGGCAGTCAGTTTTTGACCAGATTGATGCAGGCATTTGAGTGCCGCCAGATACTTTTTGTAGAGTATCAGTTTTTCAGGAGAGAGACCTAAAAAATGTCTGCAAAGTCTCCTGAGGTGTCGTTCAGACAAAGAATAATCTTCTCCGAGTTTTCTTACTGACAGGTGAATGATATTTTGATTGAGGTGGAGAGAAAGTATTCGCCTGTATATATCCATATCGAGGTAACATTCGGAAAGTTTTTTGTCTAACCAGTTCAGAACCAGGTTTACCTGCATCAAAAAGTTATGCGTTTCAGAGAGCTGTTCGGTAAGATGATTCAGAGATTTACAGATAACTTCCTTTCCCAGTATCTGGTTATTGCACTCCTCCAACGTAAGGTCAAAAAGAGAGGGGAGTGCACAGGGGTGAAGCTGCAGGCCAAAATAGTGTTGGCCTTTTGGAAGGGATACATGAACCGGAGAAAAATTTAAACCGTTAACAAATACAGACGGGAGTGGGCTTGAGGTCTTTTCCCCGAACTTTCTGAAGGAGATACCATCCGAAAAGTTGAAAACGATTTCGACCGTTCCTTTAGGCAGAACCGTTTCAAGCCGTGTAACATCGGATGCTCCGCAGGTTTTCCAGATTTTACCAATGAACAGTTTTTCAGGAACGGTTTCTGGTATGTAGTGCCAAACCTTCTGATTCAGTGTAGTAGCTTGTTTTGGAAGCTTTATTGCCGGCAGGTTATCGAAGTAATTGTATTTCATGAGGGCTGGCTTTGCTTTTTTTAAGTAAAAAGCCGGGTTAACTCATAAAATGTAATGATTTGTTGATTGATGAGAATGTATAAATTTTCTGGAAGATTTTCGCTATGCTTGGAAGTTTGTTGACAGATCTAAAAACAATCATATATCCGTAGTATTTACAGATGACAGGACATTAGATGAGTATGGAAGTAAAAAAGTTCAGGCTGATCCAAATGCCTGAAAACCGAATGGAGGGCTGGTACTTTTAAACCGCTGCTACCTCGTCAAGTTTCACACCCACAAGGCGGCTTACACCGGTTTCAGGCATGGTAACACCATACATCATCTCCGCTTTCGACATGGTTTTTTTGTTGTGTGTGATGATGATGAACTGAGTTTCCTGACTGAACTTTTTCAGCATTTGTGAAAATCGTTCGATATTAGCGTCATCCAGCGGGGCATCCACCTCATCCAGAACACAGAAAGGGGAGGGCTTTACGAGATATATTGCAAAAAGCAGAGCGATGGCCGTCAGTGTTTTTTCACCTCCAGAAAGCTGATTGATACTCGATGGCCGCTTTCCTTTCGGATTAGCTTTAATTTCAATTTTAGCCTCGAGCGGGTCTTCAGCATCCTGTTCAATCAGCAGGTCACAATAATCATCCTCGTGAAAGAGAGTGTGAAATACACTTTGAAAGTTTAGCCGGATCTTCTCAAATGTTTCATTAAATCGTTCAGTTGCGGTTTGATTAATCTCACGGATCGTTTCCCGCATCTCTTTTTCTGCCTGATGGAGATCTTCAATCTGGTTTTCATAAAATTCCAGCCGCTCTTTCTCTTCTTTAAACTCTTCTATGGCCAGTGGATTTACATCCCCGATTCGGTTCAGTTTTTGACGGAGATTGCCAATTCTGGTTTTGGCTTCATCCGGTTCAAGATCTTCGGGTAACTTCTCTATTACCTGGTCCATTAAAATACCGTAGGTTTCCCAGATGTGGTCGGAGAGAGACTGAGCCTGAATTTCGAATTTTTCTTTAGCCATCGTAAGGTGATGAACCAGCTCCAGGTTCACCTCTTTCCGCCGTCTCAGCTCTTTCAGCTCCTTCTCAATTTCGTTGATCTGACCACGCTGACGACTGCTCTCTTTTCTTGCTTCTTCCAGCCTGGAGTCAGCCGCGGTTTTCTGAACCCGTGTTGTTTCGAGCTCTTTTTCGGTCTCTTCAATTTCTGCTTTGTAGGAGGTAATTTTATCACGGCTCTTGCCGAGCAGTTCACTGCGGGTTTCCAGCCTCTGTTTCATATTGGCAATGCCCGACTCCGCCCGTTCAACATCGCGGCCAAGGTTGTCAGTTTTGTTCTTCAGATCCTGGTGTTTAAGCTGTGCGTCGTTGTAGCGATTTTGGGCAATGGCTCGCTGTTCTTCAAGTTTTTGAAGAGTTTTCTTTTTCTCCTCTTGCTGCCGGCCCAGGCCCGAAATTTTTTGCTGAAGCTCTTTCTGTTGTGGCTGGAGGTTTTCAAGCTCCTCTTCAGCCAGGTCGCGACTGCCCGCCATTGACTCTTTCCGAGTATTCAGTTCGACAATGTTTTTCTCATACACCTGAACACTCGACTGATAGCGGCTCATTTTTTGTTCAAGTTCCCGTGCAGATTTTTGCAAATCACGGATCCCCTTTCGGATCGATTCCTGGTCAATCTCTTTTAGCTTTTCACTGTTATTCTCAAGGTTCTGCACTTCTTTTTGTAGAGAATCTTCAATTTTGGCCTGCTGTTTACCCAGTTTTTCAAGTTTGTCTTTCAGCCCAAGACGAATACCCGCCTGCTGGTTACGACTGCCGCTTTTCAGAATCCGTTCGGAGGTGATCAGGTCACCTTCGGATGTAACCGCCAATGAACCTCTGCTTTGCAAAAGTGCTCCTGCTTCATCCAGGTTGTCAGCCAATAAAACCTGACCCAAAAGAAGTTCTGCAACCTTTTTAAACGGCAGATCAAACTGAACGTGCTGCAAAATGGATTCACCTTCAACCGGGTACGTTTCTTTCAGTTCGTGCATAGGAATGAAAGTTGCCCGTCCTCTTTTATTCTCCCTAAGGATCTCAGAAGCGTGTCTGGCATCCGCCATCGAGCCGGTGACAAGATAGTTGACCGCATCACCCAGTGCCGCTTCCAAAGCTGCGGTGTACTCTTCGCGGGTCTGTAATATTTCACCAACAGGTATCAAAAGTTCAAACGCTTCAGAGTGATTATCTATCAGGTAAGCCACCGATGAGGGCATCGCTTCATTCGATTCGGCAATACTGTTTAAAAGAGTGATTTCAGACTGAACGGCATCCCTGTTGCTCTTGAGACTTCGGATTGAATCACGCAAGGATTCCCGCTGGTTTTCGAGTTCGGTTCGTTTATCGATCGCTTGTTTCAGCAGTTGTTCCTGTTCTTCTATCCTGGTGTTTATGTTGTCAGCCTTCTCTTTGACAAGTTTCAGTTCACCCTGGGCATTCAGAATTTCATCTTCAAAATTTTCGATGTCACGGCCTATTCGCAGCTCATCATCCTCGCTGCTCTCCAGTTTCGATTCCAGTTTGATACGGCTTGTCTGGAGTCCTGTGAGTTTTTTGTTGGCATCACTGATGGCAATTTCCAGTTCATAAAGTTCGTGGCGCACCCTTGTAAACTTCTGCTGAACTTCGGAAAATGTACTTTTAGATTCACTCAGGCTCTTTTTCGACTTTTCAATTTCATCCGAGAATCCTTCCAGTTTTTTAATGCTGGCCGCTTTTAATACTTCGAGTTCGTCAAGGTCGATGTTGCTCTGTTCGATGTCTGACAGATGCTGATTAATGACACTTTCTTCATTTACAATTTTTTCCCGGTTAATTTTAAGCGATGTTTCCATCTCTCTGATGGCGGAATGGAGCTGGCTCACACGGCGGTTAGCTTCGGCTTCGTTCCGTTCTTTTTCGAGCAATCTGGCACGGGTTTTCTCTTCGGCTTCTTCCAGTTCATTTACCCGTTCGCCTACCTCTTTTTTCTCTTTTTCAGCGTTTTTGATGCGGGCTTCAAGAGGCTCCAGTTCCTCTTTAATGGTGTTATATTCGTGTAGTGTATACGCCTTGTCGAGTTGTTCCAGTTCAGCCCTGAATTTCTTGGCTTTTGCGGCTTTGTCTGCCTGTATTTCGAGGGAGCGTGTTTTTTTTCGAATTTCAACAAGAATATCTTCCAGCCGCTGAAGGTCTTTCAGGGTTTCATCCAGCTTCCGGATAGTTTGTCTCCGATTCTCTTTGTACCGGGTAACTCCGGCGGCTTCTTCAAAAAGTCGGCGCCGGTCGTTGTTTCGGTCATTCAGGATCTCTTCAACCATTTTCAGTTCAATTACAGAATAGGCGTCCGAACTCATCCCTGTATCCATAAACAGGTCCATAATGTCCTTGAGCCTGCAGGATGTGTTGTTTATGAGATACTCGCTGTCACCCGAACGATAGAGCCGCCGAGTGATGGTAAGCTCGCTGTACTCGACCGGAAGTATGCCCTTGTCATTCACGAAGGTGAGGGATACATCGGCCATGCCTAAAGCCTTTTTCTTCGCTGTTCCGTTAAAGATTACATTGCTCATCGAGCTGGATCGAAGAAGAGTGGGCCGCTGTTCGCCGAGAACCCATCGCAGGGCATCCACAATGTTTGATTTACCACATCCGTTCGGCCCAACGATGGCTGTGATGCCGTCATCAAATTTTACATGTGTTTTATGGGCAAAACTTTTAAAGCCGTGTAATTCGAGTTCGGAAATATACATGAAAGATCAGGTTGCTGTAAAAAGGCTGCGGTAATTCAATTGTTTTGCCTTACATGTAAAGTGTTGAGATCATCCCTCAATTTAATCTGAATTATTCACCAGGGAATTATTGTATAGTCAAGGCGAAGTTGAAATTGTCAATAATTCAGGTTAGTTGAAAGTTCATTAAAAAAGAAATCGTGGCAAAAAAAGGTGCTATACCGTCATAATTTCGCTCTCCTTGGCTTCGAGCATTTCGTCCACTTTACTGATGTATTTATCGGTCAGTTTTTGAACTTCTTCTTCACCTTCATATCGGCTGTCTTCAGGGAGTGATTCACTTTGTACAGTTTTTTTTATTTCGTCGTTGGCATCCCGGCGGTTATTTCTGATACTGATTCGTGCCTTCTCGGCAACATCTTTAGCATGTTTTACCAGTTCTATCCGCCTCTCTTCCGAAAGCATCGGTAAAGGGATACGAATAATAGATCCGTCATTATTGGGATTCAGTCCCAGTCCGGCCGACATAATCGCTTTTTCAATATCTTCCATCACAGATTTGTCGTAGGGTTGGACGGTAAGGAGCCTGGGTTCTGGTGCAGCTACAGTAGCAAGCTGGTTAAGCGGAGTTTGAGAGCCGTAATAATCAACTTTCACCTGGTTGAGAAGTGATGGATTTGCTTTCCCGGCACGGATGACGGCAAATTCATTTTTGCAAAAGGCGACAGCCTCGGCCATACTTTCACCAGCCGCGTCGATGATGAGTTGTAATTCTTCGGAAATCATAAGTTTAGAATATTTTTAAGTTTTAGTTCCGGAAAACGGGTCGATGAATGATAGCCATCGGCAACATCAAATTTAACAAAACTACATTTTATCCCAAACAACTGTTGTGCCTACCGAAGTGTCTTTGTTTACTACTTTTATCAGGTTGCCCTCTTCATTCATGTTGAAAACAATAATGGGTGTTTTATTGTCACGGCAAAGTGTAAAAGCTGTAAGGTCCATCACATCAAGCCTTCGGTTGAGAACTTCGTCGCCATCAATGATATCGAACTTCTCGGCATTATCGTTTTTTTCAGGGTCAGAGTCGTAAATCCCGTCCACACGTGTTCCCTTCAGAATAACTTCCGATTCAATTTCTATGGCTCTGAGTGAAGCTGCGGTATCGGTCGTAAAGTAGGGATTACCGGTTCCTGCTCCGAAAATAATTACACGGCCTTTTTCGAGATGTCGAATTGCACGGCGCCGGATGTATGGCTCGGCAATCTCTTCCATTCGAATGGCACTCATAAGCCGGGTATGCACCCCTTTTCGTTCGAGAGCATCCTGCAGGGCCATACTGTTTATCATGGTAGCAAGCATTCCCATATAGTCTCCCTGTACACGATCCATGCCTTCTGTCGCTCCCCGAACTCCCCTGAAAATATTGCCTCCGCCAATGACAATAGAAACTTCAATGCCCATGTGCTGGAGGGATTTGATTTCATTTGCGTAATGCGAAAGCATTTTTGCGTCAATTCCGTGTCCCTGTTCACCGAGAAGAGCCTCGCCACTCAGTTTCAATAAAATTCGCTTATAATGGTCAGCCAAAATGATAGAAGTTTAATGGGTTAAAAGAACTGTTGTGAAAAAGTTTGCTCAAAGGTATCAACCTTTCGTTTCATAAACCATGTAAAAACGAAACTGGCAAAATAAAGCCAAAAAAAAAGCCACCTGAACAGGCAGCTTTTTTTGAGAAAATGAATTTAAGATTCACCAAGTTGAATACGGTGGAACGACCTCACCGTGGGGGCGTTGTTCTGTTTCAGGTAGTCCTGAACAGAAATACCATTGTCTTTTACAAATTTTTGTTCGAGCAGCACCCGCTCTTCATAGAACCGGCGAAGCTTGCCTTTGGCGGCCTTTTCTGCAATTTCTGCAGGTTTGCCCTCATTGATGAGCTGCTCTTTTGCAATTTCGAGTTCTTTTTCTACGACTGTAGCATCCACACCATCACGGGTAACGGCAATCGGGTTCATCGCCGCAATCTGCATGGCTACATCTTTTGCAATCGTTTCATCATCAATGCTGCTTTCGAATTCCACAATTACACCAAGCTGGTTACCGGGGTGGATGTAATCAACCAGTGTGCCGGAGGTATTGATGTAAATCACTTTGCTGATTTCGATCTTTTCACCGATTTTTCCAACCATCTCTTCAAGATGCTTTTCAATAGAAAGTCCGTCAATTTCGATATTTTGAAGTTCAGAGATTGAACCGGCCTCATTTTCGAAAGCCGAGTTCAGAAATGCCTGGGCTTTGGCCTGGAAATCATCATTACGCGCTACAAAATCAGTTTCACAGTTTAATTCAATCGCTGAAGCTTTAGAGCGGTCGTCACTCAGTCTAATCAGAATCAGTCCCTGATTGGCTTCGCGGTCAGCCCGTTTTTCGGAAACTTTCTGGCCTTTCTTACGGAGAATTTCAACCGCTTTGTCAAAATCGCCGTCGGCTTCGGTGAGGGCTTTTTTGCAATCCATCATGCCCGCGCCAGTAGCCTCGCGAAGTTTCATAACATCTTTTGCACTGATACTCATATCTAAAATAGTTTGTCAATTATGGGTTTGCAGATTATTCTTTCTCGGAATCGTCTTCAGTTTTTTCTGCTTTTTCGGCTGGTTTGGCCTCTTTCTTCTCGTCGCTTTGCGAATCATCCGAAGAAACTTCTTGTTCCTGGTCTGAATCGCCAGTTTCATCATCAGATTTTTTTCTGCGTCGTTTTCTGCGTTTAACTTTCACAGTTACGTCATCTTCAGACTTTTGACCCTTGCTATCGTCTGATGATACTTTGGCTTCTTCAGCGGCCTGTTCCATCAGTTCCTCTTCTTTCATCGCTTCTCGCTCGGCATTTCCTTCAATGATGGCATCGGCAACCAGTGAAGTTACCAGCTGAATGGTTCGGGCCGAGTCGTCATTAGCGGGTACAATATAATCGGGTATGTCCGGATCGCTGTTGGTATCCACCATCGCAATAATCGGGATATTCAATTTTACAGCTTCATTGATGGCAATATGTTCCTTAATGGTATCTACAACGAAAACAGCGCCGGGCAGTCGTGTCATGTTAGCGATACCGCCGAGAGTCTGTTCCAGCTTAATACGTTCGCGTTCAAGCATCAGGCCCTCTTTTTTGGTGAGTTCATCGAACGTCCCGTCTTGTTTCATTTTTTCGATCTCTTCCATTCGCGAAATACTTTTGCGGACGGTACTGAAATTCGTGAGCATTCCGCCCAGCCAGCGGTGTGTAACAAAAGGCATCCCACAGCGAATTGCCTCGGTTTTGATGATCTCCTGAGCCTGTTTTTTGGTTCCTACAAAAAGAATGGTTTTGCCGGAGCGGGAAAGTTTTGCAACCTCTTCAAGAGCTTCTGTGAGGTACTGTTCTGTTTTTTTGAGATCGATAATGTGGATCCCATTTCGGGCCATAAAGATGAATTCTTTCATCTTTGGGTTCCATCGGCGGGTAAGGTGACCAAAATGGGCACCGGACTTGAGTAGTTCTTCTACTGATGCAGCTTTAGACATAATTCAGGTATGTGTATGTTTGAGTTTGTCCTCTACACAGGTCATTCCCTTGCGCCAATCCCGATAAATATTTATTAAATATCGGAACACCCAACGAAGAGTCGCTGTGTATGTGTGATTGAGTTTTGTGATTCGTGTAATGGTTATTTGCTAACAGAAACAACCATAAATATAAATTACCGCTTGGAGAACTGGAATCTCTTGCGGGCTTTGGGTTGTCCGTATTTTTTACGTTCAACCATGCGATCGTCTCTTGTAAGAAGTCCGTGTTCTTTCAGAACAGAGTGCTTGTCTTCATTGAGATCATCTAAAGCACGTGCAAGAGCAAGAGAGACGGCTCCGGCCTGGCCGGTAACGCCGCCGCCGCGAACGGTAACTTTAATATCGTAATTTCCATCAAGCTCGGTGACGGTAAGCGGAAGTTTGGCAATGTTGAGCCTTGCTTTTGTATTGAAGTGATCTTCAATCTGCTTTCCGTTTATAATAAAGCTGCCGCTTCCATTTTTAATGTATAAGCGTGCTGTGGAGGTTTTTCGTCGACCGATATAATTTTCTTGTGCCATGACTGACGTTTAAATCTCTTTAATTTCAGGTTGTTGTGCAGTGTGGGGATGTACCGGGCCGGCATAAACACGAAGGTTTGTTAATAGCTTTCTGCCAAGCCTGTTTTTGGGGAGCATGCCCCGAACGGCACGGGTAACCAGCGAAGTAGGGTCCTTGGCCAGCATGTCTGCGGCTGAGGTAAACTTCTCACCACCGGGGTAACCTGTGTGACGGAAATAGAGCTTGTCGGTCATTTTTTTACCCGTTAAAGCCACTTTTTCAGCGTTGATCACAATTACATTGTCGCCGGCATCGATATGAGGAGTAAATTCCGGTTTGCGTTTTCCTCTTATAATGGATGCAACTTCACTGCTCAGCCTCCCCAGGGGCTTGTCTTCAGCATCAATTAAAACCCACTTTTTGTCAACAGTGGATGGTGTTGCATTGTATGTTTTATTACTAATCGTATTCACGGATCTCTTTGTTTAATTCTGCAAAATTGATAAGTCGAAAAAAATAAGGGGAAATATTATGGATTGCAATATTAAATACAGATTCTTTATCACTCTGAAACGATTTATTGAGCAAAAATAGCAATAATCAGAGAGAATAAGCTCAAATTCAAAAGATATTTCCCGAAAAAAGCCTTATTTTTCAAAGCTGAATAAAAAAAGTTTTTAACACTGAAAATCCAACAGAGGAAAGATTTATGACAACCAAAAACCCGCTCTTACAAACAAAAATACCTTTTAATACGGGTTCAGGCGAAGCTCATCTCTACAGCCTGAAAAAATTAGAAGATTTGGGTTACGGCAAAATCAGTAAACTGCCTTTTACGATTAAAATTTTACTTGAAGCTGTTCTTAGAGAGTACGACGGCTACGCCATTACTCAGGATGACGTCAAAATTCTGGCTGATTATAATGCAAAAAACCCTGTCGGAGAAGTTCCATTTAAACCATCGCGTGTAGTACTTCAGGACTTTACAGGGGTACCCGCAGTTGTAGATCTTGCTGCTTTACGCTCTGCCATGAAAGAGATGGGTGGAAATCCACAGTCTATAAACCCGCAGGTGCCGGTAGACCTGGTGATTGACCACTCTGTTCAAGTGGATATGTTTGGGCAGGAATACGCTTTTATGTTCAACGTAGAACGGGAGATGGAGCGTAATCGAGAGCGTTACGAATTTTTAAAGTGGGGTAAAGAAGCGTTTGATAATTTCCGGGTGGTGCCTCCGGGNCGCGGAATTGTTCACCAGGTAAANCTTGAGTATCTGGCAAAGGGCGTGTTTACCCGTAAGGAAGATGACGGAACCACNGTTGCATACCCGGATACATTGGTGGGAACAGACTCTCATACCACAATGATTAACGGCCTGGGAATTTTGGGCTGGGGTGTTGGCGGAATTGAAGCGGAAGCCGCCATGCTTGGTCAGCCGATTTATATGCTTGTTCCCGAAGTTGTGGGAGTGAAACTCACCGGAAAGCTGCGTGAAGGTATTACTGCAACCGATCTTACACTTACTGTTACCGAAATGCTTCGTCGCCATGGGGTGGTCAGCAAATTTGTTGAGTTTTTTGGTCCCGGCCTAAGTAACATGAGCCTTCCAGACCGTGCCACAATTGCAAATATGTCGCCTGAATATGGTGCAACAATGGGCTTTTTCCCAATCGATAAGGAAGCACTGCGATATATGAGCCGGACCGGCCGCCCTGAAGAACTGGTGAAACTTGTTGAAGCATACACCAAAGAGCAGGGGCTTTTCCGTACAGATGATACGCCAGATCCGGAATTTACCGAAGTTCTGGAACTCGACCTCGGCGATGTGGAAACCTCACTCGCCGGGCCGAAGCGTCCGCAGGACCGGATTACGTTACCGAACATGAAAAAAACATTTGAAGCTTCCCTCACAAGCAATGATCCAACGATGGGTTTTAACCTCACACAGGAGAAACTTGCAAACAAAGGGGTGTTTAAAAATGGCCAGACTATTGATATGAAACATGGCGATGTGGTGATAGCTGCTATCACAAGTTGTACCAATACCTCCAATCCGAGTGTGATGCTGGGTGCAGGAATCATTGCGAAAAAAGCGGTAGAAAAAGGAATGAAAGTTCCTCCTTATGTTAAAACATCGCTGGCTCCCGGCTCTCGTGTTGTAACTGAATATCTGAATGAAGCAGGCCTGACCGATTTTATGGATCAGCTTGGATTTAACCTTGTAGGCTATGGCTGCACTACCTGTATCGGTAACTCCGGCCCTCTGCCCGAAGCTGTGGAAAATGCTGTTAAAGAAGGCGATCTTATAGTTGCCGGGGTGCTTTCCGGAAACCGAAATTTCGAAGGTCGTATCCACCCTTATGTGAAAGCTAATTATCTCGCATCTCCACCTCTTGTTGTTGCATATGCACTGGCCGGTACCGTGGACATTGATCTTGCCAATGAACCGCTCGGAAAAGACAAAGACGGAAACGATGTATACTTGCGTGATGTCTGGCCTACAACCGATGAGATCGCCGAATTCCTCGACAGTGCCATTCGTCCCGAGCTGTTTGATAAAATGTACAGCGATATTTTTGAGTCCGAAGCGTGGGACAAAATTCCAGTTGGCGGAGGTGAATTGTATGAGTGGAAAGAAGAATCTACCTACATTCAGGAGCCACCCTTCTTTAAAGGGATGGGTGAAACGCCCGAGCCAATCCGCCAGATCACAGGAGCCAAGGCATTGGTTAAGGTGGGTGATTCCATCACCACAGACCATATTTCACCCGCGGGTAACATCAAGGCAGACAGCCCGGCCGGCAAATATCTGATCGAAAACGGGGTTGAAGAAAAGGATTTTAACTCCTACGGATCACGAAGAGGAAATGACCGTGTGATGACTCGTGGAACTTTTGCCAATGTTCGGTTCAAAAACCAGCTTGCGCCGGGAACTGAAGGAGGTTTTACGAAGTACCATCCGACCGGCGAGGTCACCACAATTCATGATGCTGCTGAGCGCTACAAAAAAGAGGGTACTCCCCTTGTAGCACTGGCCGGAAAAGAGTATGGTACAGGGTCTTCACGAGACTGGGCTGCAAAAGGAACGATTCTGCTGGGAGTGAGAGCTGTGATCGCCGCTTCGTACGAGCGAATTCACCGGTCGAACCTGGTTGGAATGGGTGTGCTACCACTTCAGTTTGCAGACGGTGAAAGTAATGACAGCCTCGGACTGGATG
>SL_3KL_010_SEDDRAFT_10001407_pt1 | contig 21797 bp, 22 predicted proteins | sample SodLakKL_010_SED_2_FD_10381 | JGI IMG/M metagenome (IMG submission 10381) | reverse complement strand
GGCGCCACGACTGCGGGCGGAGATTGGTTGAATTGACCCCCGCCCCTGCCCCTGGGTGCCCCGCCTCCCTGCCCCATCCCCCTGTCCAGTGCCCCTGTCCAGTGCCCCTGTCCGGCCACCCTCTCCCTCCCCCTTCCCCGCTCCCGATCCTTTCGTCCAGGCCTCCCCCACCTCAACTTCTCACCATGGCGCCCACTTCCCTCCTCGGCCTCCTTCTCTTCCTCCTCCTCCCGGCGTGCCTGGGGGAGGAACCCATCCCCGCCGAACCGTACGACCTCCTCCTCTCCGGTGGAACCGTGGTGGACGGAACGGGAGCGCCGGCGCGAAGGGCCGACGTGCTGATCCGGGAGGGGCGGATCGCCCACGTGGGAAGCGTGGACCCGGACACCCTCGAGTTGGGGGAGCACTTCGATGCCCGGGGGCTCGTGGTGACGCCCGGCTTCATCGACGCCCACGCCCACGGCGACCCGTTGGAGACCCCTCGGTTCTCCAACTTCCTCGCCATGGGGGTGACCACGATTCTGCTGGGGCAGGACGGTGGAAGCCCGCAGGTGGCGGAGCTCCCAGCCCTGATGCGGGAAGTGGAGGGAGTCCGGCCCTGGGTGAACGTGGCCTGGTTGGTGGGACACAACACCCTCCGGGGGGAATCCGGCGTGGGCTTCGGGACGCCGGGCGACGCCGGGCTGGCCCGGATGGCCTCCCTGGTGGAGGCGGGGATGGAGGCCGGGGCGTTCGGGCTCTCCCTGGGCCTGGAGTACGATCCCGGTAGACGGGCGGGAATGGAGGAGCTGGTGGCCATTGCCCGGCCCGTGGCGGCGCGAAACGGGGTCGTGATGAGCCACATGCGCAACGAGGACGCGGACCGGGTAGAGGACTCCCTGGCCGAGCTCCTGGAACAGGGAACCCGCTCCGGCGCTCGGGTCCACGCCTCCCATCTCAAGGTGGTGCTGGGAAATGACCCGGGTCAGGCGCGGAGGATGCTCCAGGCCATGGCCCACGCCCGATCCCAGGGGGTCGAGGCCACCGGCGATGTCTATCCCTATACCACCTCCTTCACCGGGCTGGCCATCCTCTTCCCCGACTGGGCCCGCCCTCCCCACGACTACGATGCCGTGGTCCGGGCGAGAAGGGACGAGTTGGCGGCTCACCTCCGGGACCGGGTGGAGAGCCGAAATGGCCCCGAGGCCACCCTCTTCGGGACAGGCCGGTGGGCCGGACGCACCCTGGCGCAGGTGGCCCGGGAGGTGGGACGTCCCTTCGAAGAGGTCCTGGTGGAGCTGGGCCCCGGCGGCGCCCGGGCCGCATACTTCGTCATGGATGACGAGGTCATGGCCACCTTCCTCCAGGACCCCCACGTGGTGGTGGCCTCTGACGGAAGTCCGGGGATGAACCACCCCCGAGGCTACGGATCCTTCCCCCGGGTCCTTCGCCGGTTCGTCCAGGAGGAGGGGCGGCTGACCCTGGAAGAGGCGGTGCGGAAGATGACGGGGCTCACCGCCTCCATCGTGGGTCTGGATGATCCGGCGCGGGTGGGGGTGCCCCGGGGGCGGGTTGAGGAAGGGTGGGCGGCGGACCTCCTGGCCTTCGACCCTGCACAGATACGGGATCGGGCCGACTTCCAGAACCCCCATCGCCTGGCAGAGGGGATGCGTGCGGTCTGGGTGAATGGGATTCGGGCATGGTCCGGCGACGCGCCGGCCCCCGGGCCTGGCGCAGGAAAGGTCCTGAGGGACGCGGGAGGGAACCCCGGGGGGTGAAGGGGCGGCTGAGGAACCGGTGCGACTGAAGATCCCCACCGCCTCCGGATGGATCGGCTTCGGTCAGGGAAGCACGTCGTAGCGGTATCCCACCGAAACCCCGTCGAAGGGAAGCTCGAAGGTCACCGTCTCCCCGAGGGGTGGGGCCTCCAGCACCAGGGTCTCCTGTCCCAGCGCCTCCCCTTCCCCGTAGAAGGAGAATCGAAGGCGGACCGCCGTGCCCGGTTCAGCCTGGTTTCCGGCCAACCGTCCCCGGATGGTGGTCTGACCGTCTCCGGAGAGCATGAGGAGCCCCTCCACATGGACCGGAGCGTCGTCGATCCGATCCAGCCGCTCCAGAGCGCCCTCCTCGTCCCCGGTTTCCAGGAGGGCCCGGGCGGTGATGAGACCGGCATTCTCGTTCAGGGGGTCCAGTTCCAGGAGCCGCTCTCCCACGCGGGTCAGGTCGGCCCAAGCCTCATCGGCAAAGAGGGAATTGGCGTAGTTGAACCAGGCGTCCCGGGAGTTGGGACGGAGTTCGGTGACCCGGCGGAAGGCCTCTCCCGCCCTTCGGAAATCCTGGGCCCGGAAGAGGGCGATCCCCAGGTTGAACAACTGGGTGGTCTCCAGCTCGTCCTCGGACAGGAGGGACGCATAGATCTCGGCGGCCTCTTCCATTCGCCCCTGCCCGCTCAGGGCCAGGGCCAGATCCCCCTGGAGCTGGGCATCTTCCGGCTCCCGTTCCAGCTGGCTCCGGAGGAGGGGTTCGGCCTCGGCATAGCGGTTCATCGCCAGGAGGAGACCGCCCAGTTCCTCCTCCACACCCTGGCGGAGTTCCACCCGGCGGGCCACCTCGGCCTCTTCCAGTATCCGGGTGGCGGGACGCCGCTCCAGACCCTCGAGGGCTTCCAGGTAGACACGGGCGGCCTCTTCATGGCGCCCCTCCACCTGCAGGACCATGGCCAGGTTCCGATGGGCCTCGGGGCGGAGTTGGAAGATCGTGGCCGCTCCCTTCCATGCCGTTAGGGCTCCCTCCACATCTCCCGAGGCGTAGGCGTCGGCGCCGGCGTTGTAGGCCTCGGCCCATCCCGCCTCCCGCTCCGGTTCCACGTCCAGCTCGTAGGCGGGATAGATCCGCACGGCCTCGGTGAAGCGCTGGTCCGCCTCCTCGTACTGGCCCAGGCGAACGCTGGCCACCCCAGCCAGAAAGTGGTGGACGGGGTTGGTCGGATCCTCCTCCACCCCCTCCAGCGCAAGCTCCAGCGCCCGCTCCGCCCGATCCGACTGGAGGTAGAGGGTGGCGGTCTGGGAGTAGCGGGTCTGGGAGGGAGGGGTCCCCACCTCGTAGACGATTCCGGTGGGAGAGATGACGGGCCCGGGCGGACCGCTCGGGCCAGGAAGGCATCCCCCAGCCGCCAGGAGCCCCAAGAGGATCGGAGTTCGCAGCGACAGCCAGTGGGGTGCCCCTTCTTGGGGGCGTGCCCCCTGGATGCGTGCCCCTCGGAGGCCTACCCCTGGGAGGGTCGGAGAAGGGGAAGTCGCTACCACGGGAAGGTGAGCCAGAAGATAGCCGAGACCGGCACACGCACCCCCCGTTCCCGGGCGGGGTGGAAGGCCACGACGTCGTTGAAGAGTTCCAGGGCCAGTTCATCGACCTCGCTTCGGCCGCTGGATTGGCTGATCTCCGCCCACTCCACCGCCCCGCTCTCGTCGATCCAGATGGCCACCCCCACCGCACTCTCCGTCCCAGGCTCGGATCTGGACGGTCGGATCCGGGCCTTCAGGAAGGCATCCACTTCGTCGGGGTTCCGGAGGAGGAAGACGCTGGAGGGAGAGAAGAGGGCGAGTTCCGGGCGCGTAGCGGAGAGACGGTCCATGTCCAGGATCCGGTCCATCCGGGACGCCAGCTCGTCCGTGGCCGACGCACGTCCGCCGATGCGGAGGGCGGCATCCTCCGAGGCCGAGGCATCGTCCCCCCCCACTGCGACGTCGGACTCCACCACCGTGGCGACCGGAGGCTCCCGAAGCTCGAGGCGTTCCCGAAGAGCCTGTGAAGGCCCCACTTCGTCCCACTCCCAGCTTCCCATCTCCTCGTCCACACCCGACTCTTCTCCCTCGCCCCCCTCGTCGGGGGAGGGCGTCGCTTCCTCCAGGGCGGGACGGACCACCGCCGGGCTTCCGGAGGAAGCCGGGGCGGCTTCCATGAGGGTCACCAGTTGGATGGGCCAGCCGTCGCTTCCGAACTCGGGATAGGGGCCCAAGACTTCCCAGGACGGCCAGAAGAACAGGAACGCCAGGTGAAGCACCGCCGCGAACCCGACGCAACGGAAGAGGCGTCTCTCCCACCCCGCCTTGAATCGGTCGTTTGCGCCCCCGTAAAGCGCCAGTCCGGAACCTCTATCTGGAGAGGTCTCCGCCTCCGAAACCTGCGTCGGTACCCCCATGGCGTGCCCCAGAAGATCGGGAATGAGGAGAAGGCCAAATGCGGGCGGCGCCCGCCGGGACGACGCGGGTCCGCCGCCCCTTCCCTTCCCCCCGACCCAGAGTAAGCGGGGCCGACTCCGGACACAACGGAGGGGAGGACCGTAAGAAACCCTACCCGCCAAGCTGGAGTTCCACCCGCTCCGCCGTCACCCCCTCGATCCGCTCCCGGGAATAGAAGACGGGGAAGACCCGATCCGCGGCCCAGAGGGGGAAGAGGTTGTCGCAGAAGGGGCTGTCCGGGTTGGCCGACGGGCCCGGGGGGGGTCGTGCTCAGGGTGGCATCCCAGTCCCGGGTCTCCAGGAAGATCCGTAGGGAGCCCCCCGGAAGGAGGCCCCCGTGGTCCGGTTGTCGCCGTACCCGGTGTTCCCCACGGTGTAGCTATAACCGCCACGGGTGGGACTTCCATGAGTGCAGGAGGTCGAACCCGGGCCCCCCGGTCTTACCTTCGCGTTCGCCCGCGCTGGCGGTCCCGGACGGCCGCGGCCACGTGGAGGGTGAGCCACTCCGCGTCGGGCCACTCCCCGCGGCTCCGGAGGCGTCCATTCAGGATCACCGAATTCACGGTGAATCCCGACAGGGTGGCCAGGGCTTCCCGGGGAGGGACCCGGTACCGGAAGAAGTCCCGGAGGAGGAGGGGAATCAGGCTCACGAAATTCCGGGGGTCCACGATCCGGAGCTCTACCTCGTCCCCGAACCGCTCCTGCACCGCCCGGTAGAGGATACCGGCCCCCTCCATCCGCTCCCGGCGTTCGGGAAAGGTGGGATCGCCGGAACCGAACAGGAACTCGCCATCGGTTCGACCGCAGCATCGACTGGAGGCGACGTTCTGGTCCCACTCCCGGACCAGGATGAGGCTGGGGGGATGATCCGGGGGCGACTGGACTCCCCTCCCCCGACTCCATTCCACCCCCTGGCCTCTCACGGGGGCCCTGCCGGCTCGATCCTCGGTCCCTGGAACCACGAGTTCACCGCCCTCCCCCGCCACCCCGGAGCACCTTCCGGGTGGTGGCGATCTGACCGACATGGCGGGCGGTGTGTTCGGCTCCGTGGAAGAGGAGCCCTCGGACGGAAGAGGGGAGCCGGGCGCGCCCCACCTTCCGGGGGTCGGCAAGAGCCGCCTCATCCGTCCCACGCAACTGGGCCAGGGCCTCCTCCAGGATCCGGTCCGCCCGAGCCAGGAGGGCCCCACCGGACCAGGGGTCTCCGGCACCACCGGCTGCCCTGGCCTCCGTCCGGGGCAGTTCCTCCGGAGAGGGGCGGGCAGACTCCTCGGCCAGTGCCTCCCGCTGCCCCAGGGAGAGGGTTTCCCCCCGGGCATAGGTGAAGAGCCGGTCCAGCGCCCCTGCCAGGTGCCGAAGGTGGAACCCGATGGGTGCGCCCCCCCCCGGTGGCGAGGCCCAGAGCTCATCTGCGGTCAACCCCGGAATCAGCTCATGCAACTCCTCCCGCGCCTGCAGGAGGGCGTGGGCCACGGGCTGAAGCCCAGGCGTCACGCCCTCTACCGGTCCCCGGAGCCAGACCTCAGGCTTGGTCATCGGTGGACCCCTCCTTGCTCAGACGGGAGTGGAGAGTCCGCCGAGCGCCGGAGCGTCCCTCCGAAGTGGGACACCGCCGGCGCCCGGCGGGATTCGGATCAGCCCGCGCCCCGGCCCACCGACAGCTCGGCCGCGGCCCCATCCACGCCTCCCCCCGCGGGACGCGGGTGCACATGGGTGAGCCACCCATGACGGTCGGGCCGGCGGCCGTGGGCTACGTCCAGGATGGCACTCTGGAGAAGCTTCGTCACCGGGCCTGGCTTCCCCTCGCCCACCGGGATCCGATCCACGCTCCGGATGGGCGTGACCTCGGCGGCGGTCCCACTGAAGAACAGCTCATCCACCGTGTACAGGGCCTCTCGAGGGACCATCTCCTCCAACACCGTGATCCCTTCATCCCGGGCCAGGGTCATGATGCAGTCCCGGGTGATCCCGGAGAGCATGGACCCATCGACCCGGGGGGTGATGAGACAGCCGTTCCGGACCAGGAAGAGGTTCTGGCCACTTCCCTCACTCACCAGTCCCGACGGGCTCAGAGCGATAGCCTCGGAATAGCCGTTGACCCCGGCCTCCATCTTCATGAGCTGTCCGTTCACGTAGTGCCCCCCGGCCTTGGCCAGGGTGGGGTTGGTGTTGGGGGCCGGCCGGCTCCACGAGGAGACGCAGACCTCCACCCCCTGCTCCAGCGCCTCGGCACCGAGGTAGGCACCCCAGGGCCAGCAGATGAGGTAGGTGTGGACCGGACTCGCCCGCGGGTCGACTCCCGCCGCACCCACGCCCCGAAAGCTGAGGGGACGGAGATAGCAGGAATCCAACTCGTTGCGGCGGATGAGTTCCAGGCACGCCTCCTCCAGCTTCTCCAGGTCGAAGCCCAGGTCCATCCGGTAGATGCGGGCCGAACTCTGGAACCGCTTCAGGTGGTCCTGGAGGCGGAGGACCGCGGGGCCCTGGTCCGTCTTGTAGGTCCGGATTCCCTCGAAGATGGAGGACCCGTAGTGGACGACGTGGGACATGACGTGGATCCGGGCGTCATCCCAATGGATGAACTCCCCATCGCGCCAGATCCACTCCGTCCGGGGAAAGGTGGCGGTCATCGGTCCCCTCCCCGTCCCAATCCGGTTCTTCCCGGTTGCCCCGCTTCGGCCCCTTCCGCTCCCGCCCGCTGTCCGCTGCCCATCGCCCCCTCCCTGGTGTCGATCCGGTCCTTCTCGGATCCGGTCCGGGTCTCCCGTCCTCCGACACCCTGTTCAGGGCGCCCGGGGAATGTGCCAACGGGCGCCTGCCCCACACGCGATTCGGGGGCCGGCACCCGGCAGGGTGACCAGTGAATTGTCTTGTTCTAGTAACACCTTTCCGAGCCGGGGAAAAGGATGGGGATTCCAGTGTGTCCCGCAAGCAACTGGAAACAAGAACCCAAGTGCTTGTAGGTCATGGGTTTGGGCTTACGGTCCCCGGGCACGAAAAACTGGCGAATTTTCGCTCGGCCTGTCGCGGAGACCGTCGGTGGGCTCAGGGGCTCGGAGCAGGGCTGAAGCGCTGGAAGTCCGTGACCCGAACAGGAAGGCCGCCGGCGCAGGGAGTCTCTTCGAGGATCACCGCCTCCAACTCCAGGCGATCCCCCACCGAGATCCCTTCCAGGGCCCCGGTCAGGCTGTACCGCTGGTCATCGTCGCCGTCCAAGGCCACACAGCCCTCATGGACCTCGGCCACCCGACCGATGCGCAGGATGGTTCCGTCCGGTCCGGTCACGTGGAAGAGGGCCGAAGTGGCCAGGGGGGAAAAATAGGCGTCGAAGATGATGAAGCGATGGGCCCGGTCATTCCGCGCCCAGTCGGGGATCGCGACCATCTCCTCGAGTTCTCCCCACCGGGTGGTGAGGGCCAGGGAGAGGGCCTCGAAGCCGGTGCGGGTTCCTCCCAATGCCACGTGGACCGGAGTGATGGCGGGAAGCAGCTCTCCCCGAACCGTGACCTCGGTCCCGGGCGGACCGCTCCAGGGTGTGACGGAGGTGGGCCGGTCCACCCCCGGGACCGCCGGATCGGCGGGGGTGGTCTGCTGGGCCATCAATGGCCCTGCGGCGAACACGAGGAGGGCTGCCCCCGAGAGGGCCGCTCCCGACAGGANGGCCGNGACAGGGTGCCTGCGACNCAAGGACCGGGACGAGNGGGTGAACTGNGTNCGTCCCCGCCTGGATGAACCCCTGAATGAACCCGTTGACATGATCACTCCTCTGCCCACGGGACATCGGCCCCGGCGAGCNGCTGGACCTTCTGAAACGACATCNTTCCCCTTATTGACGGTAGGCTCNGGANGGAAGGNAGGCAAGCGGANCNGGNNNCNGNGGTTCTGGCATCGCTNCCCNTTTTNTCGTACCCTCCTTCCCGTGGCGGCCGAGCGTGAGCCGCCTTATCCCCCCGCGGCGGACCCCGAACGGCCCCTGCGGCTCCNTCCCGCACCGCTTCCGCCACCCGTTTGATGGGGACGAGGGCCCGACTCCCNATGACCATCACCCCGGACAATCTCCGCNTGATCCTGGGGCTCAAGGTAAAGANCCTGAGGCAGGGACGGNACGAATCCCTCTCCGAACTGGCCAAGCGATCGAGTATCTCCATCTCCTACCTCAGCGAGATCGAGAACGGGCGCAAGTATCCTAAACCCGACGTCCTCCTGCGTCTGGCCGAGGGGCTTGGGGTCGGGTACGATGAGTTGGTCTCGGCGCAGCTCGGGGGGGAACTGGACGGCCTGGAGCCCCTCTTCCATTCCGATTTCCTCCAGGAATTCCCCTTCGAGCTTTTCGGGGTGGACGTCGCCCAGTTGCTGGGGCTGGTCTCCGACGACCCGCTGAAGGCCGCCGCCTTCCTCCAGACCTTCCTCGAGATCGGCCGCTCCTACGACGTGAACGTGGAGCAGTTCCTCTTCGCCGCCCTCCGGTCGTACCAGCGGCTCCACGACAACTATTTTCCCGAACTGGAGACGGCGGCGGCGGAGTACCGGCGGAGTCGGGACTGGGGCACGGGCAATCCCGGGGCCCTCCGACTCCGACGGGAGCTGGAGGAGGAGCACGGGTACGTCATCGACGACCGGACGCTTGCCCGGGACCCTGAACTCTCGGGCCTTCGAACCGTGTTTCTGGAGGGAGAGCCCCCCCGTCTGATGGTCCATCCTTCCCTCAGCCCGGCGCAGCAGGCCTTTGTCTTCGGTCGGGAGCTCGGATTCCGGGTCCTGGGCCTCCACCCCCGGCCCGAGACCTCCTCGTGGGTCCGGGTGGAGTCATTTGACGAGATCCTGAACAACTTCAAGGCCTCGTACTTCTCCGGGGCCCTCCTCATCGAGGAGGAGGAATTGGTGGAGGCCCTGGAGGGGCTCTTCCGCCGGAAGCGCTGGGACCCGGCGGCGTATCTGGAGATCATGGAACGCTTCGACACGACGCCGGAAACCTTCGCCTACCGGGTGAGCCAGCTTCTCCCAGCGCGGATGGGGATCTCCCGGCTCTACTTCATGCGCTTCCAGAACGCCGTCGGCTCCCCGGACTACCAGCTGACGAAGGTTCTCAACCTCTCTGGTGTGGCCACCCCCCGGGGCGTGGGCTCCCGGGAGCACTACTGCCGGAAGTGGGTGGCTCTCCGACTCCTCCGGGAGATCGGGGAGCGGGGCGATTCCGCCGGACCCGGCCCCGTGCCGGACCTCCGGGGGGAGCGGGCCCATTTCGCCCCGGAAGGTGTGGAGTTCTTCGTCATCTCCGCAGCCCGACCCCTCTTCCTCCAGGAAGGAGTGAATACCTGCATCACCCTGGGTCTACTCATGGATGACGCCTTCCGGGAACGGGTGAAATTCTGGGATGATCCGGGGATCCGGCGGCGCCAGGTGGGGCTGACCTGCGAGCGGTGCCCCATGACCTCGGAGGAGTGCGGGGTCCGGGTGGCTGCGCCCACCATCCTCCAGACCGAAAGGCTGCGGGAGCGGAGACTGGCGGCGCTGGAGCTCCTTCGGGAGCGGAGGCCCGAGCCAGCGCCAGTCCAGGGGTAGCCCGCCTCTTGGATCAGAGATAGTCCGCCTCTCGGATCAGGGGTAGCCCGCCTCTCGGATCAGGAGGCCGGTGGTGGAAACCCGCACCTCGAACCGGGAGGGGCGGTCCACCTGGATGTAGGTGGCCGAGCCGTACTCGGTGTCCACCAAGAGGGCCAGGAGGGTGTAGCGGCGTGCCAGGTGGAAGAGGTCGGCAGGCTTCTCCGCCTTCAGGGAGTGGACGGTGCGGGGCTCGGTCCGCTCGTCCTCGATTTCCACGTACCGCCCCGTGAGGCGATCCAGTTCATACTGGGTGTGGATCCCCAGGAGGTTGGCCAGGGGATGCCACTTCAGGATATGGGCATCCACCAGGAGCTGGTCCCCGGTCACGTGGAAGGTGGCCTCGCGACCGTCGGGGAATTCCACGTACGCCTGGAAGGCCCGGGGTCCGGTGGGGACGGTGGTGATGGTGGCCGCCACCTCTTCCAGGGTAAGGGCCCGGTACCCCTGGGTGGAGACGCTGAGGGCGCCTGCCAGGGCAGCCAGGGAGAGGAAGAGGGCTCCGGTTCCGGCGCTCCCGAGGGAGCCGATCCATCGGCGACGGCGAAGGGCCAGGACGGCCCCGGCCACCAGGAAGAGGCTCAGCACTGCGAGCCCACCGGCCACGTAGAGGAAGATGGCACTCAAGGGGATGGATTCCGGCTGGGGGGGTGGGAGGGTGGACCTGGTTAAGGCGGGCTCGAGCCGGGATCACCCGCTCCGGGATCATCTGCCCCGAGCCTCGTTCGCTCCGNCTCGTCACCCCGGACCCGGGATGAGTCCAGGTCGAGGGACGGGAACGCCCCCTCACGGTCGCCTTGTCCGGGGGGCATGCCCACCCCCTCCGACTCGACCTGGCGCCGCAGGTTCCCGGCCTCCGCCAGGAGCCCCGCCACATCCACGCCAAGGTAGAAGGGAGCGAAGGGCTCCAGCGCCGTTTCCGCCTTCGAAAGCTGGGCCACGATGCCGTGGGCGTTTTCCCGCTGGACGTGGACGAAGGCGCTGGTGTAGAGGATGAGGCCGTGGTAAAACTCGCTTCGGTTCGCCCGCCAGGGAAGCTCCAGGACCTCGTGACTCTCCCAGAACTCCCTTCGGTTGAAGCGTTCCACGAATTCCACCAGGGACGCAGGGAAGGGATGGGCCAGGGGGGGGTTGGGATCACCGGGAAGGTCCGCCCCCGCGGGAGCAGCCTCCACCCCCACGGTCCGGCTACGTCTCTCCAGGAGGAGGACGTCCCGCCATCGCCCCGCCAGGCGGCCCAGCCGTTCCCGGCGTCCCACCTCCCGGAACCCCAGTTCCCGGTGGATGGCCAGACTCCCGTGGTTCTCCGGGAAGATCCCGGCCTGGAGGGTCCAGAGTCCCGCCGCCTCGGAGGATGCGATGAGGGTATCGAGCAGCCGACGGCCGACGCCCCGGCCCCGGGCCCCCTCCCCCACGTAGACGCTCACCTCTGCCACTCCGGCGTAGACGCACCGGGAAGACACGGGGCTNAGGGCGGCCCAGCCCAGGATCGCCCCCTCCGCTTCAGCCACCCACCGGCAGAGGGCGAGATGTTCGGCATCGAACGCTTTCCACTCCGGTGCCTCGGTCTGGAAGGTGGCGTGTCCCGTGGCCATCCCCTCGGCATAGATCCGTCGCACCTCATCCCAGTGCTCCCGGCGGAAGGGGAGGATGCGCACGCTCACCGTCCTCCCACGCCCGGGGTCTTCCCCGATCTGGAGCCCGATCTCATTCCCTCTCCGGCGGAGGCCCCCCCCGTCCCTTCCCCTTCCCGGGGTCGGACCCGCCCTTCCCTTTTCTGAGGAGCAGGAGCGCCACCAGCAGCCCCAGCATGAACCCCCCCGCCGTGGTGAGGATGAGGAGGATGATCATGGGGGTCTCGAGGTGGATCCAGAGGAACTGGGCCTCCACCGGTTCGGTGTTCTGGGCCACCACCAAGACCAGGAGAAGGCTCAGGACGAGAATCCCCACCAGCTTCGCATTCTTCATGGGCGAACCGCTCCTTCCCAGGCGTTCACGTCCTTCCGCTCGTCTCTCCTATCGGGCGGTATAGCCTCCATCGATGACCAGCTCGGTTCCGGTGACGAACTTGGACTCGTCCGAGGCCAGGTAGAGGATCCCGTACGCGATGTCCTCCACCTCTCCCACATGGCCGATGGGGTGGAGTGCCGCCAGATCCTTCCGGCCCTGCTCCGGATCCACGCCGGAGCCCCGAAGGTGGTTCTCCACCATGGGGGTCCAGATGTACCCCGGATGAACNGAGTTNGCCCGGATCCCATCGGGNGCNTAGATCATGGCGTCGGTCTTCGCCATGAGGCGTACCGCCCCCTTCGANGNGTGGTAGGGGGGCACGTCGGGGGCGCCCACCAGACCGTAGATGGANGANAGGTGNATGAGGCTNCCCCCNCCGGCCCGCTTCATGGANGGGATGACGTGCTTGGTGCAGAAGAAGACCCCCTTCACATTCACCCGCTGCACCTCGTCCCACTCCTCCTCGGTGATTTCATGGGTGGGCTTGTTCGCCCCGGAGATCCCGGCGTTGTTCACGAGGACGGTGATGTCGCCGAACGCCTCCACCACCTCGCCCATGACCTTCTCCACCTGGGCCTCGTCCCCCACGTCCAGGTTCCAGTAGCGGGCCGTGCCTCCTTCAGCCTCGATCCTCTCCGCAACCTTCCGGCCTTCCTCGTCCTGGATGTCGGTGACAGCCACCTTCGCTCCCTCCTGGGCCAGGAGTACCGCGGCCGCCTCTCCGATCCCCACGGCACCGCCGGTCACCACCGCGACCTTCCCTTCGACTCGCTTCATCTGGCTCTCCTTCTTGATTGCCCCCCGGAGTGCGGAAAAGAGATCTCCGCCCCCGGATCAGGCTGAATTCACATTGGCCGCATTCGAATTGGCGGGTCCGCGCCCTTCCGCCCGCACTCATCCAGACTCCCGGCCTGGGTCGAAATGTCCCTCGGCGGGGCGTCTCGACTCGGCAGAGCCGTCCGCCGGGACCTCAAGGACCTCCGAATCACGTTGGTACAGGGGCCCACGGCGTCGCGGATGCCGCCCCCGGCGACGTCCCTCGCCCGTCCCCTGAAGCAGGGGTCGTGCCTGAGAAGAAGGGATCGTGCCGGAGGCGCGACTTTGGGCGAGCCTGGTCCTCCCGCCGTCACTCTCCTGCCAGGAAAAGGCGTCCCTCGCCGTAGAAAACCGACCCTCCGCCCACCCGCACTCGGACGATGCGGCCCTCCTCCAACTCCACCTCGGTCTCCAGGATCCCGGAGCGCCCCATCTCCACGCCCTGGTGGATGCGCCAGCGAAAGCTCCCGGATTCCGAAGCCTCCCGGGCCGCAAGGTATCCCGCCAGCGCCGCCGCAGCGGAACCGGTGGCCGGATCCTCTCCCACCCCCAGATCCGGCGCGAACATCCGGGCCCGAACATGACCCGCTCCGCCGAGCTCCCGGGCAATGACATAGAGATGCGGGGCCCACCACGAGGCCAGCGTCTCCCTCCATCCCGCCAGGTCCACCCGGCTCCGGGCCAGGGCCTCCGTCCCCCGGACGGGGATGATCAGGAAGGGGACGCCACAGGAGACCCCTTCGGCGGACCACACGCCGCCCTCCAGGTCGTCCGGTGAGAGGGAAAGGATCCGGGCCAGGGTATTGGGCGGGGGGGGCGGCGGTCCCGATTCGGGAAGACGAGGGGTCTCCAGGCGGGCGCCGTACCCGGTCCCATCGCAACGGCGGGTGACCCGAACCGGGACAGGTCCGGCTCCCTCCCCCAGGGTAAACTCGGCCCACTCAAGGCCATCAGCCCTGTCCGTTTCTTCCTCCGGGTGCGCCGGTCCCTGTCTCATGGAAACCCGCCCGAGGAGGGCCAGGGCACAGGCCGCTCCCACGGTAGGGTGACCGGCGAAGGGGAGCTCCCTACCGGGAGTGAAGATCCGGAGCCGCGCAGCGTGGGCGGGATCCTCCGGCGGGAGGATGAACACCGTCTCGGAAAGGTTCAGTTCCCGGGCGATGGGGGCCATGCACTCGGGGGGAACCTCCCCTCCATGGGGAAAGATGGCCAGCGGGTTGCCCTGGAAGGGGGTGTGGGTGAACACATCGGCCAGGAGATAGCGGTGCTCCCCGGGGCGCGGGGGCGCATCGGTGAACGGTGCGTCATCCATCTTCGCCCTCAAACTCCTCGAGGAAGCGCCGGTAGTTCTCAAGGAGTGCCATCTCCTGATGGTAGAGTTCCGTCATGAGGCGGCAGAACATGACGTGATTCTGCTGCGCCAGTTCGGGGTCGAAGAGCTCCCGACCGTTCAGAAAGCCCACCACCTCGCGGACCGCCTCATCCACGTATTCCTGTTGCCGGAAGATCCGGTTCACCGCCAACCGACGATGGATATCCAGGCGAAGGTCGCTCTGCCGGAGATACTCCCAACTGTCGTAGGTGAGGATCTCCTGGAAGATTCCCCGCTGATCCAGGTAGGCCTGGGGTTGAAACGGCTCCCACTCCCCGGGATCGGCCTCGGCGTCGTCCCGGAGCCGAGCCTCCAGTCGTTCGCTGATCTCTCGATGATAGGGCGCCCATCGCTCCAGGACGGCCTTGTTGGCGCTGACCTCGCTCACCACCGCCTCCACCACCGCCTCCGTCGCACGTTGCTCCCCCACCTGGATCCGGTAATCGTTCAACCAGAAGGCCAGGAACACGCTGGCGAAGATCAGCACCGCCTGGATGGAGTGATCCACTGCGCGGTTGCTGAGCGTCCACTTTCCGATTCTCACCATGGTGGTGGCTGGGGAAGAAGGAGCGTGGCTGGACGGTGAGGGCGCCTGGAAGCAGAAGGTGGAATCGAGGGTGGAGNAAAGCCCGGTGGGACGTGAACCGGAGTTGAGCCCGGGTTCTGCAGGGGTCCAGCCGGAGTTCGGACGGCGTCCACCGGGGGGGGCCAGGGCCCCGCGACTCGTAGCCGGATCCACGAAGGCCACCATAGCCCGGCCCCAAGGCTCCAGTCAATCCGGAAGCCCGGGTCTACCGGAAGCTCACGCCCTCCCACGGCCCAGGGCTCCGGAGGGACCCGTGCAGTGGGGTGAGGTGGCGGAAGAACGCGTTCAACGCCCTGCCCAGCGCCAGACCTGTCATCACCCGCCGCCCCACTGGGATACCCGCCGCCCCACTGGGATCAGTCTCAGTGAGCGGCGCCGGGCTCCAGCCCCGGAGGAGTGCTTGAGAGGGGCTCATCCACAAGATCCCACGCCGTCTCGATCAATTCCAGGTCGAACCAGTCCCGAAACTGATCCCACGTGCGATCTTCCGGCCACTTCTCAGGATCCTCGTACCATGCGCCAAGCTCGATTTCGAAGATCGTGGAGTACTCCAACTGCAGCCATTCCCACGCCTCCTCCTCCATGTCGAACTCGGGAATGAGATAGGCGTCCGCCCAGCCTCCTCCTGAGTCGTATGCTTCAGCGGCACCCTCTTCCACGTTTCTGGCCCAATCTCTGAAAGGCTCCCGATGCCTCACCACGACCACGGTGCGGTTCAGGAACCAGACCTCGTCGCCACTCTCACCTGCGGCCATATCCTTGATCATGTCGGCTCACTCCTTCTCGTGGGTCTTCACATCGGACTCCCGCGCACTCCCATAACCTAAACCGCCTCATGAGAGCCGTTCGACCGTGTCCCAGTCCAACCCCGTCCTCCAGGCCGAGAACCCTCTCATGATCCCAAGGTCACGGAAGCGCTCCTACTTCAACCTGTCCAGCCGGCCCTTCCGCCTCACCACATTCCTATAGTCCCATTGCACTCCTATAGTCCCATTGCACTTCATTGGCTTTCTTGAGCCACCGCTTCAGGGCACGCGTGGAGACTTCATCGATGCCGCGCTGTAGTAACCAGCCTACATGCCATGGTGCCGCGCAATCTCCTCTTCACTCAGGCGAAGGAAGCGGGCGGCGTTGTTGTAGAGAATATCTCGCTTCTGCTCCGCGCTGAGGAACGGGGCTTCTTCGATTATGGCAATGGCCCGCTCGACCACCCCCGGCCAGACCATCTGGTCCGACCCGAACATGACCCGGTCGCCGAAGCCGGCCTCCACGAGGGTCCGGAGATACCGGTAGAACTCCGCCGGCGGAAGGTGGAAGACAATGATGCCGATGTCCACGTGCACCTGCGGGTGCGCGTACATCAGGGCCAGGAGGTCGTCGAGCATCGGATAGCCCGCATGCGCCAGGTACACGCGAAGGCGAGGGTGCCGCACAAGGACCTCCTCCATGGTCAGCGGGCTGTGCAGACGAGCACGGTACCCCTCGGCCCCGAGGTATATGGCTCCCGGCGGGCCGGTGCCGACATGGATGCCCACCGGGAGGTCCAACGCTTCGGCGAAGGCCCAATAGGACTCCATCCGCTCGTCGTCCGGAGCGATTCCGGCGTACTGATTGATGACTTCCCCCAGCACGGCGAGGCGTCCTGCCGCGTGGAGGCTGTGGAGCGAGTCGAGGGAGAAGTGGGCGCCCGCAGGGCCAAACTGAAGGACCAGGGCGGGGATGAAACGTCCCGGAGCCGCTGCCATCCAGGCGCTGATACGATCCGGCTCCTCTCCACTCAAGACCCCCACCATGTTCAGGCGCTCCATGACCTCGATGGTCTCGTTCATCAGCGCTTCGTCCGTCATGGGCGACCACACGGGATCCGGGCATGGCGGCTCCATGGCGAGGCGATTGAAGAGTTCGCCGTAGGGCCGGATGGGATCCCAGGCCGGAGTCGGCATGGGGGTGCACATGGCCCGCGGCGGGGGGCCCAGGTGGTCGGCTGGCACGGCGTGCAGGTGCATGTCCAGGATGGGGAGGCGTTCCTGAGCCGAGAGCGGCACGGCCAGCAGAGCCAGAAGCAAGCTTAGAGTGGGCGTTTTCATCTGTCCCCTGATTTCTCGCAACACCCAAGCGTCTGGAGCGAAGTCCGTACCGACCCCTCGATCGGTCGGAGCGAGCGCCTGATCCGCCTGCCACTCGTATCCGGTCTGCTGTTGCGGCCGCCGTACAGGCACCTATGAAAGCCCAGTCCTCGCAGGCACGTAGCTCCCCTTGGCCAGCACCGGGTCGCCGCCGTAGACACGGATCCAGGCCGAAGCGGGTATCGTTGGCCCCCTCCACGGCCTTGTCCTCGGACGACACCCCGCTCACGCACGCCCCCGGGCCGATGGTGTGCCCTGTACGTATTCAATTGCCGCCTACTTCCATTGGCCTGAGTGAGCAGCATCCCGGATCGACCACGCCTCCCACGACCCGTCGAAGAGCGCGACGTCCCTGTTGCCGAGGAGGTGCAGGACGAACGCGGCGGCCGCCCCACCCACGCCCAGGCTGCACGCCGCGACGCTGGGCGAGTGGGGGTCGATGCCGGCAGCTTCGACCACCTCACGCAACTCCCCCTCCGGGAGGATTCGCCCGTCGTCTCGAATGACGGCCCCCGACGAGAGATTGAGGGCGCCTTCGAATCGGCCGGGTCGTCCGGTAGCCGGGGAATCGAGGTGGGCGAAGAAGTCAGCTTCCCCGAAATAGAGCTTCGGGGGCCGGGCATCGATCACCTGGACTCCTGACGCCAGGGCTCGCTCGAAACCCGCCACGTCGCAGAACAGAGCATCCCGTCGGGTGGCCGTGAACTCGCCTGGCGCCACGTCCGGGGTGTCGGTCGAGATCGGTTGCCCCTGGGCGCGCCATCCCGCCATCCCGCCATCCAGAATGGAGATCTGATCGTGCCCGAAGAGCCGGAACAGCCAAAACGCGCGGGCGGCGCCGGAGAATCGGCCATGCGAACAACAGACCAGATGTTCGTCCGTAAGTCCGAGTTCCCGTGCGTAGGCCTGGAAGACTGCGGCGGTGCAGACCGTATCGTGGAGCGGGCTCGCCTCGTCCGCAACGCGACGGAAATCGAAGTGGCGCGCCCCCGGAATGTGCCCCTCGCGATACCGGGCGAGGGGGCTGTTGGGGCCCTCGTAGTCAAGTGCCCAAGTCGTGTCGAGCACGACAACCGGCGCCTCGGTCTCGAGCTCGGTCGCGAGCTCAGCTGGGGTGACCAGTGGCCCGAAAGAAACGGACATCGATCCTCCCCCCTGTGGGCATCTCGCGCGCAACTGAAGTATCCCGGGCCCTCGACCTGCACCCGGCAACGGTGTCGAGGTGGAAGCAGGCGCATCGGACCCTGGTGCGGGAGGTCCGGCTCGTTCTCGCTACCCCATGACGTGCGTCACCACGCGCACCTGCGTGAACTGGCGGTGCCCTTCCTTCGACTTGTGGAACCCGAACCCACTCTCCCGCGCCCCGACCCACGGCGTACCCACGGCGCCCCCCGGGGGACGATTCACACCGATCATCCCCGCCTTCAGACGCCGCGCCACGGCACCCGCCTTCTCCTCGTCCTGCCCAAAGACCACCGCCCCCAGCCCGAACCGCGTAGCATTGGCGCGCTCCACCGCCTCGTCCTCGGACGATACCCGGCTTACGCACGCCACCGGGCCAAAGGTCTCCGTGGTGGCGATGTCCATCTCGTCGGTCACATCGGCGAGGACCGTGGGCGTGACGAAGTTGTCCCGATGCCCGTCGCCCCCGGCCACCACTCGCGCCCCCTCCTTCACGGCCGCTCGGAGTTGCGCCAGGACGTGATCCCGCTGGCGGGCGTTGACCATGGGACCCACGTCGGGGTCCTCCTCGCCACTGCCCATCTTCATCGCCGAGGCCACCCGGCCCAGGGCCTCCTCAAACTCGTCGGCGATGTCCTCCACGACGAAGATGCGCTCCGTGGCCACGCACACCTGACCGGCGTTCCGGAACGAGTTCCACGCGGCGAACTTCGCGGCGGCCTCCACGTCGGCGTCGGACAGGACGATCAGGGGGTCCTTCCCTCCCAACTCGAGGACCACGCGCTTGAGATCCCCGCTGGCCTCCCGAAGGATCTGCTTGCCCACCTCCCTCGACCCCGTGAACGCGATCATGTCGACGTGGGAGCGGACCAGGGCCTTCCCCTGGGCATCGGCGCCGTGAACCACCAGGAGCACGTCGTCGGGGAGCACCTGGTTCAGGGCATCGGCGTAGGCCTGGCCCGAGAGGGGAGTCTCCTCCGAGGGCTTGAAGACCACCGTGTTCCCGGCCATGAGGGCGGGCAGGACCATCCATGATGGCATGGCCATGGGGAAGTTCCACGGTGTGATGGCGGCGCACACGCCCAGGGGATCCCGGTACACGGTGGAGCGAAGTCGACCGTCCTCCACCACCTCCGGCTCCAGGGCCTCGATCATCTCCTGGAGGTCGTGGTCCATGTTACTCAGGGACTTCGCCTCGCCGATGGCTTCCTTCAGGGGCTTTCCCATCTCGGCGCTCATGAGGCGGCCGTGCTCTTCGGCCCGCTCCGCGAGGATGTCGGCGGCCTGCCGGAGCACGTCGGCGCGCCCCCGGGCCCCCAGCGCCTCCCACCCGGGCTGTGTGGATCGGGCCCGGGCCACGAGGTCCGGGATCTGGTCGACCGGAGTGAGGGGCACTTCGCCAACCAGGTCACCGGTGGCGGGATTGCGGGACTTCAGGAGTTCCATGGGTCGGCCGCCTCATCTGTGGGACGTCGCGGCGGCACGCTTCGGCGAATGGCGCGCCGTGAGGATGAGCAACGCGAATGTATCCGCCGCCCTCTATATCGAGCAACCATGACCCTCCTACAGCGATGCCAATGCGTTCTATGGTTGCGCCACACCTGTCCGTCTCACGGAAACAGTGAAGNGGGAAAANCCGATNNGATGAAAACGAACCGTGTACGCCTCGAGGATGCGGTTGACTCGATCTCGCGTCAGTGAAATCGGTTCCTCATCCCAACGTGATCGCTGGACGACACGGCCGGATTCATCACACCATCGGACCTCCCGCTCATCGGACCGAACCCGCGCGAATCCCTCTGCGAAGTTACCTGCGCGACCTTTGAAATGATCATCAATTGACATGCTCACCGATTCGGTTGAAACCACTCGACGATTCCGGGCATATTTCGTTCGAACCCACCAGGGATGAAGACATTCACAATACCAGTTCGTCTATCTCCGCGGTTCTCGAAGTCATGCGTCGTGCCCGCCGGGATCATGAGAAAGGCCCCTTCAAAGGCTTCCACCCAGTCATCCCCAACGAAGAACCAAGCGGTCCCTTGGAGTACGTAGAACACCTCATCATTGTCCTCATGAGAATGCGCTCCAGGACCTTTCCCTCCAGCCTCGAGCCACCACTCCGAAACTGAAAACCTCTGAGCGGTTTCATCCCCATCCGCCTTGAACACGCTTTCGANCTTCCCCATCGGGTATCGACGGCCCCGCTCGGAAGCCTGCAGCGAGAAGGCTGAGCACGCTGCTTCTCTTCCCAGGATCGAGGTCGCTCAAGGGAACGTGCTCCCCCGTCAGTTCGAAACCTGACGCGCAAGAACCACGACCTCACGGATGCCCTCGACAACCTCCTCCTCCATCGATCCACCGGCGCGTCCCACGATGACGACCGATGCGAATCCGGCCTCGGAGACCTCAACCGTGGCTTGATGGATGAACGAGAGAAGGACGTCAGCACAGGCACCCGCACCCATGTCTATGTAATCATAGGGGGTAATGGTCACGCTATTCCCCGATGATGCCACTTCGGTTTCACCCTTCCTGAAGCAAGCATTTCCGTAGGTGGTGACCTCGACCACGAACTCGACCCCGGCCTCTATCGTGTCTGGGACCGCGATCTGAGGATCGTCATCATTGAAGCCGACGATCACACCCAGCCGTCGCTCCTCACCGCCCGGTTCAGTGGTGGAGCTACAGGCAGTTCCTACAATAGCGAGAGTCCCGATCACTCCCAGGACCAACACTCGCGACGGGCAATCCCGAACATCCATACCGCCCTCCCATGCTTCCGAGGAATGCGTCCCTCCTGAAGCTGCAACGATCACAATCCGCTTCCTGTGACGACCCGGAAATGTGTCTCTGTCAACCTCGGGTCCGCTCATCCGGAACGGATGTCGCCCAAGGTTCTCCGATTGACAAAGCTGAGGCCCGGCGCAGAGGGTGCGCAACCATTTTCCGGGACGGGCCGAGGGTTGGGTCGGAGGGCGGCGCCAGGCCCTGGAGCCGGAAAGCGTTTCAGTTAGGGGAGCTCCGAGCTCCCGTCGCCTTGTTTGACCCCGGGCTCCCTTGGCTTTCCTCTGCCTCGTTGCCCTCGTAGCACTCGCGTGCTACTCTTCATCACCACTTCACCCTTCCTCAGGAGCCGGAACCATGCAGCGAAAAGTCACTCTCCGGAAGATGGGCGGGTCCGTGGGCGCCACGATCCCAAAGGACATCGCGGATCGCCTGCATGTCCAGGCAGGCGACGAGATCTTCGTGGTCGAAACGGAGGACGGTGTCCTCCTCACCCCCTATGATCCACAGTTCCAGAAGGCCATGGCAGCCTACGAGCGCACCGCCAGCAAGTACCGCAACGCCTTACGTGAACTCGCCAAGTGACGACGGCTCGTGAGGAACCATCTTGGGTCCCACGTACCGCAATCGAGGCCGCTCATGCGGATCAGATCCGGGCCCACGGAGGTCAACTTGGTCTCCGCGATGAAGGCCTGCTGGAGTCAGCCATCGCTCGCCCCCAGAACCGATGGCGGTACGAACCGGACTCCGATCTTGCCACCCTCGCTGCCGCCTACGGTTACGGACTCATCAAGAACCACCCGTTCATTGATGGGAATAAGCGCGTCGGCCTCGTTACCGCCAACATGTTTCTCATCCTCAACGGGCATGAGATGGAGGCTCCTGAACCCCAGGTCGTCGATATAACCCTGCGGGTCGCAGACGGCTCACTCGACGAAACTGAGTTCGCGACCTGGATTCGATCTGTTCTGGTTCCGTATGGCCCGTGACCTGGCTACACCGCGGTAACCAGAGCTCGGGGTTCACATAACGAATCCGGGGTTTCCGAACTTGCGTCCTGGCGCGGCTCGTGCCCCGCACGAGACGTGACGAGCCGG
>SL_3KL_010_SEDDRAFT_10001406_pt1 | contig 21816 bp, 19 predicted proteins | sample SodLakKL_010_SED_2_FD_10381 | JGI IMG/M metagenome (IMG submission 10381) | reverse complement strand
CAAGAGCGAAGTTCAAGACCTTTATCTGCAGGGCCTCATGGAGTTGGGCGAAATTCCTCAGGTGGATTTCAAGAAACCCATGCCCATCAAAACAAGAAGTGGGGCTGCTCCCAGTCCGCTGCCGGAGCGTTCGGTCATTCGGCGCCGGGAAAAGCAGGCTCCCAAACCCGTGCCCAAGGTGATCAAGACTGAAAATTTTCGCACCATTGGCCAGAGTGGAAGCATCACTTTGAACAAAGCCCTTCTCATCGAGCAGCTGGGATTCGCCGTGGGAGACTCTTTTGAAATCTTTCGGGAAGAAGAACAGATCGTTTTGCGAAAAATCCCGACTCCCCAATGATTTGGTGAGCGCAAAAAAAAGGGGCGCTGGTGGTGTGACGTCCTGAAAGGGGAGGCTCAACTGCCGTGAAAGTTGCCGCAGAAAGGGTGGGCCTCAATCACTGCCGAAGGGCCTTCAATACATGAAAGAAACGCCAGAGGGCCGTGAGATTTGTTCCCAGAGCAAGCACCAGCAGTGCCACGATCAAAACGATATCCCTGGCCCAGTGGGTCGCGGGAATAGCCAGAAGCCCGTTGCACAATGAGTTGAGAACACCGGCAATGCCTATGAGAACAATGCGCTCACCCCTCTGAAACAATCCCACAAGACAGTTGACGCCCAGTCCTTCTGCCCGGGCTCTCGTGTAGCTGACCATGAGAGAGCCAAAAAGTATGAGCAGGATGGCGATGGAAAAGAAGGGCGCAGTCCCTCCATTTCTGTAAAAATAAAACCAGATGCCCAGGTAAATGATGAGCTCCGAGTATCGGTCCAGGACGGAATCGAGAAAAGCTCCCGACTTTTTTGATTGTCCCGTATTCCTTGCAAGAGAGCCGTCCAAAGTGTCCAGAAGACCGGTGAGAAGTGTGAAAAGCCCTCCCCAAAGGGTGGTGAAGGCGAAGAGGATTCCCGTCAGGATGCTGGTGACCAGCCCCAGGAAAGAAACGTGGTTGGGCCTGAGTTTGAAAAAACGAAGCACGGGGACGAGATAGCGTTCCAGAAAATCATAGTAACCGGTTTCTACGGAAGAACCTTTGAGCATACCAGGAGCCTTTCAACAGGGGGCAACTACACCCCATGACCACTTTTATTCTCCCACAAGAAACAAACCCTCGATGAACCGCCATCGAGATTTGAAATCTCACGATTCACACTGCCAACACCATTTGGGAACCCAATTACCAAGCACAATGCCGTGCCCCCAGGCGCACTCCGTTCAGTGAGTGCGGCGCAGGGCGGGTGGAAAAAAGATGAGCATCTCGCGCAGAAGAACCTGAACTCAAAGCACTGAGTTAATCTCTAACACAGGCAGATTCAAAAGAGTATGAGGAAAATGGGATTCCCCCGGACGCACGCCGCCATTCCATGAATCCTCCGGCAACTGAACGACTCCTCAGGCCATCAGCATGTCCTCAGAGGTATTGATATTTTTGAAGCTCAGGCCCTTTGGATCCATCCGCTGCCAATGCTTTTCCCTCAGCACTTTGACGTTGAGCTTCCTGTAAAAGCCCGTGACACGGAAGTCCTTTCGTTCCAGGCTTCGCAGCACAGCGGGAAGACAGCGACGGTTGTAAAGGGCGAAAAGAGGCTCGTAATGTCCGTTTTTCATGGGCACCACCACATCGTGGTGTTTTGTGTGTTCGGCCATGTGCGCCAGGAGTTCGGCAGCAAAAAACGGCATGTCCACAGCTTTGACAAAAATCCAGTCGTGAGGACTGAAAACCAGGGCCGTCAGTATGCCTCCCAGGGGCCCCTGGCGCGGCACAATATCCTGCACGAGGGTTGCCTGAACACCCCAATGGGGAGCCAGGTCGTTGGTGACGACCAGAAGGGGGTGGGTGTGGGGCTTCAACTGGGCCACACAGCGATCCACCAGGCGCTCTCCCTGAAAATCTTCGAGGGCCTTGTTTCTGCCGTATCGGGAGCTTTCCCCCCCCGCAAGAATCACTCCCGTGATCACTCACTTCTCACGCAGTCTCAGGGAGATCTCCACAGTCCCTGGTGACTCCCACCCCCTGAGGGTGGAAAGCATGCCTTTGAGAGCACCGGCAATGATTTCTTCCACAAAATTGTTCATGGGAACTTTCCTGCCATCGCAAAACACCTGGACATTGGCGCTGGTGCGTCCCTCGAGAAACCTCTCCTCGATGAAATCGGCGACCTTTTCCACCCCTTCAAAAGAAAAAACGGGCACATCCGTCTCCACCGGGTCATCGCTCACCAAGGCCACCAGGTGCTCCTTTCGGCTGCAGAGGGGATGATCTCTCAAAGCAGCGCGAAAAACTTCTATTTTGGGGTAGGGACTGCCCTTGAATCCTTCCGCGAGGACCAAATCTTCATTCCAGAAGGTTTTCCCCACGAATCGGGCCAGGTCCATCTCCTCGGCCGTTTCCCGCACGGAGGCCATTCCCCGGGGGGACAGAATTCCCACGGTCTGCGCACCTGCGCGCTTGTGCCGCCAGGTGTCCTTGCCTTCGTGGTCGATCTGAAAACCATGCACGTCATGCTTGACCGTTCCCACCTTGTAACCTCTTTCCTTGAAGACGGGGATCAGCTTTTCCAGAAAGGTCGTTTTGCCCGTATCAGATGTCCCCACAAAACAAATGATTGGAATCATAGTCTTCCTCCAGGAAATGAGAAGCCGGCTCAATCCTTCCTTTTTGTCAAAAGGCCGGCCCCCTCATTGAGAACTCTTTTCTCCATGAACAAAACCCCCTGAAAACGCGCATGGGAAAAAAAGCTTTCATGGGCGTCAGTAAGAAAGATAGACGGTCTTCAGTTCCGTGTATTCGTGGAGACCGTAGGCTGATTTCTCCCGACCCAGCCCACTTTCCTTCACACCCCCGAAGGGCGCCTGGGGATAGGCCTGGTGAATGCGATTCACCCACACACTCCCCACCTCGAGTTTTCCCGCACAGTCCAGAGCCGCTCCCACATCCCTGGAAAAAACATAGGCTGCCAGGCCAAAGGGAGACCCGTTGGCTTCCGTGATGGCCTCATGGAGGCGGGAGAAGGGCGAGACCATCACCACAGGACCAAAAACCTCCTCGCGGGTGATGGACATGTCCCCACGCAATCCAGTAAGGATCGTGGGAGGATAGTAGAAGCCGCCATCGGGTCCATCAAAGGGAGTCCCCTTCCATTCAATTTTTGCCCCTTCACTGACGGCCACCTCCACCTGCCGGGACACCCCCGAGAGAATTTGAGCATTGTTGAGAGGGCCAAGGTCGGTGGAAGGATCTGAGGGGGGGCCGAGCTTGAGCCCTTTGGCCAGATCTTTGAACCCTTCCAGAAAACGGTCATAGATAGACTGGGCCACGTGTATGCGGCTGATGCGGTAGCAATATTGGCCCGAATTCTTGAGCGCCTGCGAAAGGAGCTGGGGAAGGATGGAATCCAGGGGTGCATCTTCGAGCACAATGGCCGGGCAGTGCCCCCCCAGTTCCAGGATCACTTTTTTTATTCCCTTGGCGGACACCTGCAGAATTTCCTTTCCCACTGCAGTGCTGCCGGTGAAAGAGACCACCCGTGGAGTGGAATGCTCCACGAGGAGGCGTCCCGTTTGCCGGCCGGGACCCGTCACCACATGGAAGACTCCGGCGGGAATGCCGCATTCCACAGCCAGTTGAGCCATCCGCAGAGTGGTGAGAGGAGTGTGTTCATCGGGTTTGGCAACGACGGTGCATCCGCTGGCCAGAGCCGCTCCCAGCTTGCACACGAGGGTGCTGAGGGGGTAATTGTAGGGCATGATGGCAACGGCCACACCCAGGGGCTCCCGAAGGACCAGCACGTGCTCACGGCTGTGGTTGAGAAGGGGAATGTTCCCCGTCAACCGTGTGGCCTCTTCAGCAAAAAAATCCAGGAGAGAAGCGGCGCTCGCTGCTTCGTCCCGGGAACTCTTGAGAGGCTTTCCCACCTCCTGGGAAAGAAGGCCGGCCAGGGATTCCAGGTTCCGTCGCACCCCTTCGGCCAGAGCGTGCAGCAACTGTGCACGCTCCGTGGCGGGAGTCTCCTTCCAGGCCGGAAAGCATTCCCTCGCTTTTTCCAGAGCCCTATGCACCATTTCCGGGCCGGCGACAGTGACCCGCGCATATTCCCTCCCCGTGGATGGATCCACAAGGGGGGTGCAGTCCGTCCCCCGCTCTTCTCTCCCATCCACCCAGCAGGCATACGCATCGGTGGGGTAATTTTCCACTCTACCATTCTCCATGGACTGTAAATTGCGCCGATGAATAAACGCTGCATATTCTCACAGGGGAAATGGGCTGTCAATGCAGCGAAAAGGCTTCATTTTCCTGGTTTATGGAGAAGTTTCTCGAGTTTTTCATTGTGCCGCCGAGCTTCACCCGCCATTTCCCGTAAAAAAGTGTGGATTTCTTCTTCCCCGAGGGACTTGGCTCTTTCCGCCCACGTATCGTAGGACGTGGCGTGTTCTTCATTGTGACGAAGCCAGTGTTCGAGCATTCGAAAAAGTTTTTCATGTTCTGTGAGGGGTTTGGAGTTTGAGTGACCCTTGTCTTCCCTGCCATGATGGTGACCATGTTGATGCCCGTGTCCCCCATGATTGTTCTTGTGACCCATGTTTTCTCCTTTCAGCCAGCGATTGTTACAGATTGACCCATTAGATTCAGTATGTTAGCCTGATTTTTCAACCAGAAAGGCGAACCCGCAGATGATTCCATTTCCCAACATCGATCCCGACCTGATCCAAATCGGCCCCTTGCGAATCCGCTGGTACGGCCTCATGTACGTCCTGGGATTTCTCGCTTCCTACTTTCTCATTCAGAAGCAAAAAAGGTCCAGGGAACTGGGGCTCACGGGGCAAACGGCCCAGGATCTCATCTTCTATCTGGCCGTGGGACTCATCGTGGGAGCCAGGCTGGGTTACATTGCCTTTTACCAGTATACCGATTACATGATGTATCTCAAGAATCCTCTGGAAATCTTCGCCACATGGCATGGAGGCATGTCCTTCCACGGAGGACTCCTGGGAGCCGTTGCAGCGGGTTACATCTTCTCCCGGCGCAGAAAGATTCCTTTCTGGCCGGCGGCGGACAGCGTCATTGTGACTGCTCCCATCGGCCTTGGCCTGGGAAGAATTGGAAACTTCATCAACGGCGAACTGTGGGGAAGGACCACCGACGTTCCCTGGGCCATGATTTTTCCGGGAGCGGGCCCCCTTCCTCGCCATCCCTCACAGCTCTATCAGGCACTGGGTGAGGGGTTCCTGCTCTTCCTGGTCCTGTGGTTTTTGAGGAAAAGGGGTTATCGGGATGGAACCATGGTGGTTCTGTTTTTGTGTCTCTATGGAGCCATTCGGTTCTTCCTCGAATTTTTCAGGGAACCCGATGCGCACCTGGGGTTTTTTCTGGGATATTTCACCATGGGACAGCTCCTGTGCGTCGCCATGATACTGAGCGGCGCCGTCATCGCCTTTTGTCTGAGGAAAAATCAGTCCCCAGGCCACCCTTGAAAGATTCTCATTCAAACATGGGAGAAAGCGGCTCATGACCCTATTCACAGAAGAACCTTCTCTCAATGTCAGGGACATGTCACCCCGCCCCTGGAGAGAGATTTACGAGCACAAGAAAACCACGGCCCAACAGGCCTTGAAAGCCCTCAAGCGCGGACACCGCGTCTTTGTGGGGTCGGGATGCGGGGAGCCTCAGCACCTGGCTCAAACCCTGGAGGAGACCATCCCCCTCCTTTCCGACCTGGAAATACTGCACATTTTGAGCGTGGGCAAACCCAGGTACACTTCTTCCAACCTCTTCGACAAGTGCCGCCTGAAATCCTTTTTTGTGGCTTCCGCCAGCCGTGAGGCGGTGGCCGAGGGGAGAGCCGACTACACTCCCATCAACCTTGGAGACACGTCAGAGCTGTTTCGAAGCGGCGCCGTTCCCATCGATGTGGCTTTGATCCAGGTTTCTCCCCCCGATGAACACGGTTTTTGCAGCTATGGCATTTCCGTTGACATCGTGAAAGCCGCCGCCGAAAGCGCCGACCATGTCATCGCTCAGGTGAATCCACAAATGCCCATGACACTGGGGGATGCCTTCATTCACGTGCGGGATATAAACGCCATCGTGGAGCATGACGAACCTCTCCTGGAAGTGCCACCCCCTCTCATGAACCCCATAGCACGGGAAATCGGCGCCAATGTGGCCAAGCTCATCGAAGATGGTTCCACCATTCGAGTGGGTGTGGGCAGCGTGTCCACGGCGGTCCTTTATGCTCTCGAGGATAAAAAGGACCTGGGAGTCCACGCCGACATGCTGACGGACGCCTACCTTCCTCTCATAGAACAGGGCATCATCACCAATGCGCGCAAAACGCTTCACCCGGGAAAGATCATCACGAGCTTTTGCCTGGGGACACGCAAGCTCTATGACTTTGTCAACAACAACCCCATGGTTTCCTTTCATCCCGCAGAATATGTGAACAACTACCTGGTCATCGCCGAGAATGAAAAGATGATCTCCATCAATTCAGCCCTGGAAGTGGACATGACCGGGCAGGTCTGTTCAGACTCCTTCGGGTATGAAATCTACAGCGGCGTGGGAGGTGCCATTGATTTTCTGCGGGGTGCCAGGACCTCCCGGAAGGGCAAAGCCATCATGGTCCTGCCCTCCACCACGCTGGACGGTGAAAGATCGCGCATTGTCCCGACCCTCTCAGAGGGTGCGGGAGTCGTGACCACACGCGGGGGCGTCCAGTACGTGGTCACGGAGTACGGAAGTGCGCACCTCAGTGGCAAGAGCATTCGGGAACGGGCCATGGCCCTCATTGGAATTGCCCATCCCGACTTCAGGGAGGAGCTCCTTCGAGCCGCGGAAAAGCTCAAGTATCTCCAGAAGGACGCCCTCGCCATGCGAACCCCCAAAGCCTTATATCCTTCCAAGTGGGAAGCGGCGCAGATTTTTGAGGACAACACCAAGGTCTACTTCAGGCCCGCAAAACCCACTGACGAGCGTGCTCTGAAAGAGTTTTTCTATTCGCTGCCACGGGATGAGTCTTACATCCGCTTCCTTTCCAACATGAAGGTCTTCCCCCATTACGATGTCCGCCGCATGGTCAACGTCGATTACCGCAGTGAAATGTCCATCTTGGCCCTTGCGGGAGAAATGGAGGCTGATAGGATCATTGCCATAGGCCGCTTCATCCTCGGTGAGGAAGAACCTTCCAAGGCGGAAATCGATTTTCTGGTCCATCCGGACCAGGGGAGAAAAGGGGTCGCCAGCTTCCTCATTCAACACCTGGCGGAAATCGCCAGAAACAACGGCGTCCGCAACCTGGTGGCCTACATCACTTCGGGCAACGAACGTGTCTTTGGCGTGTTCGTCAAGCTCGGTTACGTGGTGGAAGGTTCTTTCAGAGACGGCACCTATGAAATCAGGCTGAACTTTGATCAGCCGGCCGAAGTCTGCCTCATCGATTGACGGAAGGCGCCCCAGGGAAAAGAGGGACACCGCCTTTGGCACTTCCCTGGCCACTCCTGCCCCAAAGGGAAACCAGCCTTTCGGGCACTGATCTTGCAAGCTTGCATGAATGGAAGGCCACACCTTTGGAATCTTGAAGCTTCCCATGACTTGCAAAAAGGAGTGAGATCAGGAGCCATGAGCGCCAACAACGCCATATTTCTTGAAGTGATCGAATGGTTTGACAAAACGGGACGGGAAATCGTCAAGAGGATACCTGAGAAGGGTTCGGGGGACATCAAGTTCGGTGCCCAGTTGACCGTCAGAGAAAGCCAGGCGGGCGTATTTTTCTACAAAGGAAAAGCGTGCGATGCCTTCGGGCCGGGCCGGCACACCCTGGTGACCGCCAACTTTCCTGTCTTGACCAAAGTCCTGAGCTTTCCCTGGGGATTCACCAGTCCCCTGCGGGCGGAAGTCTACTTTGTCAATCTCAAGATGTTCACGGACCTGCGCTGGGGAACCAAAGATCCCGTGGCCTTCAAGGATTCAAAGCTGGGCCTCGTGAGACTGAGGGCCTTTGGCATGTTCAACATTCGAGTTGTCCAGCCCATACTTTTCATCAACACACTGGTGGGAACTCAGGGACTCTACACCACCGGCGACATTGAAGAGTATCTGAGCCGGGTGGCCGTCTCACGTTTCAACGACCACATGGGGGAAAACCTGGACTCCCTTCTCAACCTTCCCGGGCGCTACGACCAGCTCTCACGGGGGCTGGAGGCGCGGCTGCAGGAAGACTTCGCCCACTACGGGCTGAGCCTTTCCCATGTTTACATTCAGTCCATCACGCCTCCCCGGGAGGTCCAGCAGGCCATCGACGACCAAAGCCGGTTGGCCGTTCTGCCAGACCTGGACCGCCTGGTGCGCATGAAAGCGGCCATGGCCATGGAAAAAGCGGCGGTCAATCCAGGTGACGGCGCTTCGGGCATGGGCCTGGGCCTGGGGCTCATGATGCCCGCCATGTTCAGGGACCTCATCCACAAGCCCGACCACTCGGGGGGCAGTTCCAGCCAGTGCCCCGAGTGCAGAAAGCCCGTTCCAGTGGAGGCCCGGTTTTGCCTTCACTGCGGACATCAACTGGTGATCTTCTGCCAATGTGGTGCGTGTGGCGAAAACTTGTCTCCCCTTGCCAAATTTTGCTCCCGCTGCGGCCAGGCGGTCTCAGACAAGCCCAAAGACAGAATCTGCGGCCATTGTGGTTCTGAAAATCTTCCTCTTTCCATTTATTGCAATCAATGCGGTGAAAAAATCTGACAGCGCCTCCTGGAAAATAGAACACCAATGCCCCCAGTGCGGGGCTCCCGTCATTCTTGAGGAAACGGACCATCTCCTCGCGTGCGGCTATTGCCGTGTGCGCCTGTGGCTCTACACCCGAGGCTTGTTCAGCTATTGCTTCGTGCCCAGGTCGCCACCCATGGAAAAAATCTGGTTCATTCCCTACTGGAGGTTCAAAGGGCTCGCTTTTTCCTGCAACCAGGAACAGGTTCGCCACCGTTTTGTGGACACCACCCTGTGCGGAGTGAATTTCCCCCAGTTGCCCCGTTCTCTTGGATTCAGGCCCCAGGCCCTCAGTCTCAAGCCCGCAGGGTCTTTCGCAGGGTCTTTAATAGATGGCGCCTTTGCCAGGCCCTCCGTCATCCCCTCGGCAATNAGGGACCGATTTCTCCCNAAAGGCCACCCCAGGCCCAGTGCCTCTCAGAACAGGCGAGAATCACACCAGGCGTTCATTGGCGAAGCTCTCTCCCTGGTCCACACTCCCGTCTACGAGAAAAATGGCAAGGTCTGGGATGCCCTTTTGAACCGCCCCCTTGATCACAATTCTTCCTTTCAGGTAAAGGAACTCCTTTTCCCCGAAAGAACGCCTTCCCCCCTCACCTTCCTGCCCGTTCTGTGTCCCCAATGCGGGTGGGACCTGGAGGGATCCAGCCGTTCCGTGGCCATGGTTTGCAGAAACTGCCAGTCGGCCTGGTGCCTTTCTCAGGGAAATATGAAATGGATTCCCTTTGGAGTGCCCTCCCAGTGGAATGGGGACCAGGAATTGCTGCCTTTCTGGCAATTGAAGTTTCAGTTTGCGGGCATTGAACTGAACACCCTCGAGGACCTCCACCGCCTCGCCAACACCAGCATTTCCCGGCAGAACTCCACCCTGCTTTTCTGGATTCCAGCTTTCAAACTGCCTCCAAGACTTTTTCTGCAGGCGGCAAGACGGGCGACCCTCTCTTCTTTCATGGAGTTCCGGAAAGAAGATCTCCCGCCCGTGACCATTCATTCGGCCACCCTTGCCCTGGAAGAAGCCGCCCAGTGCGTGAAGATTCTTCTGGCATCCCTGGCCGTTCCCAGGCGACGATTCATGGAAAGGATGGATTCTTTTTCCGCAAAGCTCGAGGAGGCCACGCTTTCATTTGTGCCCTTCAGCCCCAAAGCCCATGAGTTTGTGCAGCCCCATCTTCCATTGAGCGTTCCCCGCCGAGCCCTTTACTGGAAGCGCTTCATCTGAGGGAGGAGGAGAGATTCCATTGAATGACCGGAACCCGCTGGAGAGAAAAGTGACCGCCCTGGAGGCGCAGCTGAAAGAGCTGAAAGAGGAGGTGGACGGCCTTCGAAGGCAACTGGAAGACAGAGAACACCCCGTCAAAAGATTGCTTGCCCAGCGGGGTCTTCGAATTCTCTCTCACGGGGACACGGGGCAACTCCTGTTCCCCCATGATCTCTCGGAAAACGAAAGAACCCGCTTTTTCCAGCTCATGCGACGCTATTCTTTCAGGCTTTTCCTGAGAGACCTCATTCAGAATCCTTCCGGCAGCCACATGAAACTCCTGACCCGATATTGCTCCCTCAAGACAGTTCGAGGCTACATGAAGGAACTGGAGGGCATGAGAATCGTGGAAACCCCGCATCAGGACGGCTATCGTTTGCGCAGGATGCACATTCCCAGTTTTGGCCCCACCCTGGAATGGTATGTGAGCGAAATTTTCCAAAGGGAGTTTCTGTCTCCAGCCCTGTTCAACGTCAAGCTGGGAGACACGCGCTTTGGAGGAGACTATGACGTGATCAGCATCCTGGGCCACCGCCTTCTTTACGTGGAAGCGAAGTCCTCTCCACCCCGCGGAGTGGAACTGTCCAACATCACCTCTTTTCTCAAGCGCCTTGGGGACCTGCAGCCCAATGTGGCCATCTTCCTGGTGGACACGGAACTGAGAATGAAAGACAAGATCGCCCCATTGTTCGCCGAGGCCCTCCATGGAGCAGGCCTTCAAAAGGACCTTCCCCCCGTGGAGAGACTGGTCCATGAAATCTTTCATGTGGGGCACATGATTTATATGACCAACAGCCGAAGAGGCATTTATTCCAATCTGAGGATGTGCATTCATGATTTTCTTCGTTATTCGGGGATAAAAAGGAGGCCGGCCGCCACTTTTTTTAAAAATGGAAGGTGAATACAGAAGGTTGATCTTTTTCTCCAATTCCCAGTCCACACATGGGTACCCGGAAGGGCACTCAGGAACCGATGCAGGTTGCCACTTTACAAGACCGGCTCAATGAGATAGCATTTTTTCCTATTTCCTTTCACTGAGGAGCCCTGCTCGAACCGTGTCCCGCAAAAAAGCTCAAAAGAATGCCCGCATCGTGAGAAATTTTTGATGAAAAGAGATCTTGAGGATAAAATAAGAACAATTTGAGCCCCCAACTAAAAGCATGAGGACGGCCGCTGTGAGCGCCTTACCCTGGACATGGTGTCACGACGATTTTCGCCGGCGGGAGTCTCAAAAGGACCTTCATATTAATAAAGCGAGGAAATGCAAATGCTTAAAAAGAATTTAAAGATTCTTGCCCTGCTCACCGGTTTTGCCCTCATGCTCGCCGCATGGTCCAATTTGACGGCCAAAACCAACACGGACGACTCAAACGTTTACCAATATCTGCGGCTGTTCAGCAATGTGTTGAACATTGTTCAGGATAATTACGTGGAGACGGTGGACACGCAAAGGCTCATTCATGGCGCCATCAATGGCATGCTGCGCGAACTCGACCCCCATTCATCCTTCATGACTCCCGAAGAATACAAGGAACTCCAGGTGGAAACGAGGGGTAGATTTGGAGGCCTTGGCATTGAGATCTCCATGCGGGACGACATCCTCACCGTTGTGGCTCCTCTGGAAGGAACCCCTGCGGACCGGGCGGGAATTCTCGCGGGGGATCAGATCATCAAGATTGACGACCAGCCCACTCTGGACATGACTCTCACGGAAGCGGTGCGCAAGATGCGAGGCCCCAAAGGCACGGGAGTGAAGCTGACCATCATGAGGCAGGGTGAACAGAAACCCCTGGAATTCGACCTGGTGCGGGACACCATATCCGTCCAGAGCGTCAGGTTCCGCACCCTTGANCCGGGCTACGCTTATGTGCGGATTTCCACCTTTCAGAGTGGGACGGCCNANGACCTTCGAAAAGCTCTCAACGAACTGGAAGCCGTCAACGATCCTCTCAAAGGCCTGATCCTGGACCTGCGAAGTGACCCTGGGGGGCTTTTGGACCAGGCAGTGGAAGTGGCTGACGAATTCCTCAACCAAGGGCTCATCGTCTATACGGGCGGCCGTCTGGAAAGTCAGAAAATGCGTTTTGAGGCAACGAGAAATCCCAAGCCTCGAGATTATCCCATTGTGGTCCTCGTGAATTCGGGAAGCGCCAGCGCTTCGGAAATCGTTGCGGGAGCCCTGCAGGATCACAACAGAGCGATCATCATGGGTGAACCCACATTCGGCAAGGGCTCCGTACAGACGGTGATCCCCCTCGCCGACGGATCCGCCATTCGCCTGACCACGTCCCTCTACTATACCCCTTCAGGACGTTCTATCCAGGCCAAAGGCATCGAACCGGACATACTGGTGGTGCTTGAAATCCCCTCCCAGGATGGGGAAGACCCCGTCGATCCCCTTCGGCGATTGAGAGAGGTGGACCTTCCACGGCACATGGAAAACTCCAAGCCTTCCAAGGATCCCAAGATGGATGCCGCCCTGGAGGAATCTCAAAGAATCCTCGCCCAGGACAACCAGCTGCGCAGAGCGCTCGATCTGCTCAAAGGCTACCGCATCATGGACAACATTCGAGTCAGGTGACCAGACATGGATGTGAGCACCTGTCCACCAGGGGCCTCTCTGGTAAAAGGGCAGGTGCTCACAACTTAAAGGAGCCCCCATTGGGTCCGGAATTTGATCACATGTCTCAGCTTCAGTCATGATGGGGTGAATCCAGCCCTGGACCTGATTTTGCCGCTGCATGGGAACCACCCATGGGCTCTGACGGAAAATCAAGGAAAGAGCTGCTGAAATGATTCACCGTTTTTCTTCACATCATTCACCATTGCACGCAAACTGACGGGTTCATGCCACCAGCGAGAGATCCACGCAAAACCAGGAAAAGCAGTGGCAGCCGAAGCCGGAAGCCCGCCCCTTCCAAGGGGGCAAAGCGCCCTTCCCGCTCCACCGCCTCCAAGGGAAAAAGGTCCTCCAAGAGACGGGGATCGTGGAGCGTTCCCTTTCTGCCGCTCACGGCCTTGTGGCTGGTCGCAGCTGTGGTCCTTTCGGGCCTCATTTTTTGGGGGCAGGAAAACGATCATCAGAAAAACCTTCTTCCCCCAGTGGCTTCTTCTGCGCACTCCAGTGGAGGGGACAGGACTCACATGGCCTCCCTGGACCCACAGGGGGCAAAACCCCAGGGCAGGGCTGAACCCACCAAGAGGAAGGAAAATTCGGCTTCAAAGGCCGAGATGCACCCCGCAAATCCCTCAACCCCGAAAGCATCGGCAGTTTCTGAGACCCGTGAGAAGACGCAAGGGGAGAAATATGAACGCAGGGGTGGGATTGACCCTTCAACCTACGCCACAGGCACAGTGGGTGACAGGGTGGCACCGGTCAAGAACCCGGAGGCTTCATCGAACCGCCGGGCAAGCACACCTGCTCAATCTCAGCTGGGAAACGACGGATCTCCAAAACATCCTGTTTCGCCCCCCGTCCCAATTCCCCCAGACCCTTGCACCTCAGAAAGAAGAACAAACCCTCCTGGCAGCTCTCCACACGGACCCCCTGCCGAGACACAAGATTCCCACGCCGCCTCCGCCTCCACCCCCCCCTTTGAAACCTCCCATTGGGCGTGTTGCCATCGTCATCGACGACTTTGGGCAGGATTTAAAGATGGCCAAGGAATTTCTTGATATTCCCTTGCCCATCACCTTCTCCGTCCTGCCCCACCAGCCTCACAGCAAAGAGATAGCCAGGCTGGCTCATTCCCGAGGACGGGAAGTGCTGCTTCACATGCCCATGGAACCCAGGGGCTACCCGCAGGTCAACCCGGGAAAGGGGGCGCTCCTGCTGTCCATGAACGCGCAGGCCATTGAGAGTTCCCTGCGCACGGCCCTGGACACGAGCCCATTTTTCAGAGGCGTCAACAACCATATGGGTTCCCGTTTCACCGAAAGCGCTCCGGCCATGGAGCTGGTTCTGCGCGAGCTCGCCCAACGGGACATGTTCTTTCTGGACAGCCGCACTTCCGCATCCAGCATGGGTGTCTTCGCAGCCCGAAAGCTTCAGGTGCCAACGGGCCGGCGGGACGTCTTTCTCGACCATGTGCAAACGGAAGGGTTTGTGCGGTCACAGATCGATCAGTTGATCGCCAAAGCCAAAACCAGAGGATCGGCCATTGCCATTGGGCATCCCTATCCTTGCACCCTCAAGGTGCTCAAGGAGCAGGCCGGCCGATTCGCACAAGAGGGCATTGCTGTGGTCCCCTGCGGGGAACTGATGACCACTTTACCACCTGAATCCAGCAGGTGATGCCGGCAGAAAAGATCATTTTTCCACTTTCCCGTACAAAAAGTCAGTGTCAACACAGGGCACCGGCTCATTATGGAAGCCCGGCCAAGAAAGGAACCATCCATATGACCAGAAAAATGAGATGTCTACTCCTTTTCGCCTCATTCTTTTTTCTGATTTGGACTGTTTTCCCCCTCACACTTCTGGCCCAATCATCCCCCGATTCAATGGCTCTCCCGCAGGATCACCCGCAGGCTGCCGTCCCCGCCATTGAAGTGGTGAACCCCATCCACGACTTTGGGGAGTTGATGGAGGGAGAAGTGGCCGCCCATGAGTACGTGATCAGAAATACGGGGGAGGCTGTCCTGAAAATCGAACGCGTGAGCGCAGGGTCAGGGTGGGCAGTCATTCAGTTTGACCCTGAAATCCCTCCCGGCAGCAAGGGAAAAGCCACTCTCGAGATGGATTTGACCGACTATCAAGGGAGCGTCAGGAAAAGCGCCACCCTTTTCAGCAATGACCCGGAAAATCCCCGAACGCTTTTGCAGATGCACGGAATCGTGAACCCCCTGATTCAGGTCCAACCGGGAGACAGGATTTCATTCAGGGGGATTGATAACCACCTGCAGCACAGAGTGATCGATGTGGTGAGCTGGTCTCCTTCTTTTGATTTTAAGATAAAGGAGGTGGAAACCAATCTGGAGGGCAAGGTGGGATATTCCATCGAAACCGTGGAGGAAAACAGACACTACCGTGTCACCCTGTCCAACCTGATTCCCCTGGGAGTGTACAACGGATTTGTGAGACTTAAAACCGATCTGGCCCGAAAGCCCGAGATCACTTTGTGGGTGAGCGGCATCATCGAGGGAGAAATTTCTGTAAAACCCCAAACACTCATGGTGGGCAAGCTCGCCAACAGAGAGGAAGTTCGCCTGGGCACCGTCCTGGTGGTCAACAACCGGGGCGAATCCTTCAAAATCATCAGCATGGACTACGACGAAGACCTTCTGGATCTTCAGAAAAGGCCCCTGACTGCCGGCGACCGAGGATTCAGCCTGGAGATAACCCCCAAGCTCGAGAACATACCCGTGGGCAAGCAGCTGAAGACGGTGCTGTCCATTCAAACGGAAGCTTCATCTCCCCAGAAGCACGAGGTTCAGATTCATGTTCTCAACATGGACATCACGACTGATCCATCCCGTGAGGGGGAGCCATGAGAAAAGGGGAAGTTTCTGGGACAGCAAGGGCCTCTTCACAGGTGACGGAATGAAGCCAGGAACCAGGTCAAAAGGGGCGGACGCTCCCATGCATGGGCGCGGCAATGCGGCTCATTTAAAAGCTTTTGTGTTGACCTGCTCTGTCATCTCCCCCAAGGCGCTTTCACACGGGGTGGAAGAGCCTGAGTTAACGACACGGGGGGCAAGGTGTGCTGCATTTCTCAGCCTCTGCTCTCCCGCAGCACGCGACGGGCCGGTTCATAGGTGCAAAGGGGTTCGGGTGCCAGATAATTCCCCGTGCTTTCGAAAGCCCTTGCACGGCAACCCCCGCAAACACGGACGTATTCACAGCGTCCGCACTTGCCTTCGTAGCTTTTGTGGTCTCTCAATTTCAGGAAAATGGACGAATTTTTCCAGATTTCTGCAAAGCTCTGCCTTCTCACGTTGCCGCATTCCAGTTCGAGGTATCCGCAGGGTTGAACCTGGCCCACGTGGGAGATGAAGGCGAAACCCGTTCCACCCAAACATCCCCTGGAAAGGGCATCGAGGCCAAAGGTCTGAAAAGTGACCTCCCGCCCCTCCTCTCTGGCCCTCTGCCGAAGAATACGGTAATAGTGCGGCGCACATGTTGCCTTGAGCTGCAGGGGCACCTTCCCTTTCTGCTCGTAAAACCAGTTGAGCGTCTTTTCATATTGTTCCGCATCGATCCCCTGTTCCTGGAGATCCTTGCCCCGGCCCATGGGGACCAGCAAGAAAATATGGTGTGCGACAGCTCCCAGGGAAACCACCCGTTCCTGTATCGGTCCCAGCTCGTGAAGGTTTTGACGGGTGATCGTCGTGTTGATCTGAAAATCCAGGCCCACTTTCCTGGCCGCCGCCACTCCCCTCAAGGCTCCATGGAAGGCGCCCTGCACCTGGCGGAAAGCATCGTGGGAATCGGCTGTGGCTCCATCGATGCTCACACTGATGCGCTGAATTCCCGCATCCATCATTTTGGCCGCCAACTCTTCCGTGAGCAGCGTCCCGTTGACGGCCATGGTCATGCGGAAACCTTTTTCATTTCCATAGGCTGCAATCTGGAAAATATCGGGGCGCAGAAGAGGCTCCCCTCCCGTGAGAATCACGATGGGTTTTGAAAGGGTTCCAATTTCATCGAGGACCCGAAAGCCTTCTTCCGTGGTGAGTTCATTTTCATAGGGCCGATCCTGTGCTGCGGCCCGGCAGTGAATGCATGCCAGATTGCAGCTTCGGGTGACTTCCCAGGCCACCAAACGCAACTGACTTTGCCGTTCTTCACCGGCTTTTTCCTGGTGGGGATGGGAATCCAGTGGGGGCTTTTGCCCGTGGGCATGCGGGGAGGAATGGGGATGCATGGTTGCTCCTGGTTCTCAATCTTCACTGCAGCAGCGCGGCGGCTTCTTTGGCGTAGTAGGTCAAAATGAGGTCTGCTCCCGCCCTTCGAATGGCAAGGAGGGTTTCCATCATGGCCCTTTGCTCATCCAGCCAGCCCTGAGCCGCCGCCGCCTTGATCATGGAATACTCGCCGCTCACATTGTAGGCTGCCACGGGACGGTCGAAGTCTTTTTTCACCCGATGGATGATGTCAAGGTAAGCCAGCGCCGGTTTGACCATGACCACATCGGCTCCCTCCTGAATGTCCAGCTCCACTTCACGCATGGCTTCGTCCGTATTGGCCGCATCCATCTGATATCCCCGCCTGTCACCAAACTGTGGAGCCGAGTCCGCCGCATCACGGAAAGGTCCATAAAAGGCTGAACAATACTTGGCCGCATAGGCCATGATGGCCACCTGCTCAAATCCTGTGTCGTCCAGGGCATGCCGAATGGCCATCACGCGGCCGTCCATCATGTCCGACGGGGCAACCATGTCCGCACCGGCGCGGGCATGAGACACGGCAACCTTGGCCAGAACATCCAGAGTGGAGTCGTTGTCCACTTCCTTTTTCTCAAGGAGCCCGCAGTGCCCATGGCTGGTGTACTCACAGAGACACACATCGGTGATGACCACCAACTGGGGATACTTGTCCTTGACGGCTCCAACGGCTTCCTGAACGACCCCTTGGGGCGCATGGGCTTCGCTTCCCNTGTCATTCTTTTGAGCCGGTATCCCAAAGAGAATGATGGCTGGAATGTGGAGTGCAACCACCGATTGCAATTCTTTGAGGAGCGTGTCCACGGAAAACTGATGCACCCCTGGCATGGAACTCACGGCATTTTTGATGTTTTTTCCAGGCATGACAAACATGGGGTAAATGAGATGATCCGTGGAGAGACGGGTCTCGCGAATCATGCGGCGAAGGTTTTCCGTGCGCCTGAATCTTCTGGGCCGGTACTGGGGATAATACATGCTCCTGAAACTCCCTCTCTTGTGCGTTTCAATCTTTCATGACCTTCAGAAAAAACCCTTGTGCCGACGCAGTCTAGGGAGCAATCTCTCCATCGGTCAGGTAGCACGCGGGATCGGGCGCCCACATGTCTCCCGAGACGGCTTCTGCCCGCACGCGGAAATTTCCTCCGCACACATCGAGCCATCGACAGGTTGAGCAGCGCCCTTTCACATGGAGCTTTTTTTCTTTCAGCATGTTCAGAATGGGGTGAGACCGATCCGTCCAGATTTCACTGAAGGGGCGTTCCCGCACGTTTCCGAAGGAAAGGTGGCGCCAAAACTGATCCGCATGCACACTTCCATCCCAGCTCACGCAGCCGAAGCCCCGTCCGGAATTGTTTCCTTCATTCATTTTCAAAAGTTCGAGAACTTCGCCGGCTCGCTCCGAGCCCTCTTTGAGAAGCCTCATATAGATGTAGGGACCGTCCGCGTGGTTATCCACGGTGAGCACTTCCCTGGGCTTGCCACGCCGGTGCAGATCGGCGGTACGGTCTATGATGCAGTCCACAGCACGTCTCGTCTCTTCGTGGCTCAGATCATCCTGGACCAGGTCGCTTCCCCGCCCCGCATACACCAGATGATAGAAACACACACGGGGAATGTCCCGCTCCTCCAGGAGGTCAAAAATGGCAGGGATTTCCTGGTGGTTGAAACGGTTCATAGTGAAGCGAAGCCCCACCTTGATACCGGCCTCCTGGCAGGCTGCAATGCCCTGAAGGGCCTTGTCATAAGCTCCCCTGACTCCCCGAAAGTGATCGTTCACCTCGTTCAGGCCATCGAGGCTGATGCCCACATATGAAAGGCCGATGGTTTTCAGTTCCTGCGCCACCGATGGAGTGATGAGGGTCCCGTTGGTGGAGATGACAGCGCGCATGCCCTTTTGCACCGCGTGGTCGGCGAGTTCCACCAGATCGGGCCGGATGAGAGGCTCACCCCCGGAAAAAAGCACCACCGGGGAACCAAACCGGGCGAGGTCATCCAGAAAAGCTTTTCCCTGTTCCGTGGTCAATTCATCGCCGAAGGCCTCGTCGCGGGCATGGGCATAGCAGTGGATGCACTTGAGATTGCAGCGGCGGGTGACATTCCACACGACCACGGGTTTCTTGTCTGCAGAAAACTGCAGGAGATGTGAGGGCAGTTTGCCGCTGTGGCGTCCATATCTGAGAGCATCCGAGGGCTCCACAGTTCCGCAATACAGTTTGGATATCCCGATCATGAAAAGAATCCTTGTCATTGGCCACGCATAAGGCGTTCACACCCTGAAGCCGGCGCAGAAACGGGCTTCTTCCTTGAAGGGAGGATCGCTTCTCCTGGCCCCTTAGAGTTCCTTGTTTTCCCTGTCCGTATCCGAGGAAGAAAGAGGGTACCGGCGGTAATTGTCCCGAATGATGAAATCCATGTAAAGATCGGGGGTTAAAACCCCTTTTCTGGGGATGATGTGCTCCAGCCGCCCGCTTCGATCGGCAATCAACTTGAAGGCGTGGGCATAGTCTCTGGAAACCTCGTTGCATATGGCGGTGGCCGAGGTATCCCGGTCGAGGGCGCGGCCGATGATTTCATTGATGGCTTCCTCGTTGAAATTGATCTTGAATCCATGCTTTTCGTAAAAGTCGCTCTCAAACACCCGCACTTGATTGTACATGAGGATGACTTCATCGAAGATTTTTTCAATGGGGAACATGGTCTTCAGATGATGCTCCACCACCAGCTCGATGCGGTCGGGGGTGAAAACGAGGGGATAATTCTCGATGTAATGGTTTTTTCTCCTGCGTATCATGTCCCTGACCAGGGATTTTTCCTCATTGAGCATCCGTTCATAGTCCGCTTGCCGTTGAGGATCGTCAGGATTGTTGAGAATATCTTCCAGCTCCCCTTGGGGATCACGCACCACATCCACATCCACCAGCAGACAGTTCACCGATGTGGATGGAAGACTTTTTTCGAAAGGAAGGAGAGCCTTTTCCATGACGCTCACCAAACCGCGGGCTCCCGTTTTTTCCTTGAAGGCCCTGTCTGCAAACACCCGAAGAGCCTCATCTTCAAAGCGTATGTCTATGCCGTAACTCCTGAAGTCTTCTTTCTTGGAAAGGATGAGGGGGTTGTTGGGATTTTTCAGGATCTGAAAGAGATCCTCTCCGCTGAGGGGTTCAAGGACGGCCACCACGGGAAGGCGCCCGATGAACTCGCTTTCAAACCCGTAAGCCATGAGGTCTTCAGCTTTCACATGCTTGAGATAGGTGAACTCCTCATCCTTGCTTTCCACCGTGGCTCCAAAACCGATGCCCTGCTTCTGCATGCGCTTTCGGACCAGGGCACCCAGCCCATTGAAGGCTCCGCTCATGATGAAGAGAATGTTCTTTGTATTGACCGTGCGCTTCTCCCGCTTTCCCGTCTTTCGAAATTGTTCGATGGCCTGAATCTGGGAGATGGGATCGTGGGCGACTTTCAGGTCCACCTCCGTTTCTTCCATGGGCTTGAGCAGGGCACGCTGCACTCCTGCCCGGGAGACATCCGGTCCCCACGAATTTTGAGAAGACGCGATCTTGTCCACTTCGTCAATGTAGATGATCCCATGCTCCGCAAGATCAATGTCTTCGTTGGCCTCCAGGACAAGCTCCCTCACCAGGTCTTCCACGTCTCCGCCCACATAACCCGTTTCACTGAACTTGGTGGCGTCACCCTTCACGAAGGGCACTCCCAGTTTTCTGGCAATGAGTTTCACCAGGTACGTTTTGCCCACGCCCGTGGGGCCTATGAGCAGAATATTATTTTTGATGCGCCCAACCGCCTGCTCCCCATTGAGGCGGGATTTCCTCTGCAGAGACCGGACCCGGTTGTAGTGCGTGCAGATTTTGGTGGCCAGAACGGCCTTGGCCTGCTCCTGGCGGATCACGTACTGGTTCAGATAGCCTTCAAGCTCCTGGGGCTTCATGCTGAACTTGATCCCGTCCAATCCGCCCGATCTGCGGGATGTTTCCCGGGAAGACTCAAGGGCCTGGGGCACCATCACCGGCGACATCACCTTGATGCGATGCCCGTACTTCTTGGAAAGGTAGTCGCTCAGCTCCTTTTCCAGCTCTTCCTGGCTGGGAAATTTGGGGTAGTCATCGGCCATTGGGCTGTCCTTACTTTAAAGCATTCTTTCACTGAAATTCGCGGATTACAAAGACAGGGTAACTATAAACGCTGCTCCGAAGCATTTCAACTGAAGCTCCGGGGCCCCAGCCACGGAACGCTTCCTGCGCAGCCTTTCACCACTTGACCACACGCACGTTGGAAAGGGTGCGCCCCAGAAAACGCTCCCCAATGGACTGAAAACGCAAGGGCACATCGGTCACATAGTAGGTGTATTCAGGGGGCCTTTCATCATTTCTCTTCAGCCGCATACGATGAAGCATGGATGCGGCCGCTTCCGCCATGGCTCCAGCCGAATCCACCAAAAAGATGTTTCCACCCACCACCGATTGAAGGAGGGGTTTCAAAAGAGGGTAATGGGTGCAGCCGAGAACGAGAGTGTCGATGCCGTGACACAGAACCGTTTTGAGGTATTCCACGGCAGTCAGACGCGTCACTTCATGATCGAGCCAGCCCTCTTCCACCAAAGGCACGAACAAGGGGCACGCCTGGGAAAAGACGCGTATCTCCGAATCATGCTGGTGGATGGCCCGCGCGTAAGCATTGCTGTTGATGGTCGCCGGTGTGCCGATGACTCCCACATACTTGACCCGCGTTTGTGCCACAGCATCTTCCGCCCCGGCGCTGATCACATCCAGAACGGGAACGGGTGACAGATCCGAGATGACCTGGTGGGCCACGGCGGCCATGGTGTTGCAGGCAACGATCAGGATCTTGACCTGCCGATGCAGCAA
>SL_3KL_010_SEDDRAFT_10001405_pt1 | contig 21824 bp, 12 predicted proteins | sample SodLakKL_010_SED_2_FD_10381 | JGI IMG/M metagenome (IMG submission 10381) | reverse complement strand
GTCGACAGCTCTGTCGCGGCTGCCGTGCTCGTTGAGCAAGGATATAATGTTATTGGTGTCACTATCAAAACCTACAATTACGAGGAAGTTGGCGGTAATATCGGTAACGAATCGAGTTGTTGCTCGCTTGACGGCATCAATGATGCCCGCCTGGTGTGTGATAAACTCGGTATACCCCATTACGTTGTCGATTTCACCGAGCCGTTCGACAAGCATGTCATACAATATTTTATCGATGAATATCTGAGCGGACGGACACCCAATCCGTGTGTCATTTGCAACCGTACGATCAAATGGGAAGAGATGCTCAAAAAGGCCGACCTTGTCGGAGCGCAGTATATTGCTACGGGACACTTTGCACAGGTACGAAAAGATGAAAAAACCGGCCGTTATGTGGTATCGCGAGGGAATGATAACAACAAGGATCAATCGTATGCAATGTGGACATTGACCCAGGAGTCTTTGAGTAGAACTATATTTCCGCTCGGTCACCTGACGAAACCGGAAGTGCGTGAGATCGCTGAAAAATTCGGACTGCGAACCGCCTCCAAGAGTGAATCATTTGAGATATGTTTTATTCCTGATAATGACTATAACAGGTTTCTCAAGAATAATGTAGAAGGGCTTGAGGAGAACGTGGATGGAGGAGATATAGTAATGGATGGTGAGGTGATCGGTAAGCATAAAGGATTTCCGTTCTATACAATAGGTCAACGAAAAGGACTGGGACTATCCACTCCGCAACCTGTTTATGTTACAAAGATAGACTACAAGGGTAACACCATTGAAGTTGGGAAAAATGATGACCTGATGCACACCGGGTTGATTGCCCGCGATACCAATATGGTAAAGTATGCGGATTGGGGAGACGGAAGGAAAGTCCAGGCTAAGATTCGATACAAAGATGATGGCGGCACAGCTATGGTCCATGATCATGGTGATGGATATGTCAAAGTTGTATTCAATGAGCCGCGACGTGCAATCACGCCGGGCCAGAGCATCGTTTTTTATGAGGGGGATGATGTGGTCGGTGGTGCAATTATAGATACCGTGGAACAATAACCTGACATTTAGCACCGTGACTCCGGCTTGTTCCATCCGGAAGCCCGAAAAATCCGCGTTTTCAGGGCTTTTTTCATACCTATTTTAAAAAACAGATGAGAATCAGAAACCTTTACCATTTTTGCTCGTCAAATACAATGATTAAGCGAGATACAGGAGTAGCCTGATGGATGATTTCTCGCTCGTGCGAAAATGTATCGAAGGTGATGCCGATGCATACCGGCATATTGTAGACCGGTATAAAGATCGGATCGCACGCGTTGTTTACTCGATGACCGAATCAAGATCAGAGGTCGAAGATCTGACGCAGGAAGTTTTTATTAAGGCGTACAGATCGCTTCCTCGTTTTAAATTTGATTCATCGCTGCATACCTGGCTGTATCGGATTGCGGTTAATCATACGATCGATCATCTTAGAAAAAAGAAACTTGCAAAGTTTTTTTCACTCGATGGACTCGACGAATGGTTGCTCGGGCGAATGCGGGGTACGAGTTACGCGGATAAAAAAACACCGGAGGATATAAATCGCTCCGAGGTTAAAGAGTTGGTAGACTGGGGATTGTCGAAATTATCTCAGGAAGCAAAAACGATATTGGTTTTGCGGGAATATGAAGGTATGGGATATGAGGAAATTGCCGATGTCCTTGAGATCAGTGTCCCCGCTGTGAAATCGAGATTGTTCAGAGCAAGAGCAGAACTTAAAAAAATATTAATGCCTGCATTGCGAGGTGAAATATGAAAAAAAATAATAAAACACAATGCCCGGTAAAGGAAGATTTGATTGCTTCCCTCATAGATAATGAAGGGAATGCGGAACAAAATGAAACTATGCAAAAGCATGTGCAAACTTGCACAGTATGTTCATCGCTGGTTTATAGTTTCAGTAATACCAGTGAATTACTGAAAAATAACCGCCCGGAGCCGGTACATTTATCACCGTCCTTTACCGCAGAGGTGATGGATGAAGTGTATGGAGTCGAATATAAAGGTTTACTCGATGATATTATTATATTGAGCAGAAAAGTTGTAACGGCGGGTATTATGCTTGTCGTTATACTACTCGCATTTATGTTTATTCCGGAGGATGCAGCGATCGATGTCATAACCATGGATGAAGTTCTTCCAGTAAATAACGATGTCGATGGCCGGATTTTTGAAGATGTGATTGAGAAGGAAGAGATTACCTATGATGATGTTGTCTCACTCACATTTACCCAACGATAATGTTTAACAGTAAATATAAATAATAACTATGAAACGAAAAAAACTTGGTGCAATTATTCTCATTGTTGTGACATTTTTGCTCGGTGCAATAGCGGGGTATTCTCTCTCATCTATAATGAGCGATGTTGAGGCACGAAAAGATAGGGAATCACCGTACGGTAATGTCTCCGATTACGTCAAAGAACGTTTAAACCTGGACGAAGAGCAAATTGTCATATACGATGAGTTAGTAGAAAACCGTCGTGAAAAGATGAGTGATATCCACTCACGGTATCGCGAGAAGTTCCGCTCTCAGACCGATAGTTTGAGAAATGAGATACGGGAAATTCTGACTGAAGAACAGCTGGTCGAGTACAATGCATTTGTTGATGAATATTCAGAATACCGCAAAGAACAAAGAAAAAAAAGATAAGAAATTTTCAGGAGAGGAAATGCAATGAAAGCAGTAAAATGGATAGTTATTGTCGCCGTGATCATTGGAGCATTAGTTTTTTTGCGATCTATGTTTTTAGGCGGTGATACTCAGGCAAACCAGGGTGGTCCTGTGTATGAACGTGTTCTTACAGTTGAACGGGGCGACCTGGAAGTACTGGTATCTGCAAACGGGGTGGTTGAACCTATTAATCGGGTTGAAATTAAATCAAAAGCAAGCGGCCAGATTGTAGAAATGCCTGTTGAAGAGGGCGATGTTCTTGGACAGGGTGGACTGATTGCGCGGCTTGATCAACGAACTGCACGGAATGAATTGGAACAAGCGCGGGCAGATTTAATGGTAGCAGAAGCTAATCTCGAACAGGCGCAGAATAACCTTAAACGTTCACGAGAGCTTTATGAACGAGATCTGATCTCAGCTGAAGAAATGGATCGAGTCAAGGTCGAAGAGGTCCGTGCCCGTTCGCAGCTTGTACGGGCAGAGGCGGCACTTGAGCTTGCTGAAGAGCGGATGGAAGAGACCATAGTACGCTCACCTATCAACGGCATTATGCTCACAAAAGAAGTTGAATCAGGTCAAATTATTTCATCCGGTGTAACCACTGTCGGCGGCGGCACCCTTATAGCGACCGTTGCAGATATGAATAGGGTTCACGTGATTGCAAATGTCGATGAAGTCGATATCGGCATGGTACAACCCGGTCAGGAAGCGGTTATTATTGCAGATGCATATCCGGATAAGATCTTTATCGGTGAAGTAGTACGAGTTTCTCCCCAGGGACGAACTGAACAGAATATCACTACATTTCGTGTTACGATACTTGTTCCGAATGAAGACGGTTATTTAAAAGCCGGTATGTCAACTGATGTTGAAGTTGAAATTGCAAGTAAACGAAATATAGTCCAGATACCCAATGAAGCACTTCTCGATCCTTCAATGATGCGTGAGGAGGGACGTGGAGCACCGGTAGCGATGCGAGGAGATTCCTCCGGTCAACCTTCGCGAGAATCTTCATCCGGTGAGCGGCACGAAATGCGTGAAGGGGCACCCGAGGATATTGATAGATCGAATATGAAGATTGTTATGGTTAAATCCGGTGATGAAATTATACCGAGAAGAGTAACAACCGGTATCAGTAATTTTGATTATACTGAAATTGTCGATGGATTGGAAGAAGGGGAAGAAATAGTTGTTCGGACAATGAGTCGTGCCCGTCAAGCGGCAATGGAATGGCAGCAACGAATGCGCAGCCGGGGCGGATTCGGTGGATTCAGTAATTGATAGACTGGAGAAAAAACTATGTTCAGTATAATTGAAAGCTTCAGAACCGCCCTTATCTCATTGTGGGCAAATAAACTCCGGTCGTTACTCACAATGCTCGGTATTATTATCGGTGTCGGTGCGGTGATTACAATGATTGGCCTCGGTGAAGGCGCACAGCGTTCAGTACAGGAACGGTTGGAATCAATGGGAAGTAACCTGCTCACTGTACACCCGGGAGCCGCACGTGGTGGCGGTGGAGCAGTCAGAACCGGCGGCACTGCACGTTTGTATGTTTCCGACGCAGATGCAATTTTTGAGCGGGCAGATTTTATAGATGCTGTAATCCCCGAAATGACCAGGAACCTTCAGGTACAATATCTTAACCGCAACTGGGAAGCTCGTGTTGTGGGGACTTCACCATTTTATGCCGATGTCCGTAATCATCGGCCGGTTGACGGACGGTTTTTCACTGACAGCGAAAACAGGGCAGCGGCCAAAGTAGCTGTGCTTGGGTCGGCTATTGCTACTGAATTGTATGGTCGCGGCTCTGCTGTCGGTGAAACTATTCGTATTGCCGGTGAACGGTTTCAGGTAATCGGCGTGCTCGAAGAAAAGGGTGCCGGAGGGTGGCGTAATCCCGATGAACAGGTATTTATCCCATTGATGACGGCGCAGCGACGATTGCTGGGGAGAGATTATCTGAGCAGCATTACCATTCAGGTGAGATCACAGAGCGAAATGGAACTGGCAACATTCGAAGTTGAACGAATCCTGCGGCGTGAACACCGGTTACGACCGGATCAGGATAACGATTTCAGAATTCGCAATCAAGCTGATTTAATCGAAACATTTCAGGATACCCAGCGAACATTTTCATTTTTGCTGGCTGGAATCGCGGGAGTATCGCTTATTGTTGGAGGCATTGGAATTATGAATATTATGATCGTTTCGGTTACCGAGCGAACCCGTGAAATCGGTATTCGTAAAGCTGTTGGTGCGCGACGGCGCGATGTATTACTGCAATTTCTGCTCGAAGCGATTATGTTGAGTATTATCGGTGGTCTTATTGGTATTGCAGGAGGTATTTTTGCGTCTGATATGCTCGCACGTTTTGCAGGATGGAATACGATAATTTTACTTGAAGCAGTTCTGCTTAGTTTTATATTTGCGGCATCCATCGGTATTTTCTTCGGTATATATCCCGCACGGAAAGCTGCCAGTCAGGATGTCATAGAATCCCTGCGCTATGAATAATTGGAACTTGATATGTATGATATTGTTTTTAGAACATGTGATTTATTGATTAATGAGGATACATTTATATGATTTTTAGGTTTTTGTTAATAGGAATATCTATTTCTATCGTTGTACTTCTTGGAGGTTGTTCCAGTGATGATGCTGAAGGGCAACAAGGTCCACCGGCTCCACGTGTCGAAGTGGTGATGCCGGAACGGCAAACCCTGTCAACAACATTGATGTCGTCCGGAACTATCGCATCGCGTAATGAAGTACGTGTGACTGCTCAGATTGAGGGGAAGATCACTATGATAGAAGTAGAAGAAGGTGATCGTGTGGATGAGGGAGACATTATTGTACAGCTTGATGATTCTGTCCCCCATGCACAATATCGCGAAGCTGAGGCAAGTTACAGGGAGGCTAAACGAAATCTTGAACGATCAGAACAACTTTATGAACGCGACCTTATATCTGAACAGGAACACCAAAATATTGTTGCACAAGCACAAATTACTGAAGCGCGATATGAGTATAGACGTGCCCTGTATGAATATACCACAATTCGTGCACCGATAAGCGGCGTTGTAACCTATCGTGCCGTTGATCGCGGCGATATAGCTTCGCAACGTGATCTGTTACTTACCGTTACCGATCTCGATGATCTTGTTATACGTGTCAATGTATCAGAACTCGAAGCACCACAACTCAGCCGGGGGGATGAGGTGATGGTGACCATTGATGCATATGGAGGAGATAAATTTAAAGGACGGATACGGAGAGTGTTTCCCTCTGCCGATCCAGATACGCGGTTAATACCGGTTGAGGTAGAGTTAATTGATAAAGATGATCGAATATTCCCGGGATTGTTTGCACGAGTTGAATTTCAGACACAACGTCGTGATAATGCCCTTGTTGTTCCTGTAAATGCTGTATTAACGAATCCGCAGGGTGAACGATATGTTTATTCAGTAAATGATGATACCGCGCATTATAAGTCGATTACAACTGGTATGCGTACCGATGATTATATTGAAATACTTGATGGCATTACTGAAAATGATAAAGTTGTTGTTCGCGGAGCAGCATCGCTTCGTGACCGGACTCCAGTTCAATTAACGGAGAGGTAAGAAGGAATGAAGAAATATCTGGAAAAAAGAAGTTTTAGTTCATGGTCAATCCGGCACCCGCTTGGTTCGCTGGCGATTGTTTCGGTTATTATTGTGCTGGGTGTATTTTTCTTTACAACGCTTACAGTCGATCTGCTTCCACAAATTGTATATCCGGTGGTAATGGCAGTTGTAAGTTACCCCGGTACAGATCCCGAGGTTATGGAGGAGAGCGTAACCAAAGTACTTGAGTCACGGATGGCTACGACTGAAGATGTTGTGGAAATTACCAGTAGTACCCGTGAAGGCAGGGCAAATGTTCGGCTTAGATTCGATTACGGAAAGGATATCGATCTTGCCCTCAGGGATGCAAGTACACAGCTCGACAGAGCCCGGGGACAGCTGCCGCGGGATGTCGATCCTCCGATGATATTCAAATTTGATCCGACCCAGCGGCCGATTGTCGAAATAGCACTATATTCCGATGTAATCGACGCTGTCCGATTAAGGCGATGGGCAGAGGAAGAGTTCGTCAATCATTTTCTTACCATTCCGGGTGTTGCATCGGTGGATGTTGCCGGTGGGTTGGAGCGCGAAATTCATGTTGTACTCGATAAGCAGCGGCTCGAGGGGTATGGATTATCGGTATCGCAGGTTATACAATCCATACGGGATGAAAATGTTGATGCAAGCGGTGGACGTGTGATCGCCGGAACTCGTGAATATGCAAGTCGAACCCTCGGTCGTTTTTCGTCTTTAGATGATATCAAGAATACCCGTATTCAGGTGCAGCATAGAACCGGTGCTATTGCCGGTTCTAACCCCGGCAGCAGTTCCGCAGACAGGATCCGCTTACGTGATATCGCCGATGTGCAGGATACACATCGTGAACAACGTATTTTTGCCCGGCTGAACGGCATACCGAGTGTGAAAGTTACCTTATTCAAACAACCAACAGGTAATACGGTTGAAGTAGCCAATGCAATATTTGATCAGATAGATTTTCTGGAAGAAAATAACGTTTTACCGGCTAACATAGATCTCACCGTTATTACCGATCAATCGCAATTTATACGAAACTCAATAGGAAGTGTTTCTACTGCTGCCATTGTCGGTGGTTCGCTTGCAATGATAGTTGTCGGTTTATTCCTCGGAAGTATCCGGCGCACCTTTATCATCGCCACGTCGATACCGATTGCAATCCTCGCAACCTTTGTTATGATGGGATTCGGTGATTTGACACTGAATATTATTTCACTTGGCGGACTTGCACTCGGGGTCGGTATGTTGATGGATAACTCCATCGTTATGCTCGAGAATATCTCGCGTGTCCAGAAGGAACATAAAGATCCCGTCGAAGCATCTCACATCGGAAGTAATCAGGTCTCATCTGCAGTCACCGCTGCGACCACAACAAATCTTGCATCGGTACTTCCGTTTTTGATGATCGCCGGCCTTGCATCGATGGTATTTACCGAACTTATTCTAACGATATCATTTGCGATCATCGCCTCGCTTCTTGTGGCGCTGTCGCTCGTGCCGATGTTGTCGGCTCAATTATTCAGGTTTGAGGCAAAAAAATCCGGTAAGCAAAATAAGCTTTTGGTAGTATTCGATAAAGGTTTCCAAAAAAGCGTGCATATTTATAAGCAGCTTTTATCCTGGTCTATCCGTCGGCGTGGATGGGTTATCGGATCCGCGATTCTATTATTTATCGGGGCAATGTATATGTGGAGCGATCTCGGTGGTGAATTTCTTCCCTCGATGGACGACGGTCGCATATCTATTCGATATGAATTACCGCCTACCGGTTCCCTCGAAGAAAACAATGCTCTTGCAACAGATCTGGAGCGTATGATCAATGAAATGCCTGCGGTAGAGTCAGTCTTTACCGTTGCTGGTGGGAGAATGTGGTCGAGTGCGACAGGGGAGTTCCCGACACGTGGTTCTCTCGATATACAATTAGTCCCATTGCGCGACAGGGACATTACAAGTGATGAATGGATTACTCAATTACGTCAGCGGATCTCACAGGCCAACTATACCGATGCACGTGTTAATGTCCGTAAACAGGGTATTCCCGGTCTCTGGTTTGGCGGAACAGGGGACGATGTGGAGATCAATATCTATGGTGACGAGATTCGAATGCTCTCAGAAGTCGCCGATGATATTATTGCAAATTTACAAGGCATTGAGGGACTTTCGGGATTGGAAAAATCGATAGAAGAGTCGCGGCCTGAATTACAAATCAACATTGATCGGGAAAGGGCAGCAGAACTCGGACTCTCCACGCGTAATATAGGTGAAACCGTCCGCACCGCAATCGATGGGTCTATTGCGAGCCGGTATATCGAAGGAGCGCGTGAATACGATATCCGGGTGCTTTATGATCGTGAACAGGTGCGGAGCATCAATGAACTTGATCAGATAGTTCTTTATTCCCAGGGCAGATCTCCGATACCGCTGCGAAATGTTGCTCAGATTGAAGAAGGCGTTGGACCGGTTAGTATCGACCGGCACAATCAAACCCGTTTGGTCTCGGTATCGGGCAATGTCTCAGGCACCGATAGATCAGTTGCTGAAGTAACCGACGATGCACGAGTTGCACTTGCGGGGATGAGTTTACCGGAGGGATATCGAACGACGTTTGCCGGACAAGAGGAGGCACGGCAGGAAAGTAATCGCCAGATGTTCATGATGATTATGCTTGCGATTTTTCTAGTGTATGTCGTGATGGTGATATTATACGAATCATTATTAAATCCGTTTGTTATTATGCTGACGATCCCGTTTGCCTTGATCGGTGTTGTGATTGCCCTCTATGTTACCGGTATTCCACTGGCAGCAACTGCACTACTTGGTATTATCTTGCTCGCGGGTCTCGTCGTAAATAACTCTATTGTCTTTGTCGAGTTTATAGAGATGATGCGTCGTGATCATGGTATGAATCCGATTGATGCCGTGCTGGCGGCGGGGCCATTACGCCTTCGCCCGATAATGATGACGACGATAACAACCTGTGTCGGTATGTCACCGCTTGCGCTTGGCGTTGGTGAGGGTTCTGAAACATTGCAACCGCTTGCCGTTGCCGTTATCGGTGGATTGATATTTGCAATGTTTTTGACACTCTTTGTTATTCCGAATATGTATCTGGTATTCCACAGAACTAAAGAACGAATTGGAGAATTTCTCGAAGCAAAGGGAATACGGCAAGTCGGCAAGGATGCCGAAACGCCGGAAAAACCTGCCTATGCGAGCGAACGGACAACGTGATTGTTTAGTAAAGTAGGCAAAACGATTAGGGGCAAAATTATTTTCAAATGGTTTTACCCCTAATTATTTTGCCTTTTGTCTTAATACCTGAAGTGCTTTATCGGCTCGCCCTTTTCACCGAGTTCGGTCATCGCCTCAATGCCGATTTGTAAATGTAAGTCAACAAACTTCTCCGTTACCATTTTATCGGATTCTTCTGTTTTGATGCCTTCGGGAACCATTGGTACATCCGAAACGAGAAGGAGAGCTCCGCGGGGTATTTCGTTTACAAGTCCTACAATAAAGATCGTTGCGGTCTCCATATCGATCCCGATGGTTGCGAGCTGTTTTAAGTATTGCTTGAACTTTACATCCCACTCCCATACACGGCGGTTGGTAGTGTAAATAACACCGGTTCGGTATTCCTGTCCGTATTCTATTATTTTTTCAGAAACGAATTTATGAAGTTTAAAGGATGGTAGCGCCGGCACTTCTTTCGGCATGTAATCGTCGCTTGTTCCTTCTCCGCGTATGGCTGCGATCGGAAGAATGAAATGACCGATCTCCGTTGATTTTTTCAGACCGCCGCATTTGCCGAGAAATAAAACACCCTTTGGTGGGCGTGCGACAAGAAGATCCATCAATGTTGCGGCATTTGCTGATCCCATGCCAAAATTGATCATTGTCAATCCGTTCGAGTTGGTAGCCGTTTGCATGGGTCTTCCTTCACCGCGAATATCACAGGCAAATCGTTCAGCGAAACTTTCCAGATAGTTGTGAAAATTTGTCAACAACATATATTCACCGAATTCATCAATCGGTGTTGCAGTGTAGCGCGGAAGCCAGTTCTTTGCAATATCAAGTTTTGTTTTCATGTGGATCCTGTATTGCTGTTAGTTAAAAATTTTATGCACGTAAGATACGAATTAAATAAAGGCGCTTTCACGTATAAAAAATATGTAATTGCAGTTATATCAGATTGGACTATAGTATCGTGATTTAATTTCTATTAATCAACCTCCATCAATTTTTATATTGGCGTTGATTATAAAGCGGTAAATAATTATCATTAGTACAATTATTATTCATTCACCTAGCAAAAGAATATTTATGGCCAATGATAAAATAGAACAGTTACGTAAACTTAAAGAAGAAGCCACCCTTGGCGGCGGTGAGAAACGTATACAGGCCCAGCACGAGAAGGGTAAACTTACCGCGCGTGAACGACTCGATATACTGCTTGATGAGGGGAGCTTTGAAGAGATTGACATGCTTGTCAGACACCGTTCGCATGACTTCGGACTTGAAAAGCAACGGTATCTCGGCGACGGAGTAGTTACCGGCCATGGAACGATTGATGGTAGAAAGGTATTTGTCTTCAGTCAGGATTTTACCGTATTCGGTGGTTCACTCTCCGAAGCACATGCTGAAAAGATCTGTAAAATAATGGATATGGCTATGAAGGTCGGGGCACCGGTAATAGGAGTAAACGATTCCGGTGGCGCACGGATTCAGGAAGGGGTTGTCAGTCTCGGTGGATATGCTGATATTTTTCTGCGTAATACACTTGCTTCGGGTGTCATACCGCAAATCTCTGCAGTGATGGGACCATGCGCTGGTGGGGCAGTATATTCACCGGCAATTACAGATTTTATACTTATGGTGAAGAATAGCAGTCATATGTTTGTTACCGGACCGAATGTTGTCAAGACTGTAACCCACGAAAATGTTTCGTTCGAGGATTTGGGCGGTGCGTTGACTCACGCCACGAAAAGCGGTGTTGCACATTTTGCCTGTGAAAATGAAATCGAATGCCTCCAATACATCAGAAAGCTTATAAGTTTTATTCCCTCCAATAATCTTGACGACCCGCCACTCGTTGATACAGATGACGATCCGAACAGAATGGAACAAAATTTGCAGTCTATTATACCGGATAACCCTAACAAGCCGTACGATATAAAAGATGTAATAACGGCTGTGCTTGATAGTAAAGAGTTCTTTGAAGTGCATGAATTATATGCCCCGAATATTGTAGTCGGATTCGGACGTTTGGGTGGTCGTTCGGTGGGTATAGTTGCAAATCAACCTGCAGTACTCGCTGGTGTTCTTGATATAGATTCTTCCATAAAAGGAGCTCGTTTTGTTCGTTTTTGTGATGCTTTCAATATTCCGCTCGTTGTGTTTGAAGATGTGCCGGGATTTTTACCGGGAACAGAACAGGAATGGCGGGGTATAATTAAACACGGTGCTAAGTTGCTGTATGCATTTTGTGAGGCGACCGTGCCCAAAATCACCGTAATCACGCGAAAAGCATACGGAGGAGCTTACGATGTTATGAATTCGAAACATATACGGGGTGACATTAATTATGCCTGGCCAACGGCAGAAATTGCGGTAATGGGACCGAAAGGGGCGGTTGAGATAATATTTCGTAAAGAAATAAAAGAGGCAGAAGATAAAGAAAAAGCACTGGAACAAAAAGTGGACGAATTCCGTCAAAAATTTGCAAATCCCTATATTGCGGCTGAAAGAGGGTATGTTGACGATGTCATAGAGCCGGTCGAGACCAGACCCCGGCTCATAAAGGCATTAAATATGCTTGATACGAAAGTTGACCGGAATCCAAAGAAAAAACACGGTAATATACCGCTGTAACGTTTGAAAATTGTACTAAATACAATATTTTGTTAATAAAAATTATTAAACAAATTTCCTAATATATTATAAAATATTATAGTTACACTTGAAATTAAGATGAAACAGTTTTATATTCACGTTAACAATTATTTTTCCAGGAACCAACACATTAACGTAGAGGATTGTAGATGAACCGGTTACCATTTCACCTGTTGCTTGCCGGAATAATGTTCTTTGCAGGCTGTTCTTTCTTCTCTTCCACCCAGAAAGAAAAACCAGAAATAAAACCAGAAACAATTGTAGAAGAAAAAGATGTAACGTATGAAGAAGAGTCGGATACGTTGTTTGCCGATGATGAAATTCTTCTTGATGATATGTTGCGGGGTGTGCATCTGATTTATATTAATGCGCAACATGCAGTTACCGAAGGCGACACACTGTATGCTCAGTCGTTATTTGAAGAAGCGATCGAGCAGCTCAATGAAATCAGCTATCATCTTGATGTAGAGGAGAACGAAGATTTTATCGTTCTCTCACACCGTATCATCGAAGATTATGAACGGTATATCGCATTAATAGATGAACTCGGCCCTGAAAGTTCTATTTTTGCATTGCGTGAAAAATTAACAATAGAAGTCGATGCGATCGAGACTGATGAGGTTATTGTTGATAAACCCGAAGTTACCACAACAATTCCGTTAGATGTAAACGAACATGTGGAACGTAACCTTGCCTTTTATCAATCGGGAAGAGGACGAGAACACTTCGAGCGATGGTTATATCTGAAAGGAAAATATTTCCCGATCATGGCACCGATCCTCGAAGAAGAAGGAGTACCTGCCGAGCTGATCTATCTTACCATGATGGAAAGCGGCTTGAATCCCAATGCACGTTCCTGGGCTGGTGCGGTCGGTATCTGGCAGTTTATCAGAAGTACCGGTCGTTTGTATGGATTGAATGTCGATTGGTGGTATGATGAAAGACGCGATGTTGAAAAAGCAACCCGTGCGGCTGCTCGTCATATGCGGGATCTCTATGAACGGTTCGATGACTGGTATCTTGCACTTGGTGCGTATAATGCCGGAGCCGGACGAATCAACAGGGCAATTGCCCGGAGTGGTTCACGTGATTTCTGGGAGATGCGCCGCTTCCTTCCGAGAGAAACCCGAAACTATGTACCTCAGTACATAGCGGTAACTCTTATGGGGATGGATCCTGAAAAATATGGTTTCAAAGGTATTGAACCGGCCGACCCCATTCCTTTCGAATATGTCGAAATCGACGGCAGCGTTAGTTTGAACGTACTTGCCGAATGTGCCGGTACTACATATAATGTGATGAGAGAACTCAACCCGGAATTACTTCAGGGATATACGCCCCCCGGTACACTCGGATACCGTTTACGAATTCCCGAAGGTACAAAAGAAGAATTTATAAAACGATTCGCTGAAGTACCTGAAGAAGACCGGCGCGATTGGATTGTACACAGAGTTCGAGGTGGTGAAACATTAGGCCAGATTGCCCGCCGCTACGGTGTTCCGCTCGGATTGATACAACAAACAAATGAAATTCGTAATGTGCATCGTATCTCTATCGGCCAGACTGTTATGATCCCGGTATCCCGTGAAGCGTACGAACGATATCAGCAGCAAACCGCTCAAGCTCAAAGGACACAGACTGCCTCGCAACCGAGGCGAACAGCACAAACGCAACGGCAGACTACTATCTCAACCGAAGGCAGACAAAAAATTGAATATACGGTACGGAGAGGTGATACGGTCGGTCATATAGCAGAGTGGTTCAACGTTACTGCAGCAGCGATCAGAAGCTGGAATGGAATATCATACGGACGGCATATACATCCCGGTCAAACACTTGATGTCTGGGTACCCAATGATAGGGTGAATTACTATAGCGAAGTAGCAAAGCTTTCGTTCGATGATAAACAAAAAATCACTAATGGAATTGCCGTGCTTGTTGATGGAGGTGTTCAGGAGGTACGGGACGATACCCGCGATAATGAATACTGGACACGCCACACTGTCCGCCGTGGTGAAACAATAGGCGCACTTGCAACCCGTTATGGTGTTTCGGCTCAGGACATTCGTACCTGGAATAACCTGCGCGGCAATACGATATATATCGGTCAGGTACTCGAAATATTCACAGGGACAGATGACCGCACACTGGCACAAACGCAATCGGTAGGTACGGCGGGCGTTATCGGGCCCGTGCCCGGTAGCGATAGCAGAGGTACCGACCAGTCGACCGTACATGTTGTGCAATCAGGTGAAACTTTATCTGAGATCGCAGGCAGGTATGGAGTTACCATCCGGGAAATCCGGGAGAAGAATAATTTATCCGGTAACCTTATTCGTCCCGGACAGGAATTAAAAATAGAACGGGCAATTGATGAAGGTAGTGCTGATATTGCATCATCCGCATCGGGATCACGTCGTCACGTGGTGCAGCGCGGAGATACTCTATGGGATATTGCCCGACAGTATGATGTATCGGTTGATGAAATCAGAGAATGGAATAATATTAATCGATCGATCCGGCCGGGTGATGAGATTCTGATCAGAAGATGACAGTCCATAGTTTTTAACGTAATTGAATGAGGAGCGGAATGATCCGCTTCTCATTTTTTTTAATTTCTCGTTAAAAAATATTTAACGATTTATTTACCCGGCATCCCTTGAAATTTACCTCCCTGATCAGTATAATTATCGAAATTGCTATTTAATCCGCGACAAAAATCCGAAGAGTGTTATCCGCAAGTTATAAACAGATAATGTAGTCTGGAGTTGTTTTGATGAGCAGCTTATTACATACCTTTGTCCCATACTGATAAACTAAAAAAACATTTCCCATAGGAATTCTCTAAAATAGTCGAAAAGGGCTGTTCCCCCTCCAAATCGGAGTAAAAATAAAAGAGGAGCCCGGTCAAGTTTGATAATAAAAAATTAATAATACATAATGGTATTTATCAGTAATTTGAAATATAAATTAAAATTCAATATATTTAAACATAGTGTCATATATTACATAATGCAATATTAGACCTATGAATTATACAGTTGGTATGTTGAAGGGAAGCCATTTCACAACTTTTTCACATCATTCCATTAAAAACCTACGTTTTATATTTAATTATCAAAAAAATACAGGAGGATATTATGAGAAAATCCGGTAGTGTTTTTACTTTGGTATTAACGCTGTTGTTTATGGGATTTTTTCTGATACCTGATGCAGATGCCCAGGTTACGACCTCTGCAATACGTGGTGTTGTTACCGATCAGGACGGAAACCCATTGCCGGGAGCTAATGTCGTTGCGATCCACGAACCCTCGGGCACTACACAGGGAGCTGCTACGCGTACCGATGGGAGGTACAATTTGTCGAACCTGCGTCCGGGTGGACCGTATACCGTAACAGCTACCTTTGTCGGTTATCGAAGTCAGACCGAGGAAGGGATCAGGCTGGAATTAGGACAAGAGATATCCCTTGATTTCACATTGGTTGATGAAGCGATCGAGCTCGATGAGATTGTTGAGGTCATCGGGCGGGTGGATCCCGTACTCAGTCCAGGCCGGACGGGAGCAGCACGAAATATTTCCTCTATGGAAATTGAACACATACCGTCAATCCAACGTGAGATCTGGGATTATACCCGGTTAACTCCGCAAATCAGCGGATTAAATGTTGCCGGACGTAACAACAGGTATAATTCAATCCAGGTTGACGGTGCGGTATTAAACGATGTATTTGGTTTACCGGCAACCGGTACACCCGGTGGACAAACGAATGCCAATCCCATCAGCATGGATGCTATAGAAGAATTCCAGGTTAACATTGCACCGTATGATGTTCGCGAGAGCGGATTCACCGGCGGTTCGATTAATGCGATCACAAGAAGCGGTTCTAATACGTTTGAAGGATCAGCATATTTTTACGGCAGAAATCAGGATTTTATAGGTTCGACACTTGATGGTGCGGATGTGCCGGTTGATGAATTCACTGAAACCCAGACCGGTTTTCGTTTGGGTGGTCCTATTGTTCGGGATCAAGCGTTTTTCTTTGTGAGCGGTGAAATAAAGCGTCGTTCTGATCCGATGGACGCCGGTTTACCGGGATCGGGTGCCGGAACAATATTTGATTTGCCACCTGAGACGATGGATGAGATTATTAATATAGCCGAAAATGAATACGGCTATTCACCGGGTGGTTACCGACGTTTATCAACCAGAGAAAATGATGTTAAATTGTTTTTACGGTTTGACTATAATTTGTCGGACCAACACCGTTTAACCTTCAGACATAATTATGTCGACGCATTACTTGACCGCGGTTTAACCCGTAATCCCTTTACCTTTGCTCTTGAAGATCAGCAGTATGAATTTGTAAGCGAGCAACATTCTTCTGTCTTACAATTAAACAGCACGTGGGGAAGAAATTTAGTATCACAGGCACGAGTTGCCTATACCCGTATACGCGATCAAAGAGATTACGGGGATGCGGAGCCATTTCCGCAGGTAAGTATTAGTACTGAAGGCGGTACCGTTCGTCTCGGTATGGAGCGGTTTTCACACGCAAACCGGTTGGATCAGGATATCGTGGAAATAACAGCGCATGCCTCGTATTTCACCGGTGATCATACCATAACATTCGGTACACATAATGAAATTTTTGCATTTGATAATTTATTTATTCAGGATTTTTACGGAAGCTATCAATTCCCATCGATAGAGGCATTTCAAGAAGGGCGCCCGACCCGTTATGAATTTAGTTACTCACGTACCGATGATCCGAGACACAGTGCAGACTGGGCAGCAGCTCAGATCGGGCTGTTTGCACAAAATGAGTGGACACCATTGCCGACACTTAACCTGACCTTTGGATTACGAATGGACATTCCGATTTTTATCGAGCGTCCGCTTCATAATCCCACATTTGAAGACCAGTTCAATATGCAAACTGATGAAGTTCCATCGGGTAATATTCTGTGGTCACCAAGATTCGGATTCAACTGGGATGTCCGGGGTGACCGGAGTACTCAGCTTCGTGGTGGTATAGGTGTATTCTCAGGTCGTACTCCGGGAGTCTGGCTCTCTAATCAGTACAGTAATACCGGTATGGATTTCGGTCGAATAGATCTTCGTCCGTGGCATTTTGAAGAAGGTGAATTTCCGGCAGGATTCTTTAGCCCCGATCCATTAAACCAACCCAGACCGGAAGAAGGTGAAATAGAAACAACAGAGATTAACATAACCGATCCGAACTTTCGATTCCCCCAATCATTGAGAGCAGATATTGCTATAGATCAAGCGCTTCCGTTTGATTTGGTTGGAACATTAGAATTATTGTATTCTAATTCCCTCAATGACATAGCATATCAGAATCTGAACTTGCAGGAACCTGAAAGATTCAATCCTGTTGATGGGCGGCCGATTTATCCTGATGCTCCCGTCAGTGAAGATTTCACAAATGTCATTTTGCTCGACAATACAAGCAAAGGGTATGAGTATAATATAACCGCACAAATTCAAAGGTTACCGCGAATCGGTTGGTATGGAAGTCTTGCATATGTATATGGACGCGCTACCGACGTAAACAGCGGTAGCTCAAGCCGGGCTATCTCAAACTGGCAGTTCAATGCTGTTCCGGGTGANCCGAATAATCCGCCGGCATCGACGTCACAGTGGGAAACCCGTCATCGGATAATTAGTAACCTTTCATATCGGTTTGAACCTGCGCCACGATGGGTAACCACAATATCGGCAATCTACGACGCACGTTCAGGGCGACCGTTCTCACATATTTANAATGTTCCGTTCGGTGTGATGGATCCGAATAATGACGGTGCATGGGCGAANGACCTTGCCTATATACCGGATCACGGAGATGAAGATCAGATCACGCTTGTCAACGGAAGCTGGGATGATATTCATGCATTTATCGATAACGATCCGTACCTTAGCGATTACCGCGGCGAGATCGTTCCGAGAAATGCAGGGCGTGAGCCGTGGACACATCGGCTCGATTTACGGTTATCACAGCAGATCCCGTCGATTGGCGGGCAACGGTTTGAGCTGATACTCGATGTAATAAATGCTCTCAATATGTTGAACAGCGACTGGGGTCAGATGCGGTTCCATAGTTTCCAGGAGTTCCAGCTGTTTACTTTTGAAGGTTATGATGAAGATGGTTATCCGATGATAAGTTTCGATCACGGTACCGATCCCGACGAAACATTTACCATCAGCGATCTTGGTTCACGCTGGCAGATGCAGCTCGGGGTACGATACACATTTTAAGTAGTGGGTGACACGATAAAAGGCGGGACGCTGTCCCGCCTTTTTTATAATATTACGAAAATATTATCATTGTTTTTTATCTTGATTTTACATCCGAAAAGTTGTATAATATTAAACAATGTTAAAGTTAAAATATGCAAGCAACAGCCAGTACAATCCACAACAATGCTTGTCGTATTAAAAAAATCCTTCCAATGGATAATGAATGATCGAGGAGCTTCATGAAGCTGCATTTATTTTCTGCTTTTTTACTGTCCCTGATGATTGGCGTATTTGCCACAGCTCAAACAGGCGGACAAAATATACAAGATATCCGTAAAGCGTTCGATGACGATGAATCAAATTATACGGACATCGGAAACATCGGCGTTACCATAAGCAATTTCGGGACGATTGGCCACGGCTGGCGGCATTGGCCGCAGCAACCGTCGGTTGAATATCCTTTCGGTTCCGGTATCGAGCATATGTTTATCGGTGGTTTGTGGGTAGGGGGTATACGCGGAGATGCTCCGCCGGCGGTCACAACCGGGGCGGTGGATATTCCCTCGGTGCGGGATGTGGCGGCGGGATTCGAATTTACCAATGCGCCCGGCGACCTTGTTATTGAACGTTCATCACTTATCGATTCACCTTTCTTCCATCCTGAGGCAGTCAGCCATCAGGATTTTTATGCTGAATATACCGATTCAAACCAAATTGTTCCCGGTACAACTACACAAATCCCGCAACACGATCATCCGCTGAACATTAGTGTCAGGCAGGAAAGCTATGCATGGAATTACCCGTTTGCCGATTCTTTCGTCATTATAAATTTTATGATACGCAACACCGGAAATGAAACTATCGAAGATATGTATGTCGGTCACTGGAGCGATATGGTGGTGCGGAATACAAACATTACCGGCCGTCCCGGAGGTTCGGCATTTTATCAATGGGTAGCCCAGGGCTGGAATGAAGAAGAACGTCTTGCATATGCCTTCGACTATGGCGGCGATCCCGGGTTTACCGATAGTTATATCTCGATAAAAGTATTGGGAGTGAAGCGGGTTGATTTATACTACACCGTCGGAGAAGATGGCTTACTTGGTGAGCGGGTGCATGAAGATGGTCATGTACTTTTAACTAACGATCTTGATCATAATTACAATGCCTGGCGGTTTCGTGATACGGCAGATCCGATATATTTTTCTCCTCAAACCGACGGCGAGCGGTATGAGAAAATGGCTAATGGACTTGACCGCGCGGCAATCGACCCATTGCGTGAAGGCCCCGGTAATAATATGACGCTCATTTCAAGCGGTCCGATTGACCAAATTGAAGGTCGTACAATCGTGCAAGATGAACAAACAGGTGAATTCTTGTGGAAAGTCGAAGCAGTTAATTATATCATAGCCGTTGTTGCCGCTAAAAAGGTAGGCCCTGAACCGGCTCACCTGGATACCGAGGAACAGCGCGAGCAGCTTATGCTCAATGCGGATTGGGCACAGCGAGCTTTTAACGGCGAAGACCGTGACGGATCCGGTGAGATTTCTGGTGACGAAATATGGACAGGCGGTACCCCGGATAATCCGCGTCCGGAGCGTTATATACTACCCTCGCCACCCGACGCACCCCGTGTTCGAGTTGAGCCCGGCGACCGTGAAGTTACTATTTATTGGGATAGAGATTCGGAAGATTCTATCGATCCCATTACCGGCCGCCAGGACTGGGAGGGATACCGCATCTATCGTACCAATGCCGGAGTTGATATCGATGCAATAGGTGATATACTGGGAGAGTTTATTTTAATGGCCGAATTCGATAAGAAAGGTAACGAGATCGGTTACAATACCGGATTCAGTGAAGTGCGTTTGGATGAGCCGGTGACGTTTCCAGATGATCCGGTTGAATACCATTATAAATTCCGGATTCCTAATTTATTGAATGGATGGCAATACGCGTTTACCGTGACTGCATTCGATGAGGGCGATCCGGAGATAGGATTGGAGAGTCTTGAAAGCAGCCGCCGCTTTAATGCAGTGCGGGTCATACCCGGTACTCCTCCGACAAGCGATCAGAATGCAGAAGTCGGCGTTTACCCGAATCCATACTATGGAAGCGCGCACTGGGATGGAAAAAACCCGCAAACCGGTGATATACGGGAGCGTCAAAGAAAAATTAATTTTTATAATTTACCTGCACGTGCGACAATTCGGATATACACGCTTGCAGGCGATCTGGTGAAAACATTGCATCATGAATCGGACGCATTTGCCGGTGAAGGTGAGTGGTTTAATCGGTTCAGTACAGACGATGTGCGATTCTCAGGCGGTGAACACTCCTGGGATTTGATCACCGATTTTGACCAGGCAATTGCAACCGGCATGTACTTATTTGTTGTGGAGGACCTTGATACGGGTAATGTCAAACGGGGTAGGTTCCTCATTGTAAAATAAATAAATGTTAAATTAAGTTAGGAGTATGCCTTATGAGATATTTTTTACTCACTTTCCTGATTACAGCTTTTATATTATCAGGACAAACGGCTCTTACACAGAATGAGTATCCGGAGATGACAATTCGGGAAGCAACGGAAGTTCCCATTGAGCAGCTTGAAGAATTGGAGCAGCGCATAGCCGATGGTGAAGATCCGGACGATTTGTTTGAATTGCATCATCCGCCAACTATAGGCGATACAATTACGGTAAGTGGTATCATCACTACTGAGCCATTCAGTGAGGGTGGTCCTGACCGGAGAACTTTATTGCTCGGTAATGCTCTCATTGTATTCGTTCAAGATCCCGATGACCCTGAATGGGGTGGACTTCATATCAGGGAGCCCGATACGACAAATTTCCCGACAGGATTGAACGAATTCATGGTCGGTGATTACGTCGAATTAACCGGTGTTATGGAAGAATTTTTTTCTGAAGCGACTCCGAGCATGACACAAATGGTCTTGCTGGAAACCGAACAGGTGCGGTGGCTCGGTAATGCTGATGAGGATGCTGACCTTGACCATCCGGTTTTTACGACTTTGCCGATCAGTACATTTATTGAAGGAAGCGACCCCGACCGGACCATCAGGTATTCAACCGCGGAAAAATGGAAAGGCGCAAGAGTAAGATTTGAAGAAGTCCGTGTTGCCTCACGCACCCAGAGTCCAGCAACCGGTAGATGGACGTGGTCGGTTATTGATGACTACGGCAATGAGATAAATATCTATGACGGGTCGAAAAATTTTCGTGGCGGCGAATCTGCTTCGAGAGAATGGGCTCCTCCACCGATTAATGCTTTAATTGATATCCAGGG
>SL_3KL_010_SEDDRAFT_10001404_pt1 | contig 21831 bp, 15 predicted proteins | sample SodLakKL_010_SED_2_FD_10381 | JGI IMG/M metagenome (IMG submission 10381) | reverse complement strand
TTGGCCGGCGCCTGCCAGTCCCACTTCGGCTTGCCGGCTTCGGCGGCCAGCTCTTGAATGGCCTGGATGGCGACCTGCATCTGCTCATGGCCGAAGGTGACGGCGCCGAGCATCTCGTCTTCGGTCAGCAGATCGGCTTCGGACTCGACCATCAGCACGGCCTGGGCAGTGCCGGCCACGACCAGGTCGAGGCGGGACTCATCCAGCTGCGACTGGGTCGGGTTGAGCACGTACTGGCCGTCGATGAAGCCCACGCGGGCAGCGCCGATCGGGCCGTCGAAAGGCAGGCCGGCCAGCGTGACGGCAGCCGATGCGCCGATCAGGGAGGGGATGTCGGCATCCACTTCCGGGTTGGACGACATCACCGTGGCGATGACCTGGGTTTCGTTCATGAAACCGTCGGCGAACAGCGGGCGCAGCGGACGGTCGATCAGGCGCGAGGTCAGGGTTTCCTTCTCGGTCGGGCGCCCTTCGCGCTTGAAGAATCCGCCCGGGATCCGGCCGGCGGAATAGAATTTTTCCTGGTAATTACAGGTCAGCGGAAAGAAATTCTGCCCCGGCTTGACCTCCTTGCGGGCCACGGCGGTGACCAGCACCACCGTGTCTGCCATGGTCACCAGTACGGCGCCATCGGCCTGGCGGGCGACATGTCCCGTCTCCAGGGTCACCTCATGCTCGCCGAACTTGAACGTTTTCGTAAACTTTTTCACTTACTTATCTCCACTTTTCGCAATGCAAAACACCCCGGATCAGCCGAAGGCCGCCGGGGTGTTCAGTTCCAATCGGAATGGCTTCGAGCGTCTTAACGACGCAGGCCCAGACGCTCAATCAGATCGCGGTAGCGCTGAACGTCCTTTTTCTTCACGTAGTCCAGCAAGGAGCGACGCTGGTTGACCAGCTTGAGCAGGCCTCGGCGAGAGTGGTGATCCTTCTTGTGCTCTGCAAAGTGGTTCTGCAGATCCTGGATGCGCGCGGTCAACAACGCGACCTGCACCTCGGGGGATCCGGTATCGCCCTCGGACAACTGGTGGTCCTTTACAACCTGCTGCTTTTGTTCTGCCGTCAAAGACATCTGTTTCTACTCTCCAAAAAGTCGGTGGGCGACCGGGCTTTTTCAGAAAACCCCCTTGGATCCGCTGCACCGGCAGCCGTGCCGGTACACCGTCAAGCCGGGCTTTGTGCAAAAGCCAAGGTCGCCGAGTTCAATCAAGCCCGTTATTGTAACCCTGAAGTGTCGACACTGACAACAGACTTGGCACACTCGGCAAGGCCCTGCGGCTGGCCTCGGGCTACAATAGCCCGGTTCTACCCTCTGGAGCCGTCATGGCCAGGCTGGACAGCCATATCAACCGCAAGGACGCGGACTTCATCGAGCGCAGCGCGCACCATCGCGGCCTGGCCCGCGAACTCGGCGCGCGGCTGGCCGAATCGGCCCTGGGCGGGCCTGAGCGCGCGCGCCTGAAGCACGCCGAGCGCGGCAAACTGCTGCCGCGTGAGCGGGTCCGACTGCTGCTCGACCCGGGCAGCCCCTTCCTGGAAATCTCGCCGCTGGCCGCCAACGGCCTGTACGGCGACGCCGCGCCCGGCGCCGGCGTGATTGCCGGCATCGGCCGGGTTTCGGGCAGCGAATGCCTGGTGGTGGCCAACGACGCCACGGTCAAGGGCGGGACCTACTACCCGATCACGGTCAAGAAGCATCTCCGGGCGCAGGAGATCGCGCTCGAGAATCACCTGCCGTGCATCTACCTGGTCGACTCGGGAGGCGCCTTCCTGCCGCTGCAGGACGAGGTCTTTCCCGACCGCGACCATTTCGGCCGCATCTTTTACAACCAGGCCCGGCTGTCGGCGAAGAACATTCCGCAGATCGCGGTGGTGATGGGTTCTTGCACCGCCGGCGGGGCCTACGTGCCGGCGATGTGCGACGAGGCCATTATCGTGCGCGAGCAGGGCACGATCTTCCTGGGCGGGCCGCCGCTGGTCAAGGCCGCCACCGGCGAGGAGGTCGACGCCGAGACGCTGGGCGGCGCCGACACCCATACCCGCTTGTCCGGTGTGGCCGACCACTTCGCTGAAAACGATACCCACGCGCTGGCCATCGCCCGCGAACTGGTGGCGCATCTGAACCGGCCGAAGGCCGCGGCTGCGAAGCGCGCCATGACGCGCTCCGAGATCCAGGAGCCGCTCTACCCGGCCGAGGAGCTTTACGGCATTCTGCCGACCGACACCCGCTATCCCTTCGAGGTGCGCGAGATCATCGCCCGCCTGGTCGACGGCTCGGACTTCACCGAGTTCAAGGCGCGCTACGGCACCACCCTGGTGTGCGGCTTTGCCGCCATCCACGGCTTTCCCGTCGGCATCATCGCCAACAACGGCATCCTGTTCTCGGAATCGGCGCTCAAGGGCGCGCACTTCATCCAGCTGTGCAACCAGCGCAACATCCCGCTGGTGTTCCTGCAGAACATCACCGGCTTCATGGTCGGCAAGAAATACGAGCAGTCCGGGATCGCCAAGGACGGCGCCAAGATGGTGACCGCCGTGGCCTGCTCGCACGTGCCCAAGTTCACGGTGATCATCGGCGGCTCCTTCGGCGCCGGCAACTACGCCATGTGCGGCCGCGCCTACCAGCCCCGGTTCCTGTGGACCTGGCCCAACGCGCGCATCTCGGTGATGGGCGGCGAGCAGGCGGCCAGCGTGCTGGCCACGGTCAAGCGCGACGCCATGGCCGCGCGCGGCGAGGACTGGGCGGCTGATGAGGAAGAAGCCTTCAAGGCGCCGATCCGCGAGCAATACGAAACCCAGGGCCACCCCTACTACGCCACCGCGCGCCTGTGGGACGACGGCATCATCGATCCCGTCGACACCCGCCGCGTACTGGGCCTGGCCCTGGCGGCGGCGGCCAATGCACCGGTCGAGGCGGGGCGCTTTGGGGTGTTTCGGATGTGATGAACAGAGGTTTAACCGCAGATGAACGCGGATAAACGCAGATAAAAGACGACTGACGACGCGAATGCGCCAACCTCGACCGGTGGTTTGACTCGATGCCCTGCCAAAGGCGATCAAGCAAAACATCCGCGTTCATCTGCGTGCATCTGCGGTTAAAAAACCAAACGACAAGAGACCGGACATGACCGACTTGTTGCAACAGGAAATCGACAGCCGCGGGGTGGCAACGCTGACGCTGAATCGCCCGGCGGTGCATAACGCATTCAACGCTGAACTGGTCAGCGCGCTGCACGAGGCGCTGGAGCGGGTCGCCGACGACCGCGCGCGGGTGCTGATTCTGAGCGGCTCCGGCCACTCCTTCTCGGCGGGCGCCGACCTGAACTGGATGCGCGACATGGCCCAGGCCAGCGAAAGCGAGAATCGCGACGACGCCCGGCGCCTGGCTGCCATGCTGCGCCGCCTCGACCAGCTGCCCTGCCCCACCATTGCCCGGGTCAACGGCCACGCCTTCGGCGGCGGCATCGGGCTGATCGCCTGCTGCGACCTCGCGGTCGCGCTGGAGCACGCGCGCTTCGGCCTGACCGAGGTTCGGCTCGGGCTGGTACCGGCCACCATCTCGCCCTTCGTCGTGCCGCGCATCGGCGTCAACCACGCGCGCCGCTACATGCTGACCGGTGAGCGCGTGGATGCGACCACCGCGCAGAAGATCGGCTTGATCACCGACATCGTTCCGCAAGGCCAGCTGGACGGGCACATCGGCGACCTGGTCGAACTTCTGCTGGCAGGTGGTCCCAAGGCGCAGGCCCGGGTCAAGTCCCTGATCCGCCTGGTCGGCTCCCTGCAGGCCGAGCCCGAGGAACTGGACCGGCGCACCTCCGAGACCATCGCCGCCCTGCGCGTCTCGCGCGAGGGCCAGGAGGGCCTGAGTGCCTTCCTCGAAAAGCGGCAGCCGAACTGGGTACGGAAAGGAACCGCAGATGAACGCAGATAAACGCAGATCTAAAACAGGATTAACGGTTTTGCCTCGGAAACATCGCGAACACCACGGCCAAAAGCGCGTTTACCTCGATCCGTCGGCCGTCTTTTATCCGCGTTCATCCGCGTTCATCCGCGGTTAAAACCCAAAACGATGTTCAAAAAAATCCTCATAGCCAACCGCGGCGAGATCGCCTGCCGCATCATCGCCACCTGCCGTCGGCTGGGCGTTGGCACCGTTGCGGTGTATTCCGATGCCGATGCCGGCGCCAGGCACGTGCGGCTGGCTGACGAAGCGATTCACATCGGACCGGCGCCGGCGGCCGAGTCCTATCTCGATGCGCCGCGCATCGTCGCCGCGGCTGCCGAGACCGGCGCGGAGGCGATCCATCCCGGCTACGGCTTCCTGTCGGAAAAGCCGGATTTTGCCCGCGCCGTGGAAGGCGCCGGCCTGGTGCTGATCGGGCCGAGTGCCGAGACCATGGAGCTGATGGGCTCCAAGGCGGCCGCCAAGGCGAAGATGGCGCCGGCCGGCGTGCCCTTGATCCCCGGCTACCACGGCGACGGGCAGTCCGATCAGCGGCTGGCCGAGGAGGCGGAACGGATCGGGTTCCCGCTCATGCTCAAGGCCGCGGCCGGCGGCGGCGGCAAGGGCATGCGCGTGGTGCGCTCCAACGGGGAATTCGCCGAGGCGCTGGCCGCGGCGCGGCGCGAGGCCTTGAGCGCCTTCGGCGATGAGCGCATGATCCTGGAACGCTACCTGGAGCGGCCGCGCCACATCGAGGCCCAGGTGTTTGCCGACGCGCACGGCAATACCGTGCACCTGTTCGAGCGCGACTGCTCCAGCCAGCGCCGCCATCAGAAGATCATCGAGGAAGCGCCGGCGCCCAATCTGGACTCAAACCTGCGCGAGGAATTGCTGGCCGCCGCCGTGCGCGCCGCCGAGGCTGTCGATTACCGCGGCGCCGGCACGGTCGAGTTCCTGGTCGATGACGGCGCCTTCTACTTCCTGGAAATGAACACGCGCCTGCAGGTCGAGCACCCGGTCACCGAAATGATCACCGGCCTGGACCTGGTCGAGTGGCAGCTGCGCATTGCCGCAGGCGAGCCGCTGCCCCTGAGCCAGGACCGGATCGGCGCACGCGGCCACGCCATGGAAGCACGGCTGTATGCAGAGGATCCCGAGCGCGGCTTCGTCCCTTCCAGTGGCCGCATCCGCGCCCTGGCCTTTCCGACCGGCGCGCAGGTCCGGGTCGACCGCGGCGTGGATGTCGGCGACGAGGTCAGCGTGCACTACGATCCGATGATCGCCAAGCTGATCGTCCATGCCGCCGACCGCCACGCCTGCCGCGCCTTGCTCAAGCAGGCGCTGGCGGCCAGCCTGGTGGCCGGTCCGACCACCAACCTGGGCTTTCTCCAGGCCCTGGCCGCAGCCCCGGTGTTTGCCGAAGGCAGGCTGGATACCGGGCTGCTGGATCGCGACCTGGCCGGCATCCTGCCCTCTAAGCAACCGCCGGCCGAAGTCCTGGTCGCCGCGGCCGCCTTCTGGCTGCTCGAGCAGGAGCCGACCGTTGGCGCCGCCGATCCCTGGGCGCGCTGCGACGGCTGGCGTTCTGGCGACCAAGCGGCGCGCTCGCTGGACCTGGAGTGCGGCGGACAGCGCTGGGCCATCGAAGCCGACGGGGAGCGCGGCCGCTATCGGATCCGGCTCGACGATCAGTCCCTGGACGTCGGTCTGCAGCGCCTGAAAGAGTCCCTGCATCTTCTTGAGCTGGAGGGAAAACGCGATCGACTCCACCTGCATCGCCGCGACGAGCACGCCCTCGAAGTCTGCCACCGGGAACAGCGCTGGCTGCTGCTCCGCCATACCCGCTTCGAGGCCGGCGAGCGGCAGACCGACGCCGATGGCCGCATCGTCGCGCCCATGCCGGGCAAGATTCTCGATCTGCGCACCCGCGAAGGCGCCGCGGTTGAAGAAGGTCAGACCCTCCTGATCATGGAGGCGATGAAGATGGAACTGGCGATCAAGGCGCCTTGCCACGGGCTGGTGGAGCAGCTGGCGGTGGCGGTCGGCGACCTGGTGGAAGCCGACAGCCTGCTGCTCGGCATCACTCCTCAGGCGGCCGCGGCTCCAGATAAGGCTTGAGCGAGGCGGCGATCAGCGCAGCACCCGTGTTGATCGCCCAGCGCGGCGGGCTGAGCAGACAGCGTCCGGCGAAATCCAGGTTGGCGCGCGTGATTTCTTTCACCGCGCCCGCCAGGCTACGCGGACTGCGCACGGCCAGCAGCCGATCCAGGTTGCTGCGCCCGAGATCGAGCGCATCGTGCAGCAGCCCGCCATAGAGATCGGTCAGGGCCAGCAGCTGCTCCTCCATCTCCTCGCTCAAGGGCTCCACCGGGTCCAGCAGGCCGAGGTGGATCACCGGCAGGCCGAGGCTGGATGCCAGCCGGGGATAGCTGTTTCCCATCTCGGCCAGATCGGCCAGCGGATCCTGCGGGCCATGGTCGCTGCCGATGATGTAGCGCCAGTCCTCGGCATCCAGCGCCGCCTCGGCCCGGGCATAGAAAACCGCCTCTTCATGCCGCATGTGTGCGCGCGTGTGGCGCACATACTCGTTGACCCGCTCGGCCAGGCGCCTGCCGCTGCGTCCGCGCAGCTGCTTGACGGTCGCGGCCTCCAGGTCGCGTGCCAGGCGTTCGGCTTCCGCCTCGCCCACTTCATGCTCGTCGCTCAGGTCGGCCAGGGTCGCGTCCAGCTCCGGGTCGCGTTCCCGGATGCGAGCGAACAGGCGGTCCTCGCGCGGATGGTGAAAAGCATGGTGATAGCGCAAAAGATAGCGCATGGCCTCGGCCAGCAGCGGGCCGGCATCGTCGGGCGCCTTGGTCAGCCGCGCGGCCTGGGTGTCGATTTCGCGGAGTACGCGCGACAGGCCGGCGTGATCGCGGCGCAGCGCCCGCATGTAGACAGAACCGGGATCGGACGGCTGGCCGGCAACGCTCATGGACAGACCTCGCGAATGAAATCGGCCAGGCGGTCGATGGCGCGCCCGGACTCGGGCGCAAAGGACAGCGTCTGCCAGCCATGCGGCACCCGGTCCCAGACCTCGACCTCGGCCCGCACCCCGGCCGCGCGCGCCCGTTCGGCGCAGCGCTGCGAATCGTCGAGCAGGATCTCCCTGCTGCCGACCTGGAAAAACAGCGGCGGCAGGCCGGCATAGTCGCCCAGGACCGGGGAGACATAGGGATGATTGACCAGATCCAACTGATCGCCCAGGTAAAGGCGCCGGATATCGTCGCCGCGCTCGAGGCTGAGGACGGCATCATGGGGCGCGTTGGCGAGCCGCGAGCCGGCCTCGGAATCCTCGGTCAGGTCGGCGGCCGGCGACATCAACACCGCCCCGGCCGGCAGCGGCAGACCCTCATCGCGCACCGCCAGCAGCAGGGCCAGGGCCAGGCAGCCGCCGGCCGACATCCCGCTGACGATGATGTTGTCCGGGCCCACGTCCAGTTCGAGCAGCTGGCGGTAGGCTTCCACGCAGTCGTCAAGGCCGGCCGGAAAAGGATGCTCCGGGGCCAGCCGATAGAACACCAGGCGGCCGCGCGCATTGGCCGAACGGCACAGGCGCGCCAGCAGCAGGCGCTCGGCACGCACGAAGCGGGTCAGGAAGGCCCCGCCGGGGAAATGCAGGATGACGCGCTCGGTGGGGCCCGTCGCGGGGGTCAGCCACTCGGCATCGCAGTGGCTTAAAGGCGGCTCGCGGTCGATGCGGATGTCGGCCGGAAGGTCGGGAAAGAAGCGCTCCATGAGCCGGATGCGCTCGCGCATCTCGGCGACCGAGAAATCCCGCCGCAGGGACTGGCGGATGGTCAGCCGCCCGAGGAGATTCGCGGTGCGTGTCTGCCAGCTGACCACTTCAGAAATTTCGACCCGGCACGTCCATTAGCAAACCAGCATACTCGAAAACGCTCAGCGGCCGGGCGCACTGGCCAGCAAATCCTGCCAGGCCGCCTCGACATGGGCAGCCAGCAAGGGCAGTCGGCGCAGGCTGGCGCCGTTGGCGACAAAGCCGAAATCCATGCGGTCGTTGGAGGAGATGACCGTCGCGTTCAGGCCCACGCCCACGGCAATCGCCGACACCGGGTAGGCGCCTACCAGCGGCGCCCCGTGCAGGTAAAGCTGACGCTCCCAGCCAGGGATATTGGATATGACCAGGTTGGCCGACGGCGGTGCGACCTTGTCGACGTTGGTGATCGCGGTCAGGCCGGCCAGGCCCAGCAGGCCCGCCGCATAACCCAGCGCGGTTTCCTTCGACATGGCGCGCACCTCGGCCTTGGCCGCGTCCATGGACTCCGACACCTGGGCCAGGCGCTCGAGCACGGTGGATTGCGGGGTGCCCAGGCGCACGAACACGGCGGAAATCTTGCTGCCGCTGGCTCCGTCGCCCTGGTCGCGCATGGAAACCGGGCACATGGCCACCAGCCGGTGCTCGAAGGGCCGGCCCAGGTCGGCCAGGTAGCGATGCACGCCTTCGTCGATCAGGGCCATGGCCAGATCGTTCAGGGTGGCGTCGTAATGCCGGGCCACCCGGCGCATGGCCTTCAGCGGCAGCGACAGGGTGGCGACGGTGCGCGCGTTCATCACCGGCTCGTTCATCGGCCCGCGATGCGCGGCGAACGGCACGCTGCCTTCGGTCTTGCCCCCCATCCAGTTCCACAGGCCCTTGCGCAGCGAACCCAGCAGGGCCAGGTACTGGCTGGTGGCGGTGGAGCTGATCCCCAGGACCTGCTTGATCAGCGCCTTTGGCGGCCGCGGCTTGCGCACCGGCAATTCGACGGCAAACATCGGCGGCGGCACACCGCGGTGACGCGTGGTCTTCAGGCTGGCGTTGACCCGCTGGGCGGCGCTCACGCCGTCGATAGTGGCGTGGTGCATTTTCATGAACAGAGCGAATCGATTGCCCGGCACCCGATCGATCAGCCACACGCGAAACAGGGGCCGCGCGCGGTCCAGCATGGTTTCATGCAGATCGCCGACCAGGTGCAGCAAGTCCTCGTAACTCGCCCCGTCGGGCAGGGCAATGTGCTGCACGTGGTAGCGCGGATTGTAGTAGTCGGCTTTCTTCCACTCCGGCGCGTGGGTGACTTCCAGGTCGGGTATGCAGTCGAAGGGTGCGCTCGGCTCGGCCTTGCGATAGGCCGCGACGATGTCGCGGACGATGTCTGCGCGTCCGGCAGGTTTCTCGAACAACATCAGTCCGCACACGTGGATGGGGTTGGCCTGGGTTTCGGCCAGCAACCACAACAAATCCATCAGCGGGATCTTCTTCCCCACAGGCTCTCCACGGCCTTTGCTTGCGTTTCAGTATACGGCCTCCACCGATCGAAACGCAGCGGGCGGCTGCACCACTCAGCCTGACCAAGCGGTCGCGGCGGTCTGGCTATACTGCCCGCCGAACCCGTCAATCGCTGGAACCATGCGCCCGCTGCTGATCCCGACCTTCACCGCCCTGCTGCTGTGCTCCTTTCAATCCGCTGCCACCCCGGTCGAGACCGGCTATCGCGAGCCACCGCCGGACGTCGTCGCCCTGGTCGACATGGCGCCGCCGGTCACCGCCAGCCTGTCTCCGGACGGCGCCACGCTGCTGCTGCTCGAGCCGCCCGCCCTGCCCGCCCTGACCGACCTGGCGACACCGGAACTGCGCCTGGCCGGACTGCGCTTCAATCCCGACAATCACGCACCGTCACAGCCGCGCTATTTCAGCAGCCTGCGGCTGCAGTCGGTGAGCGGGGAGCCCGATCCCGTCGACATCGACGGACTGCCCGCCACGCTGCGGGTGCTGGCGGCGGCCTGGTCGCCCGACAGCCGAAATATCGCCCTTTTGCAGATCGAAGACAGCGGCGTCGAACTGTGGCGGATCGACGTGACCTCGGCCCGCGCCGAGCGCTGGGGCGAGCACGCCGTGCATACGGCCTGGGGCCAGGGCTGGGGCTCGGTGGCGCGCAGCTACATGGAGTGGTCACCGGACAGCGGCTCGGTCGTCTTCCGCAGCCTGCCTGGCGGGCGGTCAGGGCCGCCGCAGCGGGATGCGCTGCCGTCCGGCCCGGTGGTGACCGAGACCCGCGGGCGCAGCGCGCCGACCCGAACCTTCCAGGATCTGCTGGCCGACCGCCACGACGAGCGTCTGTTCGAGCATCACTTCACCACCCAGCTGATGCGCATCGACCTCGATGGCGACAGCCAGGCCCTCGGACAGCCCGGGCTGATTCCGGCTTTCAGCATCTCGCCCGACGGCCAGCACCTGCTCATCATGCGCCTTACCCCGCCGTGGTCTTACGCCGTGCCCTTCTCGCGCTTCGCCCACAGCCTCGAAGTGTGGTCGTCGAACGGCGAACCCAGCCACCGGATCGCCGACATTCCGGTGGCCGACGACCTGCCGATCTCCTTTGACGCCGTCATCGACGGACCGCGCTCGATCGCCTGGCGCGGCGATGCCGACGCCGCGCTGGTCTGGGTACAGGCCGTCGACGGCGGCGACCCCGCCAACGAGGCCGAATACCGCGATCATGTCTACCAGCAGGCCGCACCCTTCGACCGCGCGCCCGAACGCCTGCTGCAATCCCCTTATCGCGTGCGCTGGATGGTAGCCGGCGACGGCGACACCGCGCTGGTCTGGCAGCGCTGGTGGGCCACGCGCATGGAGCGGGTGTCGCGCGTGGCGCCGGATGATCCCGGGCGCGCGGCCGAAACCCTGTGGGAGCGACGCTACGAGGATCGCTACGGCGACCCCGGCACGCCGGTCACGATCAGCGACGCACGCGGCCAGCAACGCCTGCTGATCGATGACGGCGCGCTGATCCTGTTCGGCCAGGGCGCCTCGCCCGAAGGCAACCGGCCGTTCGTCGACCGGCTGGATCTCGCCGACGGCAGCAGCGAGCGCCTGTGGCAATCGGCCTCGCCGCACTTCGAACAGCCGCTGGGGGTCATCGACGCCGACCGGGGTCTGCTGCTCACCCGCCGCGAGTCGCAGGACCAACCACCCGACTTCTTCGTCCGCTCGCTGGAGGACGGAACAGCACGCGCCCTGACCCATACCGAGCACCCCCTGCCCGACATGCTGGGCGTGCATCGCGAACTGATCACCTTCGAGCGCGAAGACGGGGTCATGCTTTCGGCCACCCTGCTGCTGCCGGCCGGCTACGAGCCCGAGCGCGACGACCCCTTGCCGACCGTGGTCTGGGCCTACCCGCGCGAGTTCCTCAGCGCCGACGCNGCCGGACAGCTGGCCGACTCCCCGTATCGCTTCAACCGCCTGAGCTACTGGAGCGCGCAGTTCCTGGTCACCCAGGGCTATGCCGTNCTCGACAACGCCACCATGCCGGTGGTGGGCAGCGAAGGGGTCGAGCCGAACGACCGCTTCGTCGAGCAGCTGACGCTCAACGCCGAAGCGGCCATCGCCGCCGGCGTGGTGCGCGGCGTCACCGACCCGGATCGCGTGGCCATCGGCGGTCACTCCTACGGCGCCTTCATGACCGCCAGCCTGCTCGCCCATACCGACCTGTTCCGCACCGGCATCGCGCGCTCCGGCGCCTACAACCGCACGCTCACCCCGTTCGGGTTCCAGTCGGAACAGCGCACCCTGTGGGACGACCCCGAGCTCTACATCGCGGTCTCGCCGTTCTTTCACATCCACCGGATGAGGGCGCCGGTGCTGCTGATTCACGGCATGGAAGACAACAACTCCGGCACCTTCCCGATGCAGAGCGAGCGCCTGTACCAGGCCATCCGCGGCCTGGGCGGCAGCGCCCGGCTGGTCATGCTGCCGCTGGAATCGCACGGCTACCGGGCGCGCGAATCGGTGCTGCACATGCTTTACGAAACCGTGGAATGGCTGAACGAGCACCTGGCCGCAGATTGATCAGCGCGGCCGGATCGACGCGAAACCGGGTGCGCCAGCGGTGAGCACGGCACACCCAGCCGCAGGCGGTATGCAGCCGGGCATCCTCTCCCAGTTCGCCTCCCTGCTGAGCTACGGCCAACGCGCGCTCAGCCTGGTCTGGGCGACCAGCCCGTTGCTGACCGTGGTGCTGGCCGCGCTGACCCTGGTCGCCGGCCTGCTGCCGGCCGGCATCGCCTGGGTCGGCAAGCTTTTGGTCGACAGCGTGGTCGCGGCCATCCAGGGCGAGGGCGCCACGCGCGAGGTCTGGCTATGGCTGTCGGTGGAGGCGCTGCTGGTGGCCGCGATGGCGGCCGCGCAGACGGGCCTGAACATCTGCAACAACCTGCTGCGGGCGCAGCTGGGTCAGCGCGTCAACGTGATGATCCTGGAAAAGGCCCAGCAGCTGGAACTGGCCCAGCTGGAAAACGCCGAGTTCTACGACCGCCTGAGCCGGGCCCGGCGCGAGGCCTCGTCGCGGCCGCTGGCGCTGGTGCAAAAGACCTTCGGCGTGATCCAGAACGGCATCGCCATCCTGAGCTTCAGCGGCCTGCTGCTGGCCTTCTCGCCCTGGGCCGTGCTGCTGCTGATTGCCGGCGGCCTGCCGGCCTTTTTCGTCGAAGCCCGGTTTGCCGGCCAGGCCTACCAGCTGTTCCGCTGGCGCTCGCCCGAGACGCGCGAGATGATGTACCTGGAGTCGGTGCTGGCGCGCGACGACTACACCAAGGAGGTCAAGCTCTACGGCCTGGCGCCTCGGCTGCTGGAACGCTACAAGGCCATCTTCCGCAAGATCTTCCGCGAGGACCGGGCGCTCACCATCCGCCGCGGCTGGTGGGCCTTTGGCTTGGGCCTGGTCGGCACGGCCACGCTGTATGCCGCGTTCGCCTGGGTGGTGCTGGCCACTGTTTCCGGCCAGTTGTCTCTGGGCCAGATGACCATGTACCTGATGGTCTTTCGCCAGGGCCAGTCAGCGGTCAGCGCCAGCCTGACCGCGATCAACGGCATGTACGAGGACTACCTGTACCTGAGCAGCCTGTACGAGTTCCTGGAGCTGCCCGTGCGCGAGCGCAGCGGCGGCGTGACGACGGGAGCCAGGCCCGGTGACGGCCTGGAGATCAGCGAACTGTCCTTCCGCTATCCCGGCAGCGAGGCGCCGGCGCTGGAGAACATCAACCTGCAACTCAAACCCGGCACCAGCCTGGCGCTGGTCGGCGAAAACGGCTCGGGCAAGACCACCCTGACCAAGCTGATCGCCGGTTTGTACGAGATCGAGCAGGGCGACATCCGCCTCGACGGCACCTCGCTCAAGGACTGGAACCTGCGCACCCTGCAGGACCGCATCGGCGTGATCTTCCAGGACTTCGCCCGCTACCAGTGGCTGGTCGGCCACAACATCGGCGCCGGCGACGTGCGCGACTTCGAAGACGAGGCGCGCTGGAGAGAAGCGGCCGAGAAAGGCCTGGCCGATACGTTCGTGCGCGAGCTGCCGGCCGGCTACCGCACCCAGCTCGGCCGCTGGTTCAAGGACGGCCAGGAGCTGTCGGGCGGCCAGTGGCAGAAGATCGCCCTGGCCCGCGCCTTCATGCGCTCAGACGCCGATATCCTGATCCTCGACGAACCCACCGCCGCCATGGACGCCAAGGCCGAGGCCGAGGTGTTCGAGCACTTCCAGGCCATGGCCCGGAACCAGATTCTCATCCTTATCTCGCACCGCTTTTCAACGGTGCGCCGGGCCGACCAGATCGCCGTGATGGAACAGGGGCGCATCGTCGAGCTCGGCAGCCACGACGAGCTGATGGCGCTGGGCGGTCGCTATGCGACCTTGTTTGAGCTGCAGGCGCAGGCTTATCGGTGAGTGATCGGGGCTTGATCGAAATGGGTTGATGCCTGTCGAGGGTTACGAACATCCGGGGGTGCCGTGGGCCTTCGGGCCGGGCGGGGCGATCGGCTGGGTTGCAGGTTTCTGATTCATTGGAGCTGGGTGCCCGCGAAGTGCCTCCTCTGCCGCACGACGTGTCGTGCCGGTTCCATCGGGCTGTGTGGCGCTTCAAGATGCTGCGAGATGTGGGGCAGCTTCCGCGCCCCGCCCAACCCGAATCCCACGACACCCCCGGATGCAGCAGATTTGAGAGATGGGAGGGGGTGGCACATCGACCACCCTGCAACTGCCCATCATCGGAGAGTGCTGTCGGGTGCTGGAGCGTCGTGGGTCACGGCGACCACCCATCTCTTTCCGGAGCCACCCCCCCGGACACTCCAAATTTGCTCGATAGCCGGCGGAGGCACGACTAACACCCTGCACCCAACCCGCAGCGGGGAGTGGTGTCGGCTGATGGCAGGCCGTGGATTGCGGAAGCGGGCAAAGTCTCACCGCATCCATCCGACCCACTAGCTCATGAACGAAAGCGAGACCCGGGACGTGGCAGGAAAGGAGTCTCGCTGGCACCCAAGCGCCCCTGAACGAGACGATCCAGCAATGCCGATCTGACCCACGGCCTGCCAGCAGCCGGCGCCGCTCGCCGCCACCCCCGAACCCATCCGCTTTTCGGCTTTGAGAAGCTATGGCAGCACCATAATGCCAACGCCTCCCAAGCAAGCCAAACTTATTCCGCCAAAGTCAGCCGACTCACCTTCTGGAACCCCCGCGGCAGCTTGCGCCCGCGCTGGGCGCGCTCGCCCCAGTAGTTCTCGGTGTCGCTCCAGCTCAGGCGCAGGTACCGCTGGCCAGCCCAGACCAGGCAGTCCTGGCCCTTGGCGATCGCGATGGCGCCAGCCACTTTCTCGCCGGCCTTGCGCGCCTTGGCCGGGATGTTGATCAGCTTGTTGCCCTTGCCGCGGGCCAGCTCCGGCAGCTCGCTCAGGTAGAAAGCCAGCAGGTAGCCCTCGTTGCTCGCCACCACCAGCACCCCCTCTTCGGCATCGGCGATCGGAGCCAGCGGCAAGACGTCGGATCCCGCCGGCAGGCTGAGCAGCTGCTTGCCCGCCTTCTGCCGACTGTGCAAGCTCTCCAGCCGGGTGACGAAGCCGTAGCCGGCGTCGCTGGCCACCAGCACGCGCTCATCGGCAGCACCGATGGCCAGGCTGCGGAAGCTCGCGCCCGCCGGCGGCGAGAACCGCCCGGTCAGCGGCTCGCCCAAGCTGCGCGCGCTCGGCAGTTCGTGGGCCGAGATCGAATAGCTGCGGCCGCTGGAGTCGATGAAGCAGGCCAGCTGGTTGCTGCGGCCGCGGGCCGCCGCCAGGAACTCGTCGCCCGAGCGGTAGTTCAGTTCCTCGGGCTTGATCTCGTGGCCCTTGGCCGCGCGCACCCAGCCCTGCTCGCTCAAGACGACGGTCACCGGCTCGGCCGCGACCAAGTCGGTCTCCTTGAGCGCCTGGGCGGCCTGGCGCTCGACCAGGCGCGAGCGGCGTTCGTCGCCGTATTTCTCGGCGTCTTCCAGCAACTCGTCGCGGATCAGGCGGGTCAGCTTCTTCGGCGAGGCCAGGATGTCTTCCAGCCGCTGGCGTTCGGCCTCGAGTTCGTCCTTTTCGCCGCGGATCTTCATTTCTTCGAGACGGGCGAGATGGCGCAATTTCAACTCAAGGATGGCCTCGGCCTGGGTGCCGGTGAGGTCGAAGCGCGCCATCAGCACCGGCTTGGGCTCGTCCTCGGTGCGGATGATGTGGATGACCTCGTCGATATTCAGGAAGGCGATCAGCAGGCCGTCGAGCACGTGCAGGCGGTCGACCACCTGGTCGAGGCGGAACTGCAGGCGCCGGGTGACCGTGGCGCGGCGGAAATCCAGCCATTCGCTCAAAAGCTCCTTCAGATTGCGCACGCCCGGCCGGCCGTCGTTGCCTATCACGTTCAGGTTGACGCGGATCGACTTCTCCAGGTCGGTGGTCGCGAACAGGTGGTCCATCAGGGCCTGAACGTCGACCCGGTTGCTGCGCGGCACGATGACCAGGCGGGTGGGGTGTTCGTGATCAGACTCGTCGCGAAGGTCGGCGACCAGCGGCAGTTTCTTGGCCTGCATCTGCCCGGCGATCTGCTCCAGCACCTTGGCCGGCGAGACCTGGTGCGGCAGCGCGGTGACGATGATCTCCTCGCCCTCGCGCTCCCACACGGCGCGCTGGCGGATGCTGCCGTGGCCGCTTTCGTAGAGTCTGAGAATCTCCTCGCGCGGGGTGACGATTTCGCCGCCGGTGGGGAAATCCGGCCCCTGGATGTGCTCGCACAGTTCCGCCACGCTGGCTGTTTTCTTCTCCAGCAGGCGGATGCAGGCCGAGACCACCTCGCGCAGGTTGTGCGGCGGGATGTCGGTGGCCATGCCCACGGCGATGCCCTGCCCGCCGTTGAGCAGCAGGTTGGGAAGGCGTGCCGGCAGCAGCTTCGGCTCCTTGAGCGTGCCGTCGAAATTCGGCACCCAGTCCACCGTGCCCTGCCCCAGCTCGGCCAGCAGCGTGCGCGCATAGGCCGTCAGGCGTGATTCGGTGTAGCGCATGGCGGCAAAGGACTTGGGATCATCCGGCGAGCCGAAGTTGCCCTGGCCATCGACCAGCGGGTAGCGGTAGGAGAAGGGCTGGGCCATCAGCACCATCGCCTCGTAGCAGGCCGAATCGCCGTGCGGATGGAACTTGCCGATCACGTCGCCCACGGTGCGCGCCGACTTCTTGTGCTTGGCCGCCGCCGACAGTCCCAGCTCGCTCATGGCGTAGATGATGCGGCGCTGCACGGGCTTGAGCCCGTCGCCGACATGCGGCAGGGCGCGGTCCAGGACCACGTACATGGCGTAGTCGAGGTAGGCGCGCTCGGCATAACTGCGCAGCGGTACGCGCTCGAAGGGGGTAATCAGTTTGGAGTCAGTCATGGGCGCTCATTTTCGCCCAGATCGGACAGGCCTGTCAGGCAGGCCGAGGGGGCGCGGTCAGATGAGGCCGGCCAGCATCAGGCCGAACACGATGGCCAGAACGCCGGCTGCAGTGGCGAAAACCAGCCCCGGCATCAGTTCGCGGGCGGCGCCGGCCTGGCGCGCGCTGGCGCCGCGACCCTGGGTGCCGATCGGCGCCGGGCGGCGTTTCTCGGACGCGTCGCGCAACTCGACCAGCAGGCGTTCGACCATGAGATCGCTGAAGCTGTGCGGTTGGAACTCGTCAAGGTTCTCGATCTGGAGCATGCGCCGGATTTTCGAGTCGACGTTCATGAACTTCATGCTCCACTGCCGGAACATGCGTTGCGGCACGGCGCGCTTGCTCAGCAGGGTGATGTCCCGGTGCCTGCCATCGTTGAGCAGGCGATCGTAAAGGCCCTCGACCGCGGAACGATCCCCCTCCAGGCACTGGAAGAAGAACCCGTCGCCGTAACACAGCACACCGCAGATGTTTTTGGGCTCGTTGTTGCGCCGGCACTGGGTCAGGATTTCGGAAAGCGCGGGATTTTTTTCACCCTCGGCGACCGATGTATCGAAATTGGCCTTGCTGGCGTAGACGAGGCGGAGTAAATCTGGCATTGCTCACTACTGGGATTGCACCCGAACAGCGCCAACGATACGCCCGCCCTCGCAAGGCGCCGTGAAGACGGGGCGGCACTTGGCCGCCCCGGGTTTTCGCCTGGGCTCAGGGCTTGACGAACTTCAGGGTGAAGCGGTCCGACTCGCCGATCGCGCGGAACTGCTCGGCGGTCTCTTCACCATCGCGCAGGCCGGGCGGGAGGCTCCAGACGCCGGATGGGTGATCGGCGGTGTCGCGCGGGTTGGCGTTGACCTCGGATGCCTCGGCAAAGCGGAAGCCGTGCGCTTCAGCCTGTTCGATCACCCAGCTCTGGTGGACGTAACCGGAGCGCGCTTCCGGGTCTTGCTCACGATCTTCCGGCAGCCGGTGGCCGACCACGCCGAGCACGCCGCCACTCTTGAGCACTTCATAGGCGGCGTCCAGCACGACGCCGAAGGTGCCCGCACGCTTGTAACCGTGAACGTTGCGGAAGGTCAGCACCAGGTCGGCGCTGTCCGGCTCGCCCAGGCGGGTGATGGCCGGCGGATCGAAGGGGATGATCTCGACGCTGCCGAAACGTTCAGTGTCGGCAATCCGCTCTTCGAAGGCGGCGCGGCCACGCGCCATGAACTCGGGCACGTTGTCGCGCTCCATGTTCCAGTGGGCGGCGATCAACTGGCCCTCGTCGCGCAGGTAAGGCCCGAGGATTTCGGTGTACCAACCCACCGAGGGCGAGATTTCGATCACGGTCATGTCAGGGCGCAGGCCGAAAAAGCTCAGGGTCTCGAAGGGATTGCGGTACTGGTCGCGGGCGGCCTCGGCCGCCGGACGGGCCGGATCTGCAATCACCGCGCTCAGGCGGTCGTCTGCCGCCAGGGGGGCAGACAGCGTCAGCGCCAGGGCGCCGCTCAACATCCAACTACGAATTTGCATCAGATCTCCTCTCCTGATGGCCTACATCGGCCTCTGCTGGGTACAAACCAGGCGGGCGCGTACCCGGAAGATGTCGTGCCCGCTTTCCACATATTTGCGTTCGAAAAGGCTCACGGCCTCATGAACCGGCAAAGATAACAGTTCCACGTCCGCGGCGAATCCGGCCAGTTCCAGCGCCAGCGCGAACTCCGCTGCGTAGATCTCGAAATTGGTCCGCAGTTCCAGCACCCCACCCAGCGCCAGCAGATCCGGCCACACGGGATGGGCGTGCCAGCGCCGCTGCAGCTGCGCCGGCTTCGGCCATGGATTGGGATGAAGCAGATAATGATGCCCCACACGCCAGCCGGCGGCGCGGGCCAGGCGCCAGAAGTCGGCCAGGTCGGCGCGCAGCAGGTGGGCGTTGGGCGGCAGGGCCGGATGACGGCGCAGGCGAACCAGGGATCGGTCGACTCCGACGACCTCGCAGTCCGGATGGGCGACCGCCAGGCGGGCCGTCGACCAGCCGGTGCCGCAACCGGAATCCAGGACCAGGGGCCGATCGGCGCGCAGTTCCGCGGCCAGGCGCTCGAAGGCCGGGCGGCTGCAGGCGCGCAGGGGACGCCGCCAGGTGCTTGCCAGATGCCGGTTCACGATCTCGGCCAGGCGCGGATGGACTCCGTCCTGGCTCGAAACCGGGATGGACGATACGCCCATGGCCTTGAAGCCTCTGAAAGCGACCGCCGGCGGGTCGGGGAAATGGTGGGCCGTGAAGGACTCGAACCTTCAACCAATAGGTTAAAAGCCTACTGCTCTACCATTGAGCTAACGGCCCGAAATTATTGACTCGGCATCAAAATACCTGCGGTATTTGATGATCGGCATTTGCGGCGCATATCCGCAAATGCCTCCGCTTCGCGGTCCCGGCCGTGCCGGCCGGGCAACCAACCCGGCGCGTCCACTAGCAAGCCGGGTTGACAATCGAGCCGGAAAGGATAGCGGTTCGGACACAAAAACTCAACCGCAAAGGGGCCACAGACAGGCTATGATCCTCGCTAGGCCATCCCATCCCGCTCGACCATGGCATCGCAACAGGACATCGCCCGCCAGATTCTGCCCCTGCTGGACCTGACCAGCCTGAACGACACCGATACCGACGCCGACATCCTGCGCCTGTGTGCGCGCGCCGGAACGCAAGCCGGGACGGTAGCGGCCGTCTGCGTCGCGCCGATTCACGTGGCCGTGGCCCGCCAGGGCCTGGCGCGCACCAGGCTGCAGGACCGGGTCAAGGTCGCGACCGTGGTCAACTTCCCCGGCGGCGAAGACTCGGTCGAAAACGTCCTGGATGAAGCCCGCTCCGCCGTCACCAGCGGCGCCGACGAGATCGACCTGGTCTTCCCCTATCGCGCCCTCATGGCCGGTGACGAACGGGCCGGCTACCGGCTCATCAGCCGCTGCCGCCAGACCCTGACCGGCTACACGCTCAAGGTCATCCTGGAGACCGGCGAACTGGAGGACCCCGGGCTCATCCGCACCGCATCCGAAATCGCCATCAGCGCCGGCGCCGATTTCCTCAAGACCTCCACCGGCAAGGTCGCGGTCAACGCCACCCCGGAAGCGGCCACCATCATGATGGAGGCGATCCGGGACAGCACCCGCCCCGTGGGCTTCAAGGCCGCCGGCGGCATCCGGACCGCCAGCGAGGCCGCGGTGTACCTGGACCTGGCCGCCGACCTCCTCGGCGAGAGCTGGTTGCGCCCCGAGCGCTTTCGCTTCGGTGCCTCCGGCCTGCTGGACGATTTGCTGCGCACGCTCGGCCTGGGCGCCAAGCCGGTCGATCTGAGCTCACGCTACTGATGATGTTCCAGGAGCTGATCCGCGCCAAGCGCGACGGCCGGGCACTGGATACTGCCGAGTTGAGCGAACTGGTGGCGGGCATCGTCGACGGTCGCATCAGCGACGAGCAGCTGGGCGCTTTCGCCATGGCCGTTTACTGGCGCGGCATGCAGCATGCCGAAACCGCGGCCCTGACCCGCGCCATGCGCGATTCGGGCCGGGTCATGGACTGGGCCGGCGAGCTGTCGGGCCCGGTGCTGGACAAGCATTCCACCGGCGGCATCGGCGATGCCACCTCGCTGCTGGTCGGACCCTGGGTGGCCGCCTGCGGCGGCCATGTGCCTATGATCTCCGGCCGCGGCCTGGGCCACACCGGCGGCACCCTGGACAAGCTGGCCGCCATCCCCGGCTACCAGCCCTTCCCCGACCCGCAGACTTTTCGGCGCACGGTGCGCGAGGTCGGCGTGGCCATCATCGGCCAGACCGACGACCTGGCCCCGGCCGACCGCCGCCTGTACGCCATCCGCGACGTCACCGCCACGGTCGACTGCCTGCCGCTGATCGTCGCCTCCATCCTGAGCAAGAAGCTGGCCGAAGGCCTGGACGGCCTGGTGCTGGACGTCAAGACCGGCTCCGGCGCGGTCATGCCGGATGCCGACCGCGCCGCGGAACTGGCCGAAGCACTGGTCCGCGTTTGCGCGGAGGCCGGCACGCCGGCCGAAGCCCTGCTCACCGACATGGACCGCCCGCTGGCCTCCTGCGCCGGCAATGCGCTGGAAGTGGCCGAGGTGCTGGATCTGCTGACCGGGAAGACGCGCGGCGGGCGGCTGTTCGAGCTCAGCCGCCAGCTGTCGGCGCGCATGCTCATGCTGGGCGGCCTGGCCGAGAGCGAAGCCGCGGCGCTGGAAAGACTGGACCGGGCCTGGACCAGCGGCGCGGTCGCCGAACGCTTCGCCGACATGGTCCGCGCGCTGGGCGGGCCGCCGGAGTTGCTGACCAAGTACCCGCAACTGCTGCCGAGGGCGCCGGTGATCGAGCCGGTCTTTGCCGAAGGCAGCGGACGCGTGCAGTCCATGGACATGCGAGCAATCGGTTTGACGGTGGTGGCGCTGGGCGGCGGACGACAGCGGGCCAGCGATGACATCGACCCATCGGTGGGCTTGAGCGATCTCGCGCCGGTTGGCCAGGCCGTCGACTCGGATCGTCCGCTGGCCGTGGTGCACGCGCGCAGCGCCGAGGACGCCGCGCAGGCGGCGCGCCAGTTGCGGGCGGCGGTTACCATGGGCGATGACGAGATTGCGCAGCCGCCGCTGATCTCCCGCCTGATCAGCCACGCGTCCTGAGGAGACCAGGCCATGTCCCGCGCCATCGTGCTTGTTCTGGACTCACTGGGCATCGGCGCCGCAGCCGATGCCGGCCGTTTCGGCGATGCCGGTGCCGACACCCTGGGCCATGTCGCGACGGCGCGCGGGAGACTGGACATCCCCAACCTGGCCGAGCTGGGCCTGGTCCACGCCCATCTCGCCAGCACGGGCCTGGATCTGCCCGGGCTGCAGGCGCCGGAATCGATACGCGCCAGCTATGGCTACGCGCGCGAACAGTCCACGGGCAAGGACACGCCTTCCGGCCACTGGGAAATCGCCGGCGTACCCGTGCGCTTTGATTTCGGCTATTTCCGCGAACGCGAGAACAGCTTTCCGCCGGAACTGCTGGCCGAACTGATCGAACATGCCGGGCTGCCGGGCGTCATCGGCAACTGCCACGCCTC
>SL_3KL_010_SEDDRAFT_10001403_pt1 | contig 21855 bp, 23 predicted proteins | sample SodLakKL_010_SED_2_FD_10381 | JGI IMG/M metagenome (IMG submission 10381) | reverse complement strand
GTTGGCAGGACTCAGAGTTTATCGTAGCGGAAATATTTCACTACAAAGTCGCTTTCTGAAAAAGTATTGCGGTTTCTTCTAACCATATTGTTTATAATCACATTCATGGTGGTATCATTGAATGCCTTTTCATTGCGCAACGTCCTTACCGAAGAACCATTAAAAAAGATCTCAACTTTGTTTGGTTCCCACAAACAGGCATATTTGTTGAAGTTGTTTGCAGGATTGTTGCCCATAAAAAATCTCTCAGCACCAATTCCACCATCTTCTATGATATGAAAATTGGTCTCCACCTTGAAAAGCTCCCAAAACCGGGGAAATTTAATATCACGGTAATCCCCCCTGACATTGCTGTATCCTTCAAAAATATCAATTTCAGGAGGCCAGCTGTCAAACGACCACATCCAGAAAGCAGGCCAAAGATTTTTACCTTCAGGCAGTTTTGCTTCGATTTCAAAATAGCCATATCCAAAACGATGTGTACAGCTCACCAGGCCAACACCATAAGGATGTGTAAATTTTGTACGGTCAAAATATTTTGGATTGTGTTTTGTGAGCAGATGCAAATAGCCCTGATCATCAATATTTATACAGGAGGGGTCCATCCATCCACGCAGGTTTGTAGGATATACATTGCCCCAGCGTTCCTGTTTAAGCCATTCATAGCCACTCCAATGAATTGTTTCCATATCAATGTTTTTTTGAGGAACCTTAAGTTTTATTTGCATTGCAAGCCATAACCTGCCCGCTATTCAAAAACATCTTTACGGTAAAAATAAATATTTTATTAATGAAAACAGTACTTTTTTATCAAAAACAGATGAGCAACCGGCAGATAAACAGATATTGAGTAAATCTTCGCGTTTTTTTCTTTTGTAAAAACCCGACCAAATTTTTGCCTGAATATCCAATAAAATTTGGAATTTACAATTTATGTTATAAATTTGTGTGACTGTAAAAACCTATTCAGTAATTCTAAAAAAGTTATTATCTATGAAAAAAGTATTACTATCGACGCTAATTATGCTTTTGGGTGCATTTGTCGTACAGGCGAATGTAAGCAGCTACTATCTCGACCATTCTGCCATCGACCAGATGTTTGAGCAGGCTGAGCAGGTTGATATGTTCGCAATGAACACCATGGCGCCATTGGCCGGCACTTCTGCAGCAGTAGTTTCGGAGCCAGATGCCGCAATTGCATTCATTCTTGCATGGTTTGTTGGTCCGTTGGGTATCCACAGGGCATACCTGGGCACATCAACAGGTGTAATCATTGCTTACATTTTGACTTTGGGCGGATGTGGAATTGTTGCATTTGTTGACTGGGTGGTTCTTCTGATCGGCCTGGTGAACAATGACATTTCAAAATACATTGACAACCCAAGCTTCTTTATGTGGTAGTGCATCATTGCTGTTTTTGTGCTGCCACATCGAGCAGAAACCTTTTCAAAGCCGCCTGGAATTCATCCATGCGGCTTTTGTTCTTTTGCTCTGCCAGTGTTCCTGCCTGACGTATTCCGCCGAAATATAGTGATTGGAACGGACCAAGTCCGGCAAAAACACCGGCTATGTAATAACCATTCCATGCCATCAGGCCAAATCCTCCGAGCGCAGCCATTTGAGAGAAAGCGTTCAATACGCCCCAACCTGCAGAGCCTGCATAAAACTGTCCGGCCCCGGGTAAAAATGTGGACCACATCCTGGCACGATCGGGATCACGGGGTGAAGGAATACCCCCCAGTTCGGCTACCATGTTGTCAAAAGCATACAGATAGTCATCGCGCAACTCCGATGGCTCATTTGTTTCAAGAAACCAGTTTTCCAGGTGCGGCCTCAAATCGTCCCAGCGCTCCTCTTCTATAATGACCAGTCCCTGAAGCAGAAAAGTGCGGCTCCGGGGCATTTGTTCAAAACCATGTTTGATCTGCAACAAATAGGATCGGGCACCGGCGGCATCTCCTTCCAGATAGGCACACAACGCAAGCTGATACAATAACTCCTCTCGCAAGCTTTCATCCCCGCGAAAAGTGACTGACCTTTGCAGGTCGCGACGTGCCCTGGAAAACTCACCCATCTCCTTCATGGCCTCCCCTTTGGCCAGGTTGGCAACGATGCGCCCGCGAGCATCCGTTGACGTGTAATAGGCTCGCTCATAGAGAATGGACGCTTCAAACCAGTTGCCGCCCCGAAACAAACTGTCGGCGGCCTGCAACCATCTTTCATGCTCATTGGCACTAATTGAAAGCGTTGCGCAAAGGAATATGCATATCAAATAAAATCCGTTGATCCATTTCATGGTTCAATTCGTTGTTGGACCGTCTTACGGCAGCAGCACTGCCCATGATATTGCCAAAATAAAAAATGCCCGTTATGCTGGCCGAAAGAATAAACAAGGGGTGGCCGGCTCCTGATCCCCTGTAAAAATCATAAGTGGTAAGCCCAAGGGCTGCAACATATAAAAACCCGACAATGCCTTCACCCGTCTTTCCTGCATATATTTTGCCCAGTCCGGGAATAGCCGCCGAAAGCATACCTCCAACAAAGGGAGACCGCCCGGGCATATCCCGTAAACGCTCATAATGCTGCATCATCCGGCGCTCTTCAGCCGCCATCACATGATAACGGCCTGAGAAATTTTCTGACCGCCGGGCAAAAAGTTCAAAATCACGATCAAGCAAAGCAACACCCGACATCTGGAGGTGCCGCAGCGCATAAGGCATGGTACCTGCTTCTATTGTCATAGATGACAGTACAGAAGAAGCCTTTGATGCTTTCCCTGAATGAGCAAGGTTGTATGCTCCAAAAAAGGAGGATTTCCGGTAAACCGGACTTTCCTGTGACACCAGTAACAGGTGATCAGCAGAGGTGTCAAGGTCCTTTCTTAAATAATGCACCCAGCCGGTAAGATAATGCAAGGAATCCTGCCATTGAATGCCGGGGCCCCGGATGGATTGAAGTAAAAACAAGCTTTCTTCCAGATCTCCACGGCCCATCATATACAATATGAAATCAATCTCCCTGCGCATGTTTATTTCATCTGCATCACTTTGAACCGGTTCTTGCTTGCCCGGAGCAGCCTCAATGAAAAATGACGGCGCTTCAGCGCTGGCTTGAAGGCCGGGCATGATCAAAAGAAGCAATAAAAAAACACCGGCGGTGATGGCGTGAACCTTACCGGCCTTAATCCTTTTATTGAATCTTTGATTATGATGGTTCATGGGTGGTTATTCGATATCTGGTTTTTCTCACAACTAAGGGCGCCTGTATATCCCGGTATCTTCATCTACCCTTCCCGACACAGGATGGATATGCATGGGATGCACATCCAGCGCAGCCACCCTGTTGCAGCGCATCAAACGGTCTGATGTCGCAAGGATACCTTTTACCAGACCATACTCAACAATCAGGTTCTTGCTAAAAGCCGAACATGACGTGTGATAGAGACATTCTGAAGGCAATTGGGGCGATATCCATCGCTGGTAGACAAACATTAACCCCCCGAGCGACAAGGTAACGGGGTTAAATCGTGACAACGTATTCTCACCCTGTGGCCGTAAAAATTCTGTACCGGATGAATGATGCTTGTGTTCCGTGTCTTTGTGATCTGCATGGCGCCTCAGCAACTGAAGATCCTTTTCAGAGATATTATCACCACCTGCAAAGGCTAACGGGCTTATAAAAAGCACAATCAATACCGGAAAAAGGAAAGTTTTAATCAATAATTGTTGCATCATCAGGAATTTCAAAATCAAACCAGGCAGAAACTGCCTGCCTGTTCATGTGAATGTCGGAAAAACGCACCCTGCTGATGATTGAATCACCATCGGGCAAATAATTGAACTCTGTAATGGTTAAGGGCAAAATGATTTCCGGAAAAATCTCATAATCTGAATAATAAACTTTTTTTACCAGTTTTTGCCCGGCATCATAATACCCTGCATATATGGGCATAAAATCTTCATGTACCAGTTCTATATGAGAAAACAAATGCCCCAAAGCTGCGGGAGGCATCCACTTTGTGATCATCAGGCCTTCGCTGAATTCGGTACTTATCTGTGTAAATCCCATATCCCGCAGGCCCATATCCTGTGTTTTGCCGTTGAGAAAAAAATATATCAGGTTGTTCTCTGAGCTGTATTCCATGCTCTGCCGCCGATACACCGAATGATCATCAAAGTTATAAATACTGAGCTCTCCCAGCCTGTTGGTAATCATGATTTGTTCGACAGGCTGAATAAATTTGGTTACCATACGACCGTTGAGGGATTGATAAAAAAGTTCGGCCCTCACTGTGGCAGCCTTGCCCTTTTGCAGGGTCTGGCTTTCCATGCTGAGCATGATCCTGTCAACTCCCATACGGGAAAATCCTGTCAGTAATAAAATACCGCAAAGAGTAAAAATGATCAATGTGAATTTGCGTGTCATTGTTCTTTTATTTTTTCAGGATAATTCGAAATGTTGTGCCATTGTTGGGTGCTGATTGTTTAACGAACAAACGTCCACCATGGTAGGTTTCCACGATCCGCTTGCTCAGCGACAACCCAAGGCCCCAACCTGCCTTTTTACTCGTGTAGCCCGGGCTGAAAATCCGTTTGTGCTTTGACGGATGAATGCCTTTGCCATCATCGGAAATATCAATAACGGCATTCTGGCCCTGGTTTTCTATGGTGATGTATATGCTGCCGGAACCCTGCATGGCGTCAATGGCATTTTTAATGAGGTTTTCNATTACCCAGCCAAACAAATGGGGATTATGCGGTACGATGATCTCCTCCCTTTCGGCAGCTACCTTAAATGAAACCTTACGCGAAGTACGCTTTTTCATATACTCGACAACCTCGTTGACAGAGTCTGTAATGTTCATCTCCAGGAGTTGCGGCGGGGCCCCAATCTTCGAAAAACGTTCGGTTATATTTTCCAATCGCTTGACATCCTTCGTGATCTCCATGATGGTTTCATCGTCAACTCCTTTCATCTTTAATATCTCCAGCCAGGCCATCAGAGACGAAAGAGGTGTGCCAAGCTGGTGAGCTGTTTCTTTCGACATGCCAACCCAAACCTGGTTTTGCTCTGCATTGCGAGCCATACTAAAAAGCAAATAGGACACAAATAAAAATAATCCAATAGCCAAAAACTGCCCCAGGGGATAATACCTTAACTGTGTCAGTAAAAAAGAGTTGGTATAATATACATAGCATTGGCCATATGTGGGTAAGCTAACCGACACATAACGGTTTTTCCCAGACATNGACCTTATCAGCTCCCGAGTCTGTGATTCATCATCAAAATCTACCCCCTGAATGTTACCATGTGCTATCAGTTCGGTGTGCCGGCTGTCAACAACAATTACCGGTACGTTGGCCGAATTGATGACCAGATCAGATATAAATGTATCTATCAGGTCATCCATTACCTCACGCAGTTCGGTATATACACGCGAATCCTGGTAGTAAATAAACCTCACGCCACCGTCAAANATGGNGAANGTCANCGGCGGATATTCNGAAAACNTTTCGGCCAGTTCACCGGTNAGNNTGCNATANCNNCTNTATCGCTCATCCAGGTTGCTCGTTGACTCAATATTGCCTTCTTCATCCGTTAAAACCAGCGGAATGGTGGTGTTGCTCTGAAGGATATTGGCATAAAATGTCAGGGCGTCCCGGTCAAGTTCATCCCGGTTTATCCGTCCGTAAACCTGTTTTAACAATTCCCGTCGTTTGGCTTCTTCATTCTGAATGGCAGAAAACAAGCGCTCACTGTCCAGCAACAGCATTTCTCTTTTCCTGATGGCATCGGCCCACAACTCCACACGCTGCCGCTCATCACGCGCAATTTTTCGCACCATGATGTCGGTATAATAGAGGGAGGCCAGCACGATGATAGCCGCAAAGCCAAGCAGGTAGAGTTTCCACTGCTGCTTTTTTGAATAGATTTTCAGTCCTGTTATTTTTCCAAGAATTCCCAAATAATATTGATTTTAAAACGTTTAATTGCCAACCATTTCTTTGCCAAAATTAAAACTTTTCAGCCAGATCTTCATCTTAATGAAACGCCATTGCAATTAGAGAAACGAAAAAACATGTTCTGCAATGTGTCAAATTGATTAAATTTGCCTGATATTTTGCCGAAAACAGCTGCAATGTCTTTTGTAAACAAAGCAATTTCCTGGTACTTCAGAAGCAGACATGCCGGTATAGCGCATTTTATGGCTAATCCTGAGGAAGTACAGAACCGCACACTCAGGCAACTGATTCATGCCGCCCGAAACACGGAATGGGGGAAAAAGTATGCATACAACGACATTGACAGGTATGAAACATACGCGGAGAGGGTACCCTTGCAGGATTATGATGAGATAAAGCCTTTCATTGACCGTCTGCTTAGAGGGGAACAACGGATTTTGTGGCCAGGCGAAATACAATGGTTTGCCAAATCATCGGGCACCACAAGCGACCGGAGCAAGTTTATTCCCATTAGCAGCGAATCGCTGGCAGAATGTCATTACAAGGCCGGAAGGGACGTACTTACCATTTATTGCCACAACCATCCGGAAAGCAGGATCTTTGATGGAAAAGGACTGATCATGGGGGGAAGTCACAAGGTGAGTGAATTTAACCAACGGGCGTTTTTCGGTGACCTTTCGGCTGTTTTGTTACAAAATGCTCCTTTTGTATCTGAACTTTTCCGGATACCGGATCTGTCGCTGGCATTGCTTGACGACTGGGAGGAAAAACTGGACAAAGTGGCGCATGATACTTACAGTCAAAACGTTACGAATATCAGCGGCGTACCTTCATGGAATCTTATATTGCTCAAACGCATCCTTGAGATCACCGGGCGGAACAATATTCTGGAAGTCTGGCCCAATCTGGAACTGTTCATACACGGTGGTGTCAGCTTCGGGCCATATCGCGAACAATTTGAGCGGTTGATCCCAAGCCCGGAAATGCACTATCTTGAAACCTACAATGCATCCGAAGGCTTCTTTGGCATACAGGACCGCCCGAATGCCAACGACATGCTGCTCATGCTCGATTACGGAATTTTCTATGAGTTTATTCCCATGGATGCCTATGGTCAGCCGGAACAGAAGGCCTTACCCCTTTCAGAAGTTGACACCGAAACCAATTATGCCATGGTTATCACCACCAATGCCGGATTGTGGCGTTATATGATAGGAGATACCATCCGGTTTACCAGTGTAAAACCATATAGAATACGCATTTCCGGACGCACAAAAAATTTCATCAACGCCTTTGGCGAAGAAGTGATTGTTGACAATACCGATACAGCTCTCCAGGAAGCGAGCCGCGAAACAGGGGCGGTGATCAGCGAATATACCGCTGCCCCCATTTACCTCAATGATCAGCAGTCAGCCGCACACCAATACATCATCGAATTTGAAAAAGAACCCAATGACATTCACCGGTTTGTTCAGGTACTGGATGATCAGGTCAAGATGCTGAATTCTGACTATGAAGCAAAACGCAGCCACGACCTGATGCTGAAAAAACCAAAAGTTACCTGTGTTCCCAAAGGAACTTTTTTCCAATGGATGAAGTCGAGAGGGAAAATAGGCGGACAAAACAAAGTGCCTCGCCTATACAACAACCGTAAATACGTGGATGATATTCTTGGATACTTGAAAAAATAAAATAACCGCGTTCGGAAGGAATTCGTATTTTTGTTTGAACAACTAAGCCAAAACATTATGCATATTGCCATTGCCGGAAATATCGGCTCGGGGAAAACTACCCTGGCCGGTATGTTATCCAAACATTACAGCTGGGAAGCACATTATGAGGATGTGGACACCAACCCCTACCTGAACAACTTTTATGAAGACATGCAGCGATGGTCTTTCAATCTTCAGATTTATTTCCTCAACTCCCGGTTTCGCCAGGTTGTGGAAATTCGCAAAAAGCATAAAAAGGTAATCCAGGATCGCACCATCTATGAAGATGCACACATTTTTGCCCCTAACCTGCATTCCATGGGTCTGATGTCTTCCAGAGACTTTAACAATTACGCCAGTTTGTTTGAGCTAATGAGTTCTTTCATCGACCCGCCCAACCTGCTGATTTATCTGCGCGCCAGCGTTCCAACACTGGTCAGTCAGATTCAAAAACGAGGCAGGGAATATGAAAATTCAATCCGCCTGGATTATCTGAAAAAACTTAATGAACGCTATGAGGAATGGATAGAAGGATACACACTCGGCAAGCTGCTGATCATTAATGTGGACAATATTAAGTTCAGTGAAAGACAGGAAGACTTTGCTGAAGTGGTCAGAAAAATCGATGCGGAAATCCATGGGCTTTTTTAACAGATAATCCACCATGACAAATCCGATGGTTTGANANAGCCCGATTCTTNNGATNTCATAAAAACCTGTATATGCAATTTATTGGTATCATTCCTGCCCGATATGGCTCGGTCAGGTTTCCGGGTAAACCCCTTGTGATGATTCAGGGTGAATCAATGATCCAAAGGGTTTATGAACAGGCTCTTACATGTAAGTTGCTCAACGAGGTTGTGGTTGCAACCGACGACCGGCGAATTTTTGAGCATGTGTCAGGGTTTGGCAAGGTGGTGATGACAGGCGAGCATGCAAGTGGCACCGACAGATGCCTTGAAGCATTTGAAATCATCAATGAGAATAATGAGTACAACGATTCGGACGGGATCATCAATATCCAGGGCGATGAACCATTTATTGACCCGGAGCAAATCGAACAGGTGTGCAGAAAACTTCGTCAACCCGGAAAAAACATCGTCACCCTGGCAAAGCAAATTAGCCAGAGCCATGAAATTGACAACCCAAATGTGGTGAAAGTGGTTTTTTCCCTTTCGGGGAAAGCTCTTTATTTCAGCAGGTTGCCGATACCTTACCGGCGCGGCGAATCCTTAACGAAAGATGATGTAACCAACAACTCCCACTTCAAGCATCTGGGGTTGTATGCTTACAGGGCAGAGACATTGAAACAAATCGCAAACATGCAACCGGGGCCCTTGGAAGTTGCCGAAAAATTAGAGCAACTGCGCTGGATGCAACAAGATCTTGATATTTTCGTAGAAATAACAGACAGGGAAAGTTTTGCCATTGATACCCCGGAAGATGTGGAGCGTCTGGAAGAATGGTTGCTCAACAATCTTTAATCTCAGGCAGAGGCAGACAATGGAATTTCGCGGTTTTTTCTTAACTTAGCAAGTAATTCGCACAAACAAACCAATGTATTGAAAACAACATTTCAAAAGTCAATCAAAAATGAAACAACCCGCAACACTTTACAATCATCGTATCACTTTTTTTTTTGACCTTTTGACCTTTTGACCTTATTACAAAATAAACACCCATGAAAATTGGCAAATACATCAGCGAGCTGCTTTATCATCATGAAGTGGTTGTGCTTCCGGGTTTTGGTTCATTTACAACCAAATATGTGCCGGCCAGGTTTATACCGGAGAAAAAAATTGTGGAATCGCCGGCCAAACGAGCCCACTTTTCTGAAACCGGAAAGGATGGCGATTCAATTCTGCCGGCCTATATTGCTCAACAGGAAGGGAAAAGCATTCAGGAGGTAAACCATACCCTTGGAGAAATTGTAAACAACATTCATGAATCTCTTCGGCAAGGCAAAAAAGTGGAACTGGAAAACCTGGGCATTTTCAGTAAAGATGCTGAAGGAATGATTGGTTTCACTGCCAACGAAAACATCAACTACCTGGATGAAGGCTCGGAAACGGTTGCCGTACCTACAGCCACACCACCTGTATCAGCAGAAGTGACCGAAAGCCTTGAAGCAACTACCCCGCCTCCACCTCCACCGGTTAGCGAGCCCAAAAGCGAAGATCCAAAAAAACGACGCCTGCCGCCATTTCTTTGGTGGCTGGCCATTCTTATCATACCTCTTATCATTATCCTCATTGTTCTGCTTCTGAATTTTGACTTTTTCTTTGGAGAATGCCGGTTATTCAGAGGTCCTGACCGGCCGGTGACTGAAATCACGGATGAAAAAGAGGAAGAAGTTGCAGATGATGAGGCTGAAGATGAATGGATGGATGATGAAGAAATAAGCATTGAGCCGGCACCTGTTGAAGAAGAAGTCATACCATTAACACCGGAACCTGGCAGAAAAACATATTTCCTGGTAGTAGGCAGCTTCCGTAATGAATACCAGGCTTCTCAATTTGCAGAAAGATTACGCAATGATGGTGCCGTGCAGGCACAGGTATTCATGAGAACTCCGGCCAATTATTACCGGGTATGTTATGGTTTCTACTATGACCTTGCAGAAGCGCAGGCACAAAAAGCCAATCTGCCCGATGACCTCAGGCAGATTGCGTGGATTTTGCACCGGTAAGCCAAAGCATTGGATAACCAAAACTGGAAGATCAACCCGTGGGTAAAAACAAGCTGAGAAAGTTTGCGGAAATCAATAGCTTTTCCAACGTAATTCAACCGCAGTCCCATCATAACATCAAACATTTTGAACTGAAGGGAAACTGGAAAGAGGCATTTTTTCACAACAACAACCCCATTGTGCTGGAGATTGGATGTGGAAAAGGTGAATACACCACCGGTTTGGCCAAAGCATTTCCGGACAAAAACTTCATTGGTATAGATATCAAAGGAGACAGAATATGGAAAGGTGCAAAAGATGCGCTCGATGAAGGCATGTTTAATGCAGCCTTTTTGCGGATTCAGGCGCAAAACCTGACTGCCTTCTTTCAAGAAAACGAGGTTTCCGGTATATGGCTGACTTTTCCTGATCCTCAACCAAGGAAAGTGCGCGAAAAAAAACGGCTTACCTCTCCATGGTTCCTGCAAAAATACCGGCAAATACTGGCACCCAAAGGCCCCATCCACCTAAAGACCGACAACAAAGGCTTGTTCGATTACACCCTGGAGGTGATCAAAGCAGAAAATCACCACACCCTGGAATGTTCAGACAACCTATACAGCGACAAGCACATCAAAGAATCGTTGGTAAAGTCTATCCAAACCTATTATGAAAAAATATTTCTGTCCAAAGGTCTTCCTATNTACTATCTGAAATTTTATCTTAATGAAAATCCATGACGAAATATCATTTTTTGAAAGGGTATATGCTATAGTTGAAATGATCCCAAGGGGAAGGGTAACCACCTATGGAGCCATTGCGGCTTGCCTTGGCAGTAAAGGGGCAAGCCGTATGGTAGGGTGGGCCATGAACAGTTCCCACAAAGCTGACCCTACGCTGCCTGCACACAGGGTGGTGAACAGAACAGGCGTCCTTACCGGCAAACACCATTTCGGGAGCCCCGGAATGATGCAGCAGCTGCTTGAAAATGAAGGCATTCTCGTTATTGATGATCAGGTTCAGAACTTCTCTGATGTTTTTTGGGACCCGTGCCCCTAAACATTTTTTTATTGCCGTATGTGAAAAAAATATTATTTTTACAAAAACTAAATTAAAATAATTTTCAAATCAAGATTGATATGTCTCAGAACGCAGAATTAATCCAAAAGATAGAAAACGTCATTGACCAGATAAGACCTTACCTGGAAGCTGACGGCGGCAACATCCGTTTTGTTGAATTGACCGAAGACAATATTGTAAATGTTGAACTTTTGGGGGCTTGCGGCTCCTGCCCCATGAGTCAGATGACCCTTAAAGCGGGCGTTGAACAGGCTGTAAAAAAGGCCATTCCGGAAATAAAGGCAGTGGAAGCCATCAATTAGTCCGGCTCACTGTTTTTACCGGGCTCACAGATCGTTTTATAATCAGCATCCAAAGGCATTTCCCTGCCGACACCGAGGCATTTGGGTGAAACGCGCAGTATAGGAGGTGTTTGGTGCCTTTTGTATTCGCTGCCTGAAATCATTTTTAGTGTTTTTACCACCATAGCCCGGTCAAAACCTTCTCCGATGATGGTTTCTGCATCTTTCTGCTCATCCAGGAACCGGTAAAGGACCGCATCAAGAATTTCGTACTCCGGCAAGGTGTCGCTGTCTTTCTGTCCGGGCTTTAATTCGGCCGACGGGGGCTTGGTCATTGTGCTTTCGGGGATGACTTCCCTCTCTTTATTAATGAGTCGGGCAATGCCATAAACATCTGATTTATATACGTCGCCCAATACTGATAAACCGCCGCACATATCGCCATACAGTGTACTGTAACCAACGGCTGCTTCGCTTTTGTTTGACGTATTGAGCAGCATATGTCCGAATTTGTTTGACAGTGCCATGAGAATCACTGCCCTTGCCCGTGCCTGCAGATTTTCCTCCGCAATCCCTGATTCAGTGTCCTTAAAATGCTGCTGAAGGCTTTTTTCCATGCTGACAACGGTGTCATTTATGGAGATGGTATCATAACGGATGCCGAGCCTTTCGGCCAGAAAAACAGCATCTGTAACCGAATGATCCGAACTGTGCGGACCCGGAAGCAAAACTGCCCAAACATTCTCTTTCCCCAATGCTTCAACGGCGAGTGCAACCGTTACTGCCGAATCAACACCTCCTGACAGTCCGACGATGGCCTTTTTAATCCCGGTTTTCCTGAAATAGTCGCGAATCCCCATTACGATAGCATCCCTGATCAATGCACATTTACCGGCACCGCCAGGAATAGAAGGAATTGGCTGAGCCGTCGCTGTTTCCACCTCTTGCAGATCATAAACGCGCAGATCTTCCGTAAACTGTGGCAAACTATCAATCATTTCTCCACGGCTGTTGAATACTGCCGAACCACCGTCGAACAAAAGATCGGTCTGACCTCCAACCAGATTCGCAGAAAACAATGGCAAACGGTACTTCCGGGCGGTAGCTGATAATATCCTCATCCGTTCTGTATAATGATTCCATGCAAAAGGCGAAGCAGAAATGTTCAGCATCACGGTGGGCTTGTGGCTCTGCAACATATCCGGGGGGTTAATCGGGTACATTGGATGTTCCCCAATATTCCAGATATCCTCGCAAACAGTCAGGGCAAGGCGCTGCCCGCCAAAATCAAAGGTTTGAAAAGAGGTGGCAGGTTCAAAATATCTGTACTCATTAAATACATCATAGGTTGGCAACAAACCTTTGTTATACACAAACTGTACTTTCCCGTCGAATAATAAAAAGGCGGAATTATACAGTTTTTTCCCGGGCTTTCCAGTGTTGCGAGCCGGACCACCCACAACGGCAGCGATGCCATTGCAATGCCCGGCAATTTGTTCTACCGTATGCAAGCAACGATTTACAAACGATTCTGACAACAGAAGGTCTCTGGCAGGATATCCGCAAACCGATAATTCAGGGAAAAGCACCAGGTCGGCTCCTGCCCGTTTTGCACGGGACAAAGCATCCAGCATAAGCTGTATGTTATGGTCAAAATTACCAACATGAAGATTCAGCTGGGCAAGGGCAATGCGCATTATTTAAAACAAGATTGGTTAGGTTATAAATCGTTTGCCTGGCAGCCGGGGATTATTAAAACATCACACCTAGTGTAATTTCGATGTGGTTGTTCAGTGCACTGGGCCTGGTCGCCACGGCAGGATTTCTGGTGTCCAGCACATTGGAAAAGCCGTTTTTGAAGGTTAACCCCCCAAGCATAGAGGTGCGGCCACCCAAATTATACTCAACACCGGCACCAATGACCAGGGCCGCACTCAGGAACCTGGTATTATCAGAAATATCTACATCACTTGTCCGCAGGGAAGAGCCATCCGGCAATGAAACCCTGTCGTTTGCACGTGCATGAATCCTGAATCCAAGCCCCAAACCAAACTGTCCGTAATAGGTAATGTAACCCATTTCAGAGGTGCTCAGCTTTAGAGCCATCGGAATTTCAACATACCTGAGGTTATGTTCCCTTCTCTTTTCAGTTAACTCTCCCTCAAAATTTCCGTCCGGGATAATGTAGTTGTATTTCAGGGTTCCACCGGTTCGAAGAATATTTAAACCGGTTGTAAGGGAATAATATTCAGCAAATTCATAATCCACGATCAGGCCATAGGAAAACCCCAGGTCGGCTCCACTATTATGGTAACCACGGGTTTCAGTCCGGAACCATGATATGTTAGGAGATGCTTTCAGTCCGAAACGAAAGCCAAAGTCGTTTTCAGCCAGCAAAGGAGCCGAAAGAAATAAGAGAACGAGAAAAGCAGCGGTCTTTTTCATAATTTAATACTCAGGTTAACGTTTGTACATTATAATAACTATTTGGATGTTTGTCCGAAGCCGGATGTGCACAACCCGGCAATTACCCAAAGATACACAAAGAATTCAATAATCACCATGTAAACAATGAAAAGGATACATTTTTTTTCTTTTTTACTGCTGACCATAATGCTGGTATCATCTTGTTCTCAAAGAAACAAAAGGCCATTTTATGAAGCAGACATTTCTGATATTCATATTGATGAAATAAGCATAAGTCGTTATGAAGAGGTGTTGTTTAACCTGAACCCTTTCATAATCAAAGAAGAGCTACTTCCCTATCATGAAGAATTTTACTTTTTTCTTGGAGAAGCTATCCATGACCCGGAAGGGCAACGCCAATTATACAATTACGTGACAGATCCGTTTCTTATCGAACTTTACTTTGACAGTAAAGAAGTTTGGCCTGATCTGTCAGAACTCCGAAACAGCCTTGAACGTGTTTTCCGGTTTTACAAATATCATTTCACCTATGAAGAAATACCCAGAGTGTATACATATATATCGGGCATTGATTACAATCCGCCGGTAATTTACTCTGAAGGTCATATGGTTATAGCCCTGGACAAATACCTGGGTGCTGATTATACTTATTACGATCAATTGAGAATTCCCAGGTACCTTTCACGCTGGATGATTCCTGAAATGTTGCCGGCTGATGTGGTGCGGGCACTTGCCGTAAAACATCTTGATGCCATTTCACCCGGGCCGCAAACCTTATTGGATCATATGATCCATGCCGGGAAAAAGCAATTTTTTATGGACTGCATGTTGCCCCGCATGAACGATTCATTAAAAATCAATTATACCGGCTCTCAATTGGAATGGATCACCCGCAATGAGGGTTTTGTGTGGGCATATAAGCTCGACAATGAACTGCTTTACTCAACCGATCATGGCACCATTAATATCTTTATGGGTAAGGCACCGTTCACAAGTACTTTTTCCAGGCAATCTGCGCCACAAACCGGGGTCTGGATCGGATGGCAAATTGTCAGGGAGTATATGCGCCGGAATCCTGATATCACTTTGCAGGAACTGATAGAGGAAACAAACGCCCGAAAGATTCTGACAGGTGCCAGGTATCGCCCGGGTTGATATATACAGCTGCTATTAGCAGGTTCCGGATATTTGTTTCATTGAAACGTATTCAGGGATACACAAATTCCTTGTTCCATTTTGATATATTTTTCAATATCTCTTCCCTGCCGGTGCCATTGGCTGTACTTGTAATAATGAAAGGGGGAATCGGCTCCCACTGCCTGGCAAAAACGTTTTCAAACGATTGTATGTTCTGGTTAAGCCGCTGCCGCGTCAATTTATCGGCTTTCGTGTAAAGAATGATGAAGGGCAAGCCGTTTTCTCCCACCCACTCCAAAAAAAGCAGATCATTTTTCATGGGGCCGTGTCTCACATCAATCAGTATGAAGGAGCACATAAGGTTTGGCCTGTTCAGCATATACTTTTTGATCATTAGCTCCCATTTCTTTTTGATGTTCACGGGAACCTTGGCAAATCCGTATCCGGGCAAATCACACAAATACCACGCATCATTGATCAGAAAGTGATTGATTAGCTGAGTCTTCCCCGGTGAAGATGAGGTCTTGGCCAGTTTTCCATAACCGGTAAGCATATTGATCAACGAAGATTTGCCAACATTTGACCGGCCCAAAAAAGCATATTCAGGAAATGGGGCACCGGGGCAGTCCTGGTAGGTTTTGGCACTTTTTACAAATTCCGCCGACTTGATAACCATAATGATTGTTATTAAAGCAGTCACATTGATAAAACCGACAGAAAAGGGAAGTTTTTCACCGGCCAACAACGATTGGTTGATGAGCAGCCTTATTTGCCTTATTTGGGAGCTTTTTTATAGGTGCTGATGTGTCGTTTTGATTTCGAATCATAAATATCCGGCACGGTTATCATGATACCTGTCTCTTCAACATTACCAAACCCTTCATTCAATGCCGTGCCAAATGTTTTCATAGTGGGACTCAGTCCCATGTATGAGTTAAATAAAGGGGGAATATTTTCCTTACGTTCCCTCACCTTTTGTGATAGTATGCGGTAGTTTTCTTCGAACGAACCGGATACAAACTCCTTCTCCAGTTGTTCATGGGGTGTATGAATGCCAAGCGGCTGGTGGGGTCTTAGCAGATCGTCCTTGTCGGGAAAAAAACGCTGCATAAAATACAGGATCAGATCTCTGGCATAAGGGTCAAAATCCTTGAACATGGTAACCTTTCCAAGGAAGTATTTTAACCTGGCATGGTCTACCACCAATCCGCCGAGGCCATCCCACAGGTTATCAAGAGAGTATATACTTTTCCTGTTGTCTCTGGATGGTTGATAGTCGGGTTGAACAAAGGAACGTCCAAGCTCTATGGTATAGGGCAGGTATTCGTCAATGAATTTTTTTGAGAAATAAAAAAGGGCTGCTGTCGCCACCATGGGTGTACCGTCTTCTTGTTTTGAAACTTCCCAGCAACACATATAACGGTACCCGCCTACGATTTCATCTGCAACCGGATCCCAAACAATTAACTGATTGTATGGTACTTCTGCAAAATCATAATCATCGAGATCCAGCTCTTTCCCTGTTCCACCTCCGGCCGACCGGAAAGACAACTCCCGCAGGCGACCAATTTCCCTGACCGTATGAGGTGCATTGTTTGCGGTAACGATATATATTTCGTTACCTGCATTATTTGTTTTCCTTAAAAAAGTGTCCCTGTTCAGTTCGTCCTTAATTAAAGACCTGTCAACCGGCGGAATAATTTCCTTTTGCATCTTTGCCTTTGTCATTAAAATAGGTATTAAGCATTGATCGTAAGCTTACCTTCAGGCAAACCATAAACATGTTCTTTCATCTTCTGTGCCCACTCATGGCGGGAGTGCTCTTTGGTAAAAGTTGTATAAGGTATTGCTTCTCCAAAGATGATGCGGATCTTTTGTTTTTGTTGCTTAAACATTTCATCGGGCAGGTAAAGCATTTCCAGGTTCATTTTCAAACCCAGCCTTTTCCGCCAGCGGGCTAAATTATAGAAAAATTTCGAATTTTGCCCCTCAATATACACAGGAATTATGTCTCTTTGGTATTGAACAGCTTTGTTAATAAAAGTTTTTTTCCATTCCAGGTCCCTTATCTCTTTGCCTATACGTCTGGAAACCAAACCGGCAGGGAAAATCAGGATTATCTGATCCGATGCAAACTCTTCATGCATCATGCGTACAAACTCCGCACTGTTGCGGCCGTGCTTGTTTACAGGTATGAACATGTCACGAAGATTGCGTAACTCCAGCAGGATATCATTGGCCAAAAACTTGATATCCTTTCGTTTCTTTCCAATCACGTACATTAACGCCATACCGTCCAGTCCACCAAGAGGGTGATTGGATGCCACAATATACCTTCCGGTTTCCGGAATATTTCCGGGGTTTTCCACGCAGATATCAAGCTCAAAACGATCTATNAAAACGTATTCAAGGAAACCCTGGCCAAACACATCCTTCATTTCTATCAAAGCTTCGTTGATTTCCTCCTGGTGAACCAGACGTTTTAAATAGGAAATCGCTGCCCGCGGAATGAAACGAAAGGACTTTCCGGCTTTTGACCGGAGAACCTTTTCAACATCTACCAATTGTATATCGTGTTGATCCATAATGCTACTTCTATAAGGAGCAGGTCCAAATACATGCCTCTAAGGAAAACTGGAAATCATAAGTGCCATGCCAATATGCGCCGGTGTGAACATACAAAAGTAATAAAAACAACAAATAATTGAAAGCTGCTTTCAGGCAAATATTTCTCCAGGCATCGACTTTTTCAAAAAAAGCCCCAAATTTAAAACCAAACGCCTTATTTACTAATAACCAGGTACTTGCATCATAATTCCAACATCAGTTGACTGCTGTGTTAAAAAAAAGTTATTAACAATGTGGTAAAATGTGGGGGAAAGTGGGAATTTTATTCATATATTTACACTTTAAAACAAATCAGTGGCAATATGACGCACCTCCTGGGCGAATTTGAATGCAAGATTGATGTCAAAGGACGCTTTATGTTCCCGGCCGGATTGAAGAAACAACTGGCACCGGGTGACCAGGAGCGTTTTGTGGTAAACAGGGGGTTTGAGAAAAACCTTACCATGTACCCTGAAAGTGAATGGATGCGGATCTCACGCGAAGTAAACACATTAAATCTATACAACAAAAAAAACAGGGAGTTTGTGCGGTATTTTTTCCGGGGTGCAACCGAGTTAAGGATGGACAGCTCCGGGCGGTTGTTGCTTCCAAAGTCGCTTATTGCCTATGGTGGTATTGAAAAAGAGATCGTTCTTAATGCTTATGGACAGCGTATTGAAATATGGGCCAGGGAAGCCTATGTCCATATGATATCCAATGAACCGGAAGATTTTTCTCAACTCGCGGAAGAAGTGATGGGAAGAGTAAACAAGGAAACAGGAAATGACGATGCATGATTACCATAAGCCTGTTTTGCTGGGGGAAGCGATTGACGGATTGAACATAAGGGAAGACGGCATATATGTGGATGCAACTTTTGGAGGTGGCGGCCACAGCAGGGAAATACTGAAGCGCCTTACCGCCGGCAGATTGATCGCTTTTGATCAGGATGAAGATGCCATCGGCAATATACCGGAAGACGAGAGATTGATCTTTCTGAATCAAAACTTCAGGTACATGAAAAACTTCCTGAAGTATTATGGGCAGCTTCCGGTTGACGGGGTCCTTGCTGATCTGGGGGTGTCTTCCCATCAGCTGGACCGGGCCGAAAGAGGGTTTTCCTCGCGATATGAAGGCCCCCTTGATATGCGCATGAACCAATCGTCGGAAAAAACGGCAAGAAGCATATTGAATAAGTACGATGCAGCATCTTTAAGCAATGTATTTTTTCTTTATGGCGAGATCAGGCAGGCAAAAAAGATGGCGGAAAGAATTGTCAGTTTCAGGCAGGAAGAGCAGCTGGAGACGACGACGCAATTGATCGATGTTTTGAAACCAATGATGCCTGCGGGCCGTGAAAACAAATTTTTGGCCCGTGTTTTTCAGGCCTTGCGGATTGAGGTTAACGGGGAACTGGATGCTCTCAAAGCATTGTTAACACAAAGCAATGAAGTGGTGAGAGCCGGCGGCCGTCTGGTTGTCATCTCATATCACTCGCTGGAAGACAGGCTCGTAAAGAACTTTATGAAAGCGGGAAATTTTGAAGGCAAACAGGAAAAAGACTTTTATGGCCGTCTGATAGCTCCCTTTCAACCGGTTTCGAAATTGATTACACCCGGTGAGCAGGAACTCAGCGAAAATCCACGCTCAAGAAGTGCCAAATTAAGAATTGCAGAAAAGAATTAAAGTATGACATCCAACCAGATGAAAAACGTGAGGGAACCCAGGCGCACTTCAAGGCCGAATGCCTTGGGGCGCTTTTTTCTCCAATTGCTGGATGGCAGCATGCTGGTAACCGGCAAAACCGGGTCTGCCCTCCCATTTATCCTGTTTTTGTCGGGTCTGGCACTCATGCTCATATTTAACACCTATTATGCAGAAAAAAAGGCCCGGGAAACTGAGCAGCTCCGCAAAGAAATGACCGAGCTGCGCATCAGATATATACAAACCAAATCTGAATACATGTTTCAGACCCAGCAATCGGAAATAGCTCGCCGGCTAAGCCACAGAGGCTTTATTGAACCAACTGAACCGCCGGTTGCAATTTTTGAAACGCACAACGATCGAAACTTTTTTACAAGNCTATTTGGCCAAAGCAAACCATCGGGGTCCAAACAATAAATCTTTATACCTGTGGAGCAGAAAAACGACATATTGTGGAGAATGCGCCTGGTATACTTTTCTATGGTTCTACTGGGCTTGCTCATCCTGGGCAAGGTTGTTTATATTCAGTTTGTGGAGGGCGATTACTGGAGGGAGCGAGACCGGTTGATAACCCTTCGGGATGTTCGGGTTGAGGCCAACAGGGGAGACATTTATGCAGATGACGGGCGCTTGCTGGCAACCAACATACCGGTGTATGAGATCCGCATGGACATGAGCAGAGAGGTAACTGCCGACGAGGTTTTTTTCGCAAACATTGATTCGCTCGCTTTCAGACTATCCCGCTTATTTGGCGACAGAAGCCAGGCACGCTACAAGGCTGATTTGTTGCAGGCCCGCAGAAATCAGCAAAGGTATTACCTGATCAAAAGGAATGTGAGTCATGAAGAACTTTTGCAACTGCAACAATTCCCGCTGTTTCGCATGGGAAGATTCCGCAGCGGGCTGATCGTTGTCCAGGGAACACGCCGCCAAATGCCCTATAAAACGCTGGCTGCCAGAACCATCGGATATAATCGCGAAGGGATATATGTCGGGTTGGAAGGCGCTTACCAGGAATACCTGCAGGGGACAGAAGGTAAGCAGCTCATGCAACGCACCAGCGGGAACTCATGGATGCCCATCAGTGATCACAATGTGATTCATCCAAAGAACGGCAAAGACCTGGTTACAACGATCAATATTCAGATACAGGATATAACGGAAAAAGCTCTGCTTCGACAACTGCATCAAAGACAGGCATTAGCCGGTACCGCGGTTGTCATGGAGGTTTCAACCGGCAAGATAAAGGCAATCTCCAACCTGCTCCTTAACAGAAGTACTGGAAGGTATGAAGAGGTATATAACTTCGCTGTCGGACACAGCAGCGAACCGGGATCCACTTTTAAACTGGCTGGTTTGATGGCAGGTCTGGAAGACGGTCTTTTTTCTATTGAGGACTCCACAGACACACGAAATGGCCGGGTGTCTTTCTACGACAGAGTGATGCGGGACGCCAACAACGAAGGGCGGGGAATTATTACCATCAGAGAGGCTTTTGAGGTATCTTCAAACGTGGGGATATCACAGGTAATTTATGGTGCTTACAAAGACCAGCCCCAACGCTTCGTGGACCGGCTGAAACAAATGCATCTCCACAGGCCCCTTGATATTGAAATATCCGGTGAAGGGCAACCCCTTATCAGAAACGCCGGTGATCCAGGTTGGTCAAGAGTATCCCTTCCCTGGATGTCGATCGGATATGAGGTATCCCTGACACCCTTGCAAACCCTGACCTTATACAATGCTGTGGCGAACAACGGAATAATGGTTAAGCCAATGTTTGTCAGCGAGATACGTCAGGCAGGCAGAACCATCAAACAGTTTTCACCGACAGTGATTGATCGCAGAATTGCCAAACCTTCCACCATTGATAAAGCCCGTGAGTTACTGTTAGGTGTGGTGGAAAACGGTACAGCTAAAAATATCCATACAAGCGCTTATCCCATTGCCGGGAAAACGGGAACTGCCCAAATCACACAGGAAACAGGCGGGTATCAATCCCAGGGCAGAGCCAGGTATCAGGCATCATTTGTCGGATACTTTCCCGCCAACAATCCCGCATATAGTTGTATTGTAGTAATTTACGAGCCAACAGGATGGTTCTATACCGGAGGCCAGGTTGCAGCACCTGTTTTCCGTGAAATCGCAGACAAAATTTATGCTGCCCGCCTTTTTACCCCGGAAAAACCACCACGGGAGCATCTGATAGCACGCTCAGTACCATCTTTCCGGAATGCTTACCATGAAGACATGAAAACCATCTATGCCGAATTGCA
>SL_3KL_010_SEDDRAFT_10001402_pt1 | contig 21861 bp, 18 predicted proteins | sample SodLakKL_010_SED_2_FD_10381 | JGI IMG/M metagenome (IMG submission 10381) | reverse complement strand
GTGACGCTCTTCGTCAGCCGGCGTAGGAAATGGAGATGATGAGTAGGTGCGAATAACGATTTTGTTTTGATTGCTGACCGGCATGGGGGCGTCGTAGAAGCCGGGCTCTTCTGTAACACGTTCCGGTGTTGAACCGTCTAAGTCCATTTGGTAGATGTCGCTGCGGGTGTGATTCTCAGGGTCGGCACCGGTGAACAAGAGGTTGCCATCTTCGGTAAATGTGGGCGTACGAACAAACAGATTGTCGGTATGGAGTTTGGAGGTTTCGCCGGTTTCAAGATCTACCTTATATAAGGAGGTGTTTTTCAGCTCTTCCACCTGAAGTTCATTCCGCGCATACATAATGGCGGATCGATCACGTGCGTCAAGAGCTTCATCAAGTTCGGCCTGCAAAGATTCTGCTTTGGGTGTGCTATTAGTTCGTTTGATGACGCCGTGCCGCTCATCGGGGGAGAAAATCATGCTGTGGCCGCTGATGGTGTGCAGGTTTTCGACTTCGCCATCATACACTCGGCTGATATGTATTTTCGTTTCTCCGTTGGCCTCTTCTTCCCAGGAAAAGTGGCGGTTATCAGGACTGAATACCGGGTTGCCGCCATCTTCAGAAAGTTGATCTACCTTATAAATCTCTCCGGTCAGTTTGGCGATATCATCAAAGTAGAGGTCAGCCTCGGGTCCATCCAGGATCTCTAAAAACTCTTCGAGCGCTTCAATATAATTTCCGGCATCCCATTTCAGGTAGGCCTGTGTGTAGGGATCGGATGCCTGAGCCGTTACAGATTGTGCAAAAATGAGTATGGTTGTGAGTGCGAAAAGTCGTAGTGATTGAATCATATCAAATATTTTTATGGATGGATTGGCTCAAATATATCCGTGAGAGTTGTAAAATCCTTAAAAGAAATTGAGAAGAACAGGGGGGATTATTTGGCTGCGGTTATTAAAAACCGAAATAGTAAGTGATGGGTTTGCTGCTTGGGTTTTGTTCCCGAATTCCCAAAGATATTAACTCAAAAAACTTGTATTTTTAAAGGATAGAAATAGAACATGAGTTTATAGAAAATTGAAAACGAGGTTCATTCATGGCGAATAAAGATTCACTATTGGAAACAAAAACGTTGCTCGATTCCAAGGGCGATGACATACATCTGTACAGCTTAAAGAAATTGGAGGAACTTGGATATGGTTCCGTTAGTAAGCTGCCATTTACGATAAAAGTTTTATTGGAAGCCGTATTGAGGGAATATGACGGCTACACGGTTAAAGAAGATGATATTAGTCTTTTGGCGAATTATAATGCCAAAAATCCACAGGGAGAAATTCCATTTAAACCATCTCGTGTAGTCCTGCAGGATTTTACCGGTGTACCGGCTGTTGTAGATTTAGCCGCACTCCGATCTGCGATGGAAAGAATGGGTGGAAATCCTACCTCCATCAACCCACAGGTTCCTGTAGACCTGGTAATTGACCACTCCGTGCAGGTGGACATGTTCGGTAGAGATGCCGCACTGATGTTTAACGTTGAGAAGGAGATGGAGCGTAACCGAGAGCGATATGAGTTTTTGAAGTGGGGTAAAGAGGCGTTCGATAATTTCCGTGTGGTACCTCCGGGCCGCGGAATTGTTCACCAGGTGAACCTCGAATATCTCGCAAAAGGAGTATTTACACGAAAAGAAGATGACGGTACAACCGTTGCTTATCCCGATACATTGGTAGGTACTGACTCCCACACCACAATGATTAACGGCCTTGGAATTTTAGGCTGGGGCGTTGGTGGAATTGAAGCGGAAGCTGCCATGCTGGGTCAGCCGATTTCGATGTTGGTTCCTGAAGTAGTTGGTATGAAACTGACCGGAAAACTCCGCGAAGGAATTACGGCAACTGACCTGACGCTGACGGTAACTCAAATGCTCCGTGAGCATGGAGTGGTTGGTAAGTTTGTAGAATTTTACGGAGACGGCATCAGTAATATGAGTCTGCCGGATCGCGCAACTATTGCGAACATGTCTCCTGAATATGGAGCCACAATGGGCTTTTTCCCGATTGATGATGAAGCACTCCGCTACATGAAGAGAACCGGGCGGTCACAAGAGCTTGTAGATTTGGTAGAAGCATACACCAAAGAGCAGGGACTCTTCAGAACAGATGATACTCCTGATCCTGAATTTACATCTACCCTGGAGTTAGACCTCAGTACGGTAGAAACTTCACTTGCCGGACCAAAACTGCCTCATGACCGCATTAAGCTGGGGAACATGAAGAAATCTTTTGAGTTGTCACTGACCAGTGATAACCCGACGATGGGCTTTGACCTGACACAGGAGCAACTGGCTAATAAAGGAGTTTACAAGAATGGCCGGGAAATTGAAATGAAGCATGGCGATGTGGTGATTGCAGCTATCACATCATGCACTAATACGTCGAATCCAAGCGTGATGCTGGGTGCCGGAATTGTTGCGAAAAAAGCCGTTGAAAAAGGCCTTAAAGTACCTGAATATGTGAAAACATCACTTGCACCGGGATCACGAGTTGTAACAGAATACCTGAAAGAAGCAGGGTTAACCGAGTACATGGATAGGCTTGGTTTCAACTTGGTAGGTTACGGATGTACAACATGTATCGGTAACTCCGGACCGCTTCCCGAAGCTGTTGAAACAGCAATTAAAGAAGGCGATCTGATTGCTGCCGGTGTACTGTCAGGTAACAGAAACTTCGAAGGTCGAATTCACCCTTATGTGAAAGCAAATTATCTGGCATCACCTCCGTTGGTAGTGGCATACGCTCTTGCNGGAAGNGTNAATATNGATNTGGATAANGANCCGCTCGGAAAAGACAAGGACGGTAATGATGTTTATCTGAAAGATATCTGGCCGACCACCGCTGAGATTGCTGAACACCTGGATGCAGCGATTCGTCCCGAGCTGTTTGAGAAAATGTATGGCGATATTTTTGAGTCGGAAACGTGGGATGATATCCCGGTTTCAGGCGGAGATCTCTTTAACTGGAGTGAGGAGTCTACATACATCCAGGAGCCTCCATTCTTTGTGGGAATGAAAGAAAATCCAGATCCCATCAAACCGATTAAAGGAGCCCGTACTCTCGTGAAAGTTGGTGATTCTATTACGACCGACCACATTTCACCGGCCGGTAATATTGCTGAGGATTCACCCGCAGGAAAATACCTGAAGGAGAAAGGTGTAGAAAGAGTTGATTTCAACTCGTACGGTTCACGCCGCGGTAACGATCGTGTGATGACACGTGGTACGTTTGCCAATGTTCGATTTAAGAATCAGCTGGCACCCGGTACTGAAGGTGGATACACAACGTATCACCCAACCGGTGAAGTAACGACCATTTACGAAGCATCTCTGAAATACAAAGAGTCAGGCACACCGCTGGTTGCTCTTGTAGGAAAACAGTACGGATCAGGTTCATCCCGAGACTGGGCTGCAAAAGGAACTAACCTGCTGGGAGTTGAAGCGGTAATTGCTGAATCTTATGAGCGAATTCACCGTTCAAACCTAATCCAAATGGGCGTATTACCGCTTCAGTATAAAGAAGGTGATACCGCAGAATCCCTCGGCTTAGACGGAACTGAAACATTTGATGTTCACGTAGATGACGATGTAGAAGCACGTGGTGAGATTAAAGTAACGGCTACCAAAGAGGACGGTAAAGTGATCGAGTTTATGACCGATTGCCGAATCGATACTCCGGTTGAGGTAGATTACTACCGAAATGGTGGTATTCTCCATAAAGTTCTTCTTGACTATGTAGAAGAAGATAAAGCCAAGAAATAGTTGAATAAGATCGGGTGACTTAAACCCGCATACTTATCTGAAATATAAAAAAAGCCGTGCAGGTAAAACTGCATGGCTTTTTTATGTTGGAATAAATTTTATGGATAGTATATTGAGGATGAAAAGAGAGAGATAGTTAAATCAAGGGAAAAGACGATATGTCTAATCAAATAATACTCATCGATTGTCCTGACGAAAAGGGGTTAGTATATAATATCACCAAAGTTGTTTATGACCATGAGCTGAACATCATCAGCAATCAGGAGTTTGTAGAGATCGGGTCAGATTATTTTTTCATGAGAACTGTGGTTGAAAACAATGGCTTGGGGAAAAAGTTTAAAAATAAGTTACAGTCAGTTCTTCCTGCGGCAGCGAATGTTCGGTTGGCTTCTATCAAAAAAAGACCCATTGTTATTCTTGCCACCAAGGAACCTCATTGCCTCGGCGACCTACTTTTAAAAAATGCTTACGGTGAGTTACCATCAGATGTGCGTGCTGTCGTCAGTAATCATCAAAACCTTCAGCCACTTGCCAAATCATTTAAGATCCCGTTTCATCATATCTCGTGTGATGGTGTATCAAGGGAAGATCATGAAGAACGATTGAAAAAATGCATTGATCAATACAGTCCTGATTATCTTGTCTTAGCTAAATACATGAGGATTTTTACGCCGGGCTTTGTAGCCAGCTACCCAAATCGGATTATTAACATTCATCACTCATTTTTACCGGCTTTTGCGGGGGCATCACCGTATAGAAAAGCATTTGAGCGTGGTGTAAAAATTATTGGTGCCACATCACATTTTGTAACTGACGATCTTGATGAAGGTCCGATAATAGCTCAAAACGTAATTCCTATAAATCACACTTATACAGCCGAAGGAATGACTCAAGCCGGACGCGATGTGGAGAAAAATGTTCTGAGCAATGCGCTGAAACTAGTGCTGGAGGAAAAAGTATTCATCTATAAAAACCGAACCGTTCTGTTTGAATAGGAATAATTACGTATCTGAAATATTTTAAAAGCCGTGCAGGTAAAATTGCATGGCTTTTTTTATGGTACAAATCAGAGGTTTGGTTTAGCCTTTATCTTAAAAATTGGTTATACATAAAGAAATCAAGCGTAAAAATGAGGGAATTTTATGACAGCTGATAAAAGCGAAAAAAAAGACTCATCGGATCAATTTACAAAGGAAAACTTACAGCTCTTGCTGGATACTATAGAGGGGATAAATCACACCAAGGAGTTTAAATCGGTGTTGATGGAGAGTCTTGAAGCGGCCCGAATTGTAATGAATTCCGAGGCCAGCTCGCTGATGCTTTTAGACCAGGATACCGGCGAACTTTTTGTGCGGATACCAACCGGGCCCGTAAAACAGGAAATTGTAGGGAAAAGCATTCCCAAAGATCAGGGAATTGCCGGTTGGGTGGTTAAAAACAAGCGGCCGTATCTGACGAACGATACGTCTGCATCAGAACACTTTTATGGCGAACTGGCCGAGGATTTTACCACAAGAAATGTAGTGTGTGTACCACTGATCAATAGGGAGAATGAGGTGATTGGCGTTATCCAAGCAGTGAATCGGCGCGAGCACAAAGAGTTTAATGCACACGACATTCCGGTATTTCAGGCACTAGCATCTCACGTTACCATCGCCATTGAAAGAACTCGCTATATAGATTACCTGCAGCTTAGATTAAAAGAGAAGGATGTGATTATTACGGAGATGAATCACCGGATAAAAAATAACCTGTTATCCCTCTCTACACTCATTGGAATCGAAAAACGAGCGGATCTTGATGATGCAGGAACTGCGGCACTCGAAAATATGAACTCACGGGTGGAGTCGATGTATGAACTGCACGAAATGTTGGTTGAGGAGAATCTCGAAAAAGATGTGGAATTGTCGGGCTATCTGCAGCAGGTATCAGAAAAAATTCACGATTCGATGAGCTACATTTTGCATGATGTAGATATATCTTTTAACGGAGATCGGGTGGATGTGAATCCTGAAAATGCTTTGCGATGCGGATTAATCCTGAATGAGCTTTTGATTAACATCTATAAACATGCATTTACGGAGATGGATGAAAAGGGGGAGATTAAAATAAAGCTGAGGGAAGAGGATGAATTGGTAAAATTGAAAGTTACAGATAACGGTGTTGGATTGCCCGACGATTTTTCATTCGGGAAAGGAGATTCCATCGGGATGTGGATTGTAGAAGAGCTGCTGGATAAACTGGATGGATCCGTAGAAGTTGATACTCAAAAAGGCACTCGGTTTACGGTTGAATTTCCTGTGGCTTAATAAATTAAGCCGGAAAAAATTGTATTAGGGCTTTTGCTCTTTTTTTATAGATTACAGATAGTTAATAAATAGACAAATCCGATTTATCTACTTTGTTCTATTCTATTTTTACACGTCTGCTCAAACAGGTATGAAAGATCAAACCAACGACGAATCATTAAACCTACGAGACCAATTTTCGGGAACTGAAGAGGCCCTTCTTCGTGATACCCTTGAGGGAATCCAATACGCGACGGAATTTAAATCTGTATTGGTAGAGAGTATGGAGTCCACGAGGCAGATCATGAATTCCGAAGCGAGCTCATTAATGCTGCTCGACGAAGATACCGGTGATCTGTTCATCAGCATGCCAACCGGCCCGGCCAAAAAGGATGTAATGGGCAAACGTGTACCCAAAAGTAAAGGTATTGGCGGCTGGGTGATTGAAAACCGGCGCCCCTACTTATCCAATGATGTATCATCATCCGGTAAATTCTTTGGCGAACTTTCGGAAGAATTTACTACCAGAAGCATGATATGTGTTCCGCTTATTAACCGTTCAAATAACGTAATTGGAGTGTTGCAGGCGATAAATCGGCGGAATAATGAAGAGTTTACACCTCATCACATACCTGTTTTCCAGGCGTTGGCATCGCACGTTACCGCAGCCATTGAGCGGAGCCGGCAGATCGATAAGCTGCACGACCGCCTGAAAGAGAAGGATACCATCATTGCCGAAATTCATCACCGAATTAAAAACAATCTGCAGGTGCTCTCCGAACAGGTAAACAGCGAGTTATCAGGGATTGAAGATGAGCATGCAAAATCCGTACTGAAAGATATGGGGTCGCGAATCAGCTCTATGTCGCGGCTGCACGATATGCTGTGTGAAAAAGATCTTAAAAATGAAGTGGATCTCGGTCGTTACCTAAAACAGTTAGTTGTTAAGATTGATGAAGTGATGAGCTCCATTCATCTGGAGGTAAAAATTCGGGTTGAAGCTGACCATATTGAAATTTCCCAGGAGCGGGCGTTGCTGTGTGGGCTTATTTTAAACGAATTGATGCTGAACATTTATAAGCACGCGTTTATACGGGATGATGCAGATGCAAATATAGAGATTCAGCTACGTTCCGTGGATGAGTCGGATATATCCCTGTCCGTTTCTGATAATGGGGTAGGGCTACCGGAAGATTTTTCACTCCGAAAAAGCAGCTCTGTTGGAATGTGGGTGGTAGAAGAGATGCTCAAAAAGTTAGATGCTACAATCAAAGAGGAGAGTGAAGGCGGAACCCGTTTTTCCATTCTTTTCCCAAAACAACGGGCAGATTAAAGTAAATAAACAGTTCGCTGCGATTTCTTGATGATCAATCCACCAGGCCCCTCATCGTAAATAGCTTTGCCATCTTATTTTGAAGTGGCGTATTTACGATAAGGTTCGCAATCGAATTTCTAAAGATCGGAAATCGCCTTCTGCGCCCCAGCCACATATTCACTTCAGCTCTTCGGGCAACCGTTTTGGCAATTTTTCTGGATTGCCGGCTAAACCCCTGCAGATGCTGTTCAGATTTTCCGGGTTGGACCAGGCACTTTTCCAGCGCTTCAGCTAGTTGATAGGCGGTCAGCCAGCCGAGATTCATTCCCTGACCACCGATAGGGCTTACGATATGGGCAGAATCCCCGGCGAGTGCAATCCTGTTCGAGTAAAAGCTTTCGGCAAGATGGTGCTGTACTCCAAAACTACTTAACATTACATTTGCTTCTTCTCCAAGTGTATGACCAATTCTGTCAAACACCAGTTGATCGAGCAATTCTCTGTCCGGATGTTCAATATAGCGGTCGGTTTTAACAACCCATCGCCGCATGGAGCTGGGAAGCGGGAACGACTCAATCAAGCCGGCGCGGTGCAGATATACAGCTGCCCGAGTCCCGAAATCGGTATTGTCGCTGTAATCTCCCATAATGTAGGTGTCGGGATATGTTTTGCCGGGAAACTTTATGTCTGCTGCTTTACGCACAAAACTATTTTTCCCATCGCACCCTATCATGTACGAACTCGAAACGGCCTCAACATTTTCGCTCTTTTCATAATCAATAAGAATTCGGTCTTCTTTCTGATGGATATCCCTAACCGTAGCTCTTCGAATCAACGTCTCCGGACTCAGGTTGTTTACCCATTTTTCAAGAATAGCTTCGGTTTGATGTTGGGGAAGTGCCAGTATATAATTGTATGGTTTTGGACAATTCTCAAAAGTGACACTCCCGGTTTTTTTGTCATCCAGAAAGGCGATACCCTCCCGAATTTTTAACCCGTTTTCTAAAAATGAAGTTACAATACCGGCTTCATCAAACAGCTCCAGCGAAACCGGGTGAATACCCAGCGATTTTGAGTGTTTATCAATACTCTTTTTTTGTTCAAGTACCGTTACACTAAAATTTTTCTGCAACAGAATTCCGGCCAGGTAAAGACCCACGGGTCCACCGCCAACAATGGTAAAATCTGTGTGTTGGTTTGATGCGTTCATCACCCCTCCGGCCTGAACGTTGCCAGCAGCCGGAACGGAAACTTCCTCTGCACCAACCATTGATCGGGAACGGCATTACGAAGTTCATCTTTCGTAAAACTTCGCTTGATGGAGGTTATGCCATCTTCCGAAATAAAGCTGTTTCTAAACAACATGGGTGAAATTGTGCGGAATGCCGCATACCCCAAATCACTNCGTTCAATATCGTTAAAGAGCACCAGTTTTTGGCAAAGTTGCTCGGCATCCCTGCAGAGGTTCAAAAGTTGCTCGTGCTGNAGATGGTGCAGCAGGTGGTTCGATATCACAATGTCGTAGCTTTCGCCCTGCTCNACAAGTTGGGATGAGCTAATCTGTCTGAACTTAATATTTTTCTGAGAGCAGTTATTCCGGGCAAATTTAATGGCGCGATGGTCCGGGTCGATTCCGGTAAATGTGACGTCAAGATTGTCTTGGCCCGAAAGTTTGGAAAGATACTTTACAATATCACCACCGCCGCAGCCGATATCAAGAATGGTTATTGGGCGGTTTGATGAACGCCCCATCGGCTTGATAAAACGTTTGTAAATTCCCCGCCAGCCGCCGAGCAATTTGTTTATGGTAGAGAACTGCCGATAGGTGTTTTGCAGAAGNTCGATATCACAGTCGGGATTATCCATCTTCTCCCGGATTTGTGTGTTCCGGCTCGATAGAAAAATGGGCATATCAATTGGACTGTTTTGTAAGCAGCGCAGATTCAATTGTTAACCCGGGGCCGAAAGCCATTGCAAGGGCTGTTTCTCGATCTTCTCCCCCCGGTTTTTGTAGAAGCTCTTTGAGTACAAACAGAATGGTAGCACTACTCATGTTGCCGTAATTTGCCAAAACAGACCTGGACTCTTCCAGCATTTTGGGCGTCAGGCCGAGTGTTTTTTCAACCTTATCCAGTATAGCCCGTCCACCGGGATGAACTCCCCAAAGGTCAATGTCGGCGAGGTCAAGGTCGTACTCTGTTAAAATAGGATCTAAAAACGGCCGAAGCCCATCGCCCAAAATTTCCGGCACGTAGCTCGATAGAATCATGTTAAAGCCGTTGTTTCCGATTGACCACGCCATATCTTTTTCACCATGTTCCGTGATAGCGGATGCAAATCCATCGAGGGAAAAATAGGGCTCAGAGTTTGGTTTTGAACTTGTAACCAGTGCTCCCGCACCGCCATCGGCAAAAACAGAGGCGGAAACCAAATCATCCACTTTTGGTACGGCCTGGAAATGGAGCGTGCACAACTCTACAGATACCACAAGAACATTGGCATCTTGGTTGGCATTACAAATCTGTCGTGCAAGTTTTAGTGCAGGAATTGAGGCATAACACCCCATAAAGCCAAGGTTGTAGCGCTCTACAGAGTTATTCAGCCCGGAAGATTTAATAATGTCGTAATCAGGGCCGGGAGCATAAAAGCCGGTGCAGGAGACGGTGATAAGATGCGTTATTTTTTCAGGAGCAACCTCGGACTCTTTAATCACTTTCTCTGCTGTATCTGTAAAAAGCTTTCGCGCCTCTTGGATGTAGGTGTCATTTCGGCTTTGGGTTCCGGGGGAAGCGCCCTGCCCGTTAAAGTAGAGCGTCTGCGATCCGGTCTCTCTGAAATCATCCACAACGGAATGCCGGGTTTCTATTCCGGACCGGCCGTAAATATGATGGATAATCCGGCGGTCGCGATCACTCCCTTTTACGATCGCCTTCATTCTGTCACGCAGTTCATCTTGCCTGTATGAGTACTGTGGGACAGATGTGGCTATATGTTGAATGTATGCGGGCATTGATTTAATGTAATAAAATTATTCCCTTAATCAGGTTAGTGTAGTAGGGAAGGTAGTGTAAATATAAAATCCCAATTATCGGGTAATCGTTCGCCGCGGATAAAGTTAGATCCGGTTGCTATAATTTTGGGGTTTGGCTACTATTAATTGAAATGTAGCTATTCACTCTGCTGTCCTAATACGTTATGAAGCTATTCGTTACAATTTGTTGCCTGTTTTTCACTGTATCGCTGTCAGAAAGTTTGGCTGTTTCGATTGATGGTGCCGGAGCTGTGGTCTCCGATTCAACCCAGAATAATCCGGTTGTTATGGGGCTTGTTGCAGATCCTAACATGCATTACGGCGGCCCGGATATTAACTTTCACCTTGAAAGCGGTCTGTTTATTGGAAGATCTCATATTGGAGGCGAAATGTTTCTTCTGCAGGATTACAGCTCGTTGTATGGAAGCTTTTTTGCCGGAATGGTAAGCAGTGGCAATCATAATGCAGATCGTGGCAGTGCGTGGGTTAGCGGAGTTGGTATTGGCCGGGAGGTTCATTTTAGAGATCAGCTGGAGTACCCAAATTACAACAGGGTAGATTTTTATTTTAGAGCCGGTCCGGGACTCGGGTTTGCCGGCACGGGTGCTTTACTTGGTATTGGTGGAGATGCGGATTTTCATTTAGGATTCCATTCACACGCCCTGCTGGGTGCTCAGCTAAATTTTTCAGACCGCACCGCTTTTTATGCGCAGGGCGGCGGGCGTTTAATGTATTTCCCGTCACTTAACCGTGTAGAACTGTTTTCCACACCGATGATTTCTATTGGGTTTCGGTTTACGACCGGGAGTGCTCCTGATCCGCCTGTTCGGTATTAATCATCTCTTTTTCTAGCCGTTTGGTTTGGCGGAAAAACCGCACGTTATGCAAAATTCCGGCTACGGTAAGGCCTGCAATCAACCCGACCCAAAAGCCGGGCGCGCCATAGCCAAATGTAAATCCGAGCAGGTATGCAACCGGAATTCCGATGATCCAGTAGGCTACAAGGTTCACATACATCGGAATTTTGGTGTCTTTTAATCCACGCAGAGCTCCGTAACCACTTACCTGCAGCCCATCGGATATTTGAAAAATAGCTGCGAAATAAAGAAGCTGAACCGCGATATCGGTAACCTCTTTGTCAGCGGTGTAGATGGAGGTAATGCCCTCAGGAAAGAGCAGGAGAAGAGTCGCCGTGCAGATCATAAAGAGTGTGGAAATTCCCACGCCGATGTATCCACGAAAGCGAGCTTCGGCGGGACGATTTTTGCCGATGGAGTTACCCACGCGGGCAGAAATTGCGATGGAGAGGCCGAGGGGAATCATAAAACAGATGGCGGCTACATTTATTGCCACCTGGTGGCCGGCTACTTCTACGGTGCTTAGTGTGCTTATCAACAAGCTGACGGCGGCAAACATACTTACCTCCATCGATGAGCTTATACCAATGGGGGTTCCCACACGAAGGAGTTCGGAGAGATATTTCTTCTCCGGCCAGCGGAATTTGCCAAAAATATCAAACCGTTTAAACGGCTTGTGGCTTACAGTGAACCAGAGCATGGCGATGAACATGATTGTAAACACAATAGATGAAGCATAGCCGGTACCCACGGCCCCGAGTTGTGGAAAACCGAGTTTTCCGAACATGAGCACATAATTTGCGGGAATATTTACCAGCGTACCAATGATGGCAATGTACATGGCGGGGCGGGTGACGGAGAGCCCCTCGTTAAAGTGTCGGAGAGCACCATATGCAAAGGCGGGGAACATTCCCCAGCTGATCGCTTTCAGGTATCCCGCAGCGATGGGGATGATCTCCTCGGTAACGCCCATGAATACAAAAACGAAATCGAGATTGCGGATGAGCAGAAAGCCGGGTAGCGCTAAAATTTGGCTAAGCCATAAAACCTGTCGTGCATTTTTTCCGATATGCTGAAACGCCCGGCGCCCTACATTTTGAGCTACAATGGGGGTTACGGCCATCATACATCCCAGACAGAGCACAACAACCGGCATTAAAACGCTGGTTCCAACTGCAATGGCGGCAAGATCTTCGGGCGAAAGCCGGCCAGCCATAATGGTGTCCACAAAGCTCATACTGATCTGCAAAAGCTGGGTGACAATCACAGGTCCCCCGATGACCATCAGCAAACGGGCCTCTTTTTTTATCTCATCTCGGTATGTAAGTGTGGGTTGATTCATGCAAATTTTGAATGATGAAGATGGTACGAAAATTTGCGGTGAATCGTGAAGATTAGTGACCCGAAAAACGTTGTTTTAAAATCCTTTAAGCCGACTCATCTGGATTGAATGGAAGCTTGATGGTAAATATTGTTCCCGTATCCAGTTGGGAGGTAAATGTAATGCGTCCTTCATGGGCATCAATAATTTTCTTTGTAATGGCAAGCCCAAGTCCTGTTCCGGATGATTTGGTAGAGAAGTTAGGCACAAAAATTCGATCTTTATCTTCGTCGGGGATTCCCTTCCCGTTATCGGAGATAGAGATGGTTGCAAACTCTCCCGATTTGAAAAGCCGCACCTCTATTTTTGATGGAGAACTATTGGAGGCTTCAATTCCATTTTTAAGCAGGTTAATAAGCACCCTGCGAATTTCATCAGGTACACATTTTATTTTCAGATCGGAATTTGGAAGCTGTAGCGTAATTCGAACATTTTCGTCGTGGTTGTACAGCTCTGCTACCGATCTTATGAGCTGTTTAAGATCGGTATCTTCGAAAGGATCGCGAATGGGTTTCGAAAACTTAGAAAAATCGGAAGCAATTTTATTTAGCGACTCAATTTGGTAGATGATATTGGCTGCCGTTTTTTCAATTTGTTGCTTCAGATCCATTACATTTTCCGGGTTCGCTTCCAGCTGCCTCTGCAGATGCTGCAGGTTTAGCTTCATCGGAGTTAACGGGTTTTTAATCTCATGGGCAACCTGTTGCGCCATCTCTTTCCACGCTGATTCTCGTTCCGCTTTAATGAGCTCTTTTTGAGCTTCATCAAGCCGTTGGACCATCTGGTTATAAGCGTTGGCAAGCGACCCGATTTCGTCTTCTGTAGAGACCGTGATTTTGGCCTGTTTTTCACCCCGTGTGATTTTGCTCAACCCCCGCTGTATCAACTCAAGCGGTTTTGTAAGTCGGTTTGATAGGGCCACGGAGCCAACAATAAAAAGTGTAAATATGGCGAGGTAGATGGCAAACAGGTAGCTGATGGTCTCCAGCAACTGCTCGGTGTAGATTGGGGATTGAACAAATGTAGGTATGGCAATGGCGCCAACCGGTTCGTTGTTATCATCTAAAATGGCCCGATAACCTACCAGCAGTGTTTCATTTCCAAGCTGAACTCTTTCTACCACATGTCGGCGCTCACGATTGTATAGAAATTCGTACGCTTCGTAAGGTAAAATTCGGGGAATAAGATGCTGCTGAAAAATTTGTGGCGTGGTGGATTCGGCCATCCAAACATTCGAATAAAAAATAGCGTCAACGTTGAGGGGTGATGTTAACTCAGCCAGTGGAATGGAGAGTTCATCACCCGAAAAATCTGCGGCTAACCGTGCGGAATCCCCAAGGTTTTTCAGCTCGCGGATTAATTCTCGCTGCAGATTTTTTTCATTCTGATTACTTAAGGCGTACTGGGTTGCAAAAATGAGAACGGTTAAAAACAGGAATGTAGATAGGGTAAGGCCATCAATTAATCGATGCTGAAATCGTTTGCTTTGGCCAAAGAGACGAAAACGTTTAAAACCAACCATGGATAAAGTGGCCATAAAGAACAAGCCGAAAAATACGAGTACAATTAACAGCCTGAAATAGGAGAATACATGGTTGTTAAAAGCCGGTTTTGGAGTGCTGACTTTGATGACGTTTCTTTCACCCTGTTTTAGCAATATTTCGCGAAAAGAACCTTGTGATGTAATGGTGGTTAAGTAGGCCACAGAATCTTCCATGGCAATACTGCTTTCTATATCCGAGAGTCGGTTATACTCGGGTTGATTGGTGTAGATACCTTTTGTGGCGCTGCGAATAACACGATTGCCCGAAAATTCCGCCATATAAAAACTCTTTTTCCAATCTTCGTCTGTGGCAGCAGCAAGAACGGCACGGATTGGTTTATTAAAATCGGGGCGTTCTTGGTAAACGGCACCAAATATCCACGCGATGATAGATGTGGGGTTGGTGGAATCATAAATCGGAATCCAGCCCCGGTTAAATGACCGAAAGTCTTCGCCAATTCCATCAGGCCGCCCCCAAATAACCGGGCGGTTTGTCTCCATACGGATCTGCTCACCACGATAAGAGCGAACCATCAGATCTGTATCGAATAGCGCAGTCCATGCGGGGGAATCAAGACTGGTGGAGAAATCGGTAATTTGTTGACCTGATGGGAAAAGTAGCTTTATATCAAAGGTATACCGCTGCCATTCAGGCCTGATATTTGATTGAACTGCACGCTGAAATCGGCTTCTGAGCAGTTCCATATTGTTTAGAATATCTTCTTGACTAAGTGGTGTAAGTCGGTATTCCAGGTTTATCAGCAGCGTACGCAATATATTTTCGGCATCGCTGTCGGCCTCTTCAGAATACTCAACAGCCACATCCATAAGTTCTCGATCTGTCCGCTCTAGTGATGTGTTGTAAATAATTAAGTAGATGAAAATAGAGGCTAAAAAAACCGTCATCATCATTTTTCGAAATCCGGACATCGTTTTGAAATACTCCGGGTAGTATGCAATCAGCCAGGCAGTTATAATAAACAGCGCGAACAAGAGCGTGATAATGAGAATTTGCCAGCCGGTAAATAGATCAACCGTAAAAAATTGATAGCTGAGAAAGGCAAATGTCAGAAAGCTGAAACTTGCTGATATAAATATGAGGACCGCTTTGTCTTGCTCAAATTTAAATAGAAAATGGCCGATGGTAATACTGATCCCGGCAATGGAAGTGAAAAATAGTGCGGCACCAATGTATAACAGAAAAGAGGTAATTGGAGGGGCAAGTTCTAGATCGAGCAGGGGAATGCTAGTTTCGGCAGTTACTTGCTGTGTACTTGATGTGAAGAATATGAGCAGTAACACCTGCAAAATACCATAAAGTATGGAGAGTAAAACTCCCTGAATTTGAAGTCTGTCGATTCCAATACGTTCATAATCTTTAAGGGCTACAAATGAAACGATAAAAAAGAGCCCTAAAAAAATAGCGTTGAAAATATAATTGCCCAGCAGGGTGAGGTTTGTTACATCCCGCGATGAGTCGTCGGTAATAAAAAGATCAATCCATTTAGAAATGAGCCCGGACTCTGTAATCCAGTACCATAAAACAGATAGAAATAAGATCTGAAGAAGTACCGACAGCCAATTTCGTTTTGTAAAGGCAATGACAACAAAAACAACGAGCAGGGCGATGAAGATGGAGGCATGAAAGGCAATACGCCATTGAGCGATAAAATTTTCATGAATTTCTTTGTACTTCGGCAGGTCATCGAATGTGCTGTAAACAACACCTACAGAGTCGGAGGTAGTTGTAGAAAGAGTTTGGTAGGTGAATTCCTGATCTTCCGGCATCGCATCAAAGAAATTGAATGTAACCGGGTACTTATTTTTTAAGGATGAGTGATTTGCCAGGTTAAATGATATTTCATCGGCAAATGGAAGATTTGTGGATTGCTCTAGTTTTTTTGCAACTAAAAGTCTGTAGGGTGCATCATTGACAACAAAAGAGATCTGCCCCATCAAAAATGATACATTGTTAGCCCTGCTAACCGACGTTCTCAGTGTGTCGTGTTCATAATCGATAAATGAGGGAGTGATGGAAAGGTTGAAACCATCCCACGTCCATGGTTCTCCATCTCTGTATAGCATGGATCCCCAAAAGTTGTAATTACTCTGAGTTTGGAAGATTTGCCGTCTGTTTTGCTCTCTCTCAAGCTGTTCTCTGATTTCGCCGTACATAGCTTCACTCTCTTCAAGCAGCTCATTGTGGAGGGATTCGTAAATATTTGCTGCTTGCTGTACACTCTCTTCGGCAAGTGTTTTAGGATCATCGAAATCTTGGGCGTGGGAGTATTCAATGTATTCAAAAACCCCATACCCAATTATTAAAATAGTGAGGGCTGAAAGGGATAGCAGCAGTGGATTTTTGAAATAAGCTTTCAATGAAATATGGCGTTGGATTCACAAGTTGAGAACACGATATAACCGACTGGTTCTCGGAATTGTAATAGATGAACTACGTAAACAAACTGCTAAGAGTAAAATTACTTCAAAAAAGTGATTTGGAGAATTAGATGCTATCTTCTATTTCAGTTCGTTCAGCATCATTCCACATTCGTTCAATTCCATAAAATTCTCTTTTCTCTTTTGTAAATATATGAACAACTACATTTACATAGTCGAGGATGACCCACCTTTTAGCATCCATTCCCTCTTTTTGCCAAACGGCTTCGTTAAGATCTTTCTTTGTTTTTTCTGATACACTACTTGCAAGTGCCCGAATTTGCGTGTCGGACGAACCGTGGCAAACAACAAAATAGTCAGTTAGCGTTGTCAGTTCACGAACATCGAGGAGTACAATATCTTTTCCCTTTTTTTCGAGAAGTGCTTCTGTAATAGTCTCAATAAGTTTTGTAGAGTCAGCTGTTTTTTGGCCCAAAGGGCTTGTAAACTGACCAGTTTGGTTTTTTGTACTGTTGGTCATAGGCGAAATATTTATAGATTAAGTGATTCGTAGTCTGAACCTAAAACTAAGGTTACATCGAGGTAGTATTCGTGCGATTGCTCGAGGATAACACGCTCCTCCGAAATTCCGATCGCGCTAGCTACTCGTTTTGCATTTTCTCTGTTACGGCTTCTTGAAACTACAAAGGTATTTTCAATATTAAAGTGGTCAAAATTACCGGTTTCAACAACATCAAACCCGTAGGATCTAAGGGTACCTGTGTATGCAGTAGCTAATCCGGGGACTCCGCATCCATTTAATACTTCAATTTGTATAACATTGCTGATTAAGGCAGGGTCCGGGTCGGCGCGATCCGCGACAATTCGTGGATATACCAGTCTTGTAACAAGTGCAAAAATTAATATAAAAAGAAGAACACCCAGAAAACCGATAGCGGCATTAAGTGTTATGGAAGAGTAATCTGATCCCTTGCTGCTTTTAGTCATTCAGTAAATTAGTACCAGGAATTTCTTCTGTCGAAGTGAGAGTTCATGCCGAATGGGGAGTAGTACGGACGTTGCGAAAATTCCAGACTAATTTTGGCATTTTCTGATAATCGATAATCAAGTTTGGCGCGATCAATTATAACACGTGCCCCCAAGTCGTTATTGGTCATAAAGCTGTTACCGAAAGGTGAGTGCAATACGGATACATCAACCTGAGCATCTAAGTTGTCGCTCAAGTCAAATAGCATGGAGTTTGTATAGGCGTTTATATTGTGTGTCTGCCCACCAAAATTGGAAAAAGTCATGGAATAGGAATGACTCATCGTCATGTTCAACATATCCATTAAATTATTGGATGAACCCTGCGTATGGGTGATAGCCCCGGTGTAGTCATTTGATGAACGTAGATCATCACGAAGCTGAGCTTCTGCAATTGAAAATGTGATGAAGAAAAATAGTATAAATAGTACGTTGAATTTCATAAAGCACACGTTTTAAAAGTGGATGCTGAACTTACTATATAATAATACACAAACGAGTTCAGTTAAAAAACAGTTTTCAAAAAAATAGTTGGGTTTAAGTGATCACCAATATCAACGTAAAAGGTAGATAAAAAGTTGTGTGGTATAAGTAGTTCTTGTAGAGGCAGCTAAAATCTAATATATTACCGAGCTATAATATTTTAATAAAATTCTTTAACTGATAGACGGCAGCATATGAAGATGAAACTTACAGATTTCAAATTTGAAATCGAAGACTACAATGTTCCTGAAAAGCCGGCAGAACCAAGAGACTCATCCAAGTTAATGGTTCTCGACAGAGAAAAAGAAACGATAAAGCACGAAACTTTTGCGGATATTCATAAATACATCAATAAGGGAGATGTGATTATTTATAATAACACGAAAGTGTTTCCTGCAAAATTGAAAGGTAAAAAAGAGAAGACCGATGCAGACATAGAGGTTTTTCTCCTTCGCGAATTGATGCCCGAAAACATGCTTTGGGATGTTTTGGTGGAGCCGGCTCGGAAAATACGAATTGGTAACAAGCTCTACTTTGGCGAAGATTTAATGGCCGAAGTGGTTGATAATACAACCTCAAGAGGTCGAACAATCCGATTTTTATACGAAGGCCCCAATCACGAGCTTTATGAAAGGCTTGATGAGATCGGCGACATGCCACTGCCCCCATATATTGAGCGGGAGCCGGAAGAGGAAGATAAAGAGCGTTACCAGACCATTTTTGCAAAAGAACGTGGAGCGGTTGCCGCACCAACAGCGGGAATGCACTTTACGCCCGAACTAGTTGAAAAAGTAGAGAAAAAAGGCGGTGAGTTTTTACCGGTTACTCTGCATATAGGATGGGGGACGTTTCGGAATGTTGAGGTGGAAGATTTAACCAAGCACCGAATGGACTCTGAAAATTTCTTGATCTCTCAAGAGACATCCGATAAAGTAAATGAGGCTCTAAAAAGTAAAACGAGTAAAGTAATTGCTTGCGGTACATCTGCTGTTCGTGTTCTCGAAACAAGTGTGATGGCCAGCGGGATGTCGAAACCGGGAACCGGTTGGACAGATAAATTTATCTATCCTGATTATCCGTTTAAGATTACCGAAGCTATCATTACAAACTTTCATCGGCCGGAATCAACGTTGTTGATGCTTTCTGCTGCGTTTGGTGGGTACGATTTTATGATGAAGGCGTATGAAGAAGCTCGGGAGAACGATTATAGATTTTTCTCCTTCGGAGACGCAATGCTAATCTTGTAATTGTGAAGGGAATCGGTTTTTCATTGATTATTCCGGCTGCGGGATCGGGAACGAGAATGCAGTCGGATATTCCCAAGCCTTATCTCAAATTGGGAGAAAAACTGATATTACAGCATACACTTGAGTGTTTCCAGTCCTTGAAAGGTCTTCGCGAAGTTATTGTTGCTACATCGCCCGATTTTATAAGTGAAACTGAGGAAGTGCTCAGTGAATTATTTCCTGAAATTCCTGTAATCGTGGTTCGGGGAGGAAATGAAAGGCGGGACTCCATAAAAAATGCGTTGGGGCAAGTTAGCGATACATCAGAACTAATTGCCGTACATGATGCGGTACGGCCATTTGTAGATGGTGCTACTATAAAAAGTTGCCTGCAAAAAGCGTTTGAGGTTGGCGGTGCAATCGTTGCAGTTCCGGTGAAAGATACGATCAAAAAGGTGACGAAAGATTTAATAATTGCCAAAACTCCCGATAGAAGCCGATTATGGCAGGCACAGACTCCCCAGATTTTTCGGCGAAAGTTATTGATTGAGGCGTATCAGAATAATTTATCAGAAAACTCTACAGTTACAGATGATGCTTCACTGATTGAGTTGGCGGGAGGTAAGGTAGCTGTTGTTGAAGGGAGTCGTGAGAATTTTAAACTTACTTATCCCTTAGATATGGCTGTTGCAGAAATGTTAGTAAAACGGAGGGCGTGATGGATATAAGGGTAGGGTTGGGTTATGATGTGCATCAATTTGCAGCCGAGAGAAAATTATATCTCGGAGGTATTGAAATTCCGGGTAGTCAGGGTTTGAAGGGGCATTCAGATGCGGATGTGTTACTTCATGCTATTACGGACGCGCTGTTGGGGGCGCTGGCGCTGGGAGATATAGGTACGCACTTTCCGGATACGGATGATGCATATAAAGATGCAGACAGTAAAATTCTGCTTGAAAAGTCGTATCAGTTTGTGAGGCGTGAGGGGTACGAATTGGTTAATTTGGACGCCACAATCATAGCCGAAAAACCAAAATTACAGCCGTATGTTGATGGTATTCGGAAAAGTATTGCGGACGTGTTGGGGTGTAATGTAAATACCATCTCGATAAAGGCGACAACTAGTGAAAAAATGGGGTTTGTTGGGAGAGAAGAAGGAGTGGCAGTTCATGCTATAGTTCTGGTGAAGAAAAGGTAGGCAAGGTCTATGGAAATTTATACTCATCAATTTATTGAGTGGCTACAAGCGTTGTCTCCTTTGAGTATTTATGTAATGTTTGGGTTTATAGCATACTTGGAAAATGTTGTTCCCCCAATCCCTGGTGATATACTTGTTGCCTTCGGTGGTTATCTTGCGGCAGAGAGTATCGTGTCGTTTGGTACAGTGTTGTGGGTAACAACAGTAACCTCTGTTTTAGGATTTATGAGTATGTATGCGATTGGCAGGTATTTTGGTGGAAAAATCGAGAGGCAGCGATCAGATTTTTGGTTGATGAAAGTTTTCAATATTAAGTATTTTGATAAAGGGAAGCGCTGGATGGATCAGTGGGGGCAGTGGGTAATTGTTGCTAATCGTTTTTTGGCTGGNACGCGCTCTGTGATTTCAATAACAGCCGGATTAACAGATACAAAGATTTATCAAACCATAGCAAGTGCATCTGTAAGCTCTCTGCTCTGGAATAGTATACTGTTATTTTTGGGTTGGATAGTGCATGAAAACTGGCAAATAATTGGGCATTATCTTAATATATACGGTTGGTTTATTTTAGGAGTAATCGCTCTTATTGTACTTGGTAAGTTGTTTTACAAGCGACGTGTTACACGGGAAGCGGTGGGTGAAAATTAAGCTAAAAAAATATGGTTATTAATGTTGACAAGTAACAAATATGTTTTTAGCTTTCAGGTCTTTCAACAATACGAATAGAATCGTTTAAGTTGATTGATTAGCGAGGCCTTTCAGGTAGCTTTTTTTGAAGTTAAATGCTGAAGGGTAATTATGGCTAATAAAGATATTGATCTATTAAGCCAGTGTAGCTCAGGGGTAGAGCAGCTGTTTTGTAAACAGCCGGTCATCGGTTCGAATCCGGTCACTGGCTCTTTGATTTATTGATTCGATTGGGGGGATACCAAAGCGGCCAACTGGGGCAGACTGTAAATCTGTTGTCTTACGACTTCGCAGGTTCGAATCCTGCTCCCCCCACAATCGCAATAATTGCGATTACCTAAGCGGGCGTAGCTCAATTGGTAGAGCGTCACCCTTCCAAGGTGAATGTTGTCGGTTCGAGTCCGATCGCCCGCTCACTGAAACAAGCCGATATAGCTCAGAGGTAGAGCACTTCCATGGTAAGGAAGGGGTCGTCGGTTCAATTCCGACTATCGGCTCTTCAGGTAGCAGATTACATAACAAACTAATAACTAACATTTTATAGTCATGGCAAAAGAGACATTTGAACGTAATAAGCCTCACGTGAACATCGGAACGATAGGTCACGTGGATCACGGTAAGACGACGTT